>BNJS01003586.1_pt1 | contig 76144 bp, 123 predicted proteins | sample 8540461 | NCBI WGS metagenome assembly BNJS01 (sample SAMD00202454, study PRJDB9452) | human saliva metagenome | isolation source: human saliva | place: Japan
TCTCCGATCTACTCCACCCCCCCATGTAGGTGCCGGACAAGACAAATTCCTCAACGCGGTCCTCATCGTCAATGTGGCCCCAAAACAGTGGTTATTATGCCAAGTGGGCAACGCCTAGAGGCGTAGCGGCGGAAACGCCCGAAGCACCTGCGCGTGCCCCACGTTAGATGTGGACATCGCAGAGCGATCGACGCCAATGGTGTCGAACACTGAGTGTCTCGAGGACCCAGAGCTGATTTGCCGTGCATCCTGGGCACGCAGCACCGGGCGTTTGTATTGGTGCCCTGCTGGCGCCCGACCCGGGAGGCCCAGCTGCTGAGGTTTCCGGTGCGGGAGATCGCCGGTAAAAGCTCGATACTGCGACGTAGAGGCGGTGGTTGAAGCGTGAAAACTACCTCAACAACCGCTCTCGTGTGGGCGGATTTTGCACGCCGCCACGTTGATTGACGTATACAAACTTTATACGCTACAGGCCCACTTCGTTCCCCACTCTGTGCCTCACGCTCCTGGCTATGGCGGCTCCGGCGCTGCATGTTAGCCTGGCGGGTCAAGGCAAATCAAAAGAAAATCGAATCGGTTTGGTCACGCCAACCAGAACCCACCCGGGTGGCAACTTTTCTTATCATTGGGAAAACATCCAGCGTGGACGAGGGCAATTTCTTTTCCGGAATTGTATGAGCATGGGGTGGATGTCATTTCCCCGGATGGGCGACCTTGTTGCCGCAGCTAACGACGCTCGGTGTGATTACCGCCGCCATTGGCGGTGTGATGTTCACGTCGCCGGACTGTGGTTAGAACGATGCTTGCGCCGCCCCGCCTCAACAGATGGCGAAAGTGTCGGGTAACGGTATTTATGAGGTGCTATCAGAAGACCATGGCTTCGCACATACAGGACGATGCCCCCGCGACCCGCGATACCAGCCAGCTCCTTTTGAGTTGGCCTGGTTGTTTTCGCGCTGGCGCCAGTGTCATCACGAGTGCTCACTGCGTATCAACCTGCTGAAAGTCGCGCTGCTCGCCGCATTGTGGGCCGCTGTTTTCCGGCATCTTCTCGTACTTTCTATCGCAATAAACTCAGTGAACAAAACTAGAACCGAAAACCAGATCGAGACAGGCTCGCCTGGCATTCCCGACGGAACAAGCGGCGGAGATAGGGGTTAGGGCAACAATTACCGAAAAAACCAATGACGCCATGCAGGAGACCTCGACAAGATCAAGGATCAATTAGAACAACCCTGCGAGACCCAATTGAAATGCTCTCCGGGTGAGCTCGAGAACCCACCATGATTAGGGCCGAAGCACACCGAATCAAAGAGATGAAAGAAATCGAGATGCTAGCGATGGTGTGGGATTTATGGGCCTGTGAATTTGGTGCCACACCCGAGCCGGAAATAGTCGAGGAGTACCGTAACCTGATGATGTTCCGGCGGAATCGAGCAGTTCAATAACGCCAGGTTTGGGACTTATCCCACCTTTACCGGCTCTGGCAGCAATGCCACGGACATGACCGACGTCTTCAGTCATGTCCCGGATCCCGAACCCGAATTCGATCCTAATGCCGAGTGGGATGAGTCCAAACACTTTAGCGAATTCCCGGTCGAAACTGTCACTAATAGCTCCAATGTGGAAGACTCTGCTGTGGACGGTGAGCCTGTTCCCACCGACTATGATCTTCCCAGCTATAGCACCTGGGAGGGCAGCGGTTACGCCTCGGAAAACTCCGAAGAGGCCGAGGTGGAAGAACCCACCGGATCGTTCCCGGCAGGTGCCAGCACCAGCGGTACTAGCAGTGGCGCCCATTCCAGCCCCGATACTTCCAGCGCGTCTACCAGCGGTTATGGTGCCGACTTCAGTGCAGCCCGCCTGCAAAACATTTATGGTCGAAGCACGGCTTCCTCCCAAAAGTCCCAAGATGCCCAAGAGTCGCAAACTTCGGGCCGCGGAAGTCACAGGGGTAGCGATTCCTTTGCATTCGGGAATTCCAGCAATACGGCGAACACTAGCACCAATGAAGCCGACAGCCGCGACACACCAACACCGCAGCAATGATGCTAATACCCCCAATCGGGCGACCTATCCGAATTTTGCCATGCCTAGTGGCTCACAGGAGAGCTCTGACTACTCCGGCTCGATTCATGACAATCGGGGCAGCCACCGCAGTGGCGGGCATTCCGCGGACTCACCAGACTGGTTTCAGCAGACCAGCTCAGCTACTCCAACTATGGATCAGCGGATATTCTTCTCCAGCTACTCCACCCGGCGGCCGATTCGAATAATGATTCGGCCGCCACGGTATACGATTCTTCCGGTTCTTCGGGTTCGTCGTATGCCTCCCCGAGCTGGTCGTCGACAAGCTCGGCGGTGGGGGATTCTGCTACTACCGACTCCACGGACTCCACCGGTCCACGGCCGTCGGCGAAAGGCACCGGCAGTTGGCGGCAGCGGTGGCCGCCGGCTCCGGCTCTGAGCTCAGTGAGGGCGGCGGGTGGCGTCGTAAATAGCGAATCCGAGCCCAGAGCCCCAAAACCATCGGGGCTCCGCATGGCGACCCGAACAAGAGAGACGAAGACACGGACGGCCGGCGGCGTCAGGACGAAAGTGGCGGGCTGGTGTCGCGGACCTGCTGCGGCGAAATGATGGCTAATGGCCCAGCGACCATACCGCAGGCCGCCCTGGGTTACGCATCCGCAAAACTCGGGTCGCCTGATGGTGCCGAGTTCACCGAGACTGAAAGCCCAGGGGCATGAAGTATTCGAAGGCCCACATGCCGTGCCGCAGGCCGACGCGGTTGTTTTCAATGCGCGTGCTGGGTCAGCTCACGCCACTGGTGCGGCGGGCAGATTCTGTCCTGATCGATTTCCATATTCGCTGAGGCGATTGGCACCGTTGGCGGCCCAGGCTATCAGCTTTAGTGCTCATGCCATTGGCGCCCAATCGCTATGCTTTCCTGGCGGACCAGGAAATATCGACTGTCGTCATGGAGCTCCTCCACGCACGGAATTCACGTGCTTGTGTGAGCATGTTTTCCTCAGGCGGCATCAGGAATTTGTTGCCGGTTTTGGTGCTCCAGCCAGCTTGCCGGCGAGGTGATCAGCTTGGCGCCATGCTGCAAGACCCCAGCGAAAACTCGGCGGCAGCATGCTTGGCCCCAATTCGAACTGACCGAACCGACCGAACCTACCAGGCAGATTTGCCGTCGTGACGTCAATCGCCCCACCGGCCCAAGCCGCAGGGATCCGCAAGAGCATCCTTTCGCCGATCCTCTTGCTGACACCGGTGCTGCTGCGCAATCCGGGCAATCGCAAAAAGCCGCACAGCCGCTGCTGCCCGAGCAGCTTTGCGACAAACAGATTCTCGCCTGGTGTGCCGAGGCGCTCCCCACTGACCACGCACGTTCCGTGTTTTACACCCTGCTCTACTATGGTTTGTCTCAACACACCACCACGCCACCAGATCTTGTGGCGTGGGCAAAGAACCAACAGGAGCAGCACGGTGGCCTTTGAGCGTCGACAAGCAACACGCATAACCAGCGCCCGTCACATAACAATGCTGGCGAGCGCCATGAAAAAACGGGGCACGCCCGTGGTGCTCGTCCCATTCACCACCAGCATCCACGCCGGCCATCGCGCCCTAGTCCGCGCCGCCCAACGAATTCCCGGCGCGCTAGTCATTGTTGCTATCCATCCCGATGTTGACTGCACTCCGCTTATCGACGCCCGGGTGGACGCGATCTTTACCTATACGGATGCCGAACTGTGGCCCAGCGGCCCCCGAACGCTGGTGGACAGTCCGCTGAGTCAAGCCGCTGGTGGCGACGGCGATAGCGTGGCAGTCACCCGGATCATGGCGCTCTTGGGAATTATTGGTCCCACGGATTTGGTGTTGGGGGAGAAGAATATTCGCCAGCTGGTTCAGGTGCAGCAGGCGATCACCGACCTGCATTACCCGGTGGTGGTGCACGAAGTGCCGACGGTGCGCACCTCGGAGGGGGTGCCAGTCTCGAATCGTTATGCGGCTATTCCGCCCGCGGCTCATGACCAGGCGGTGGCGGTGTCGGCCAGCCTGATTGCGGGGATGTATGCGGCGCAAGACGGCGCGGCCGCGATCCTGGTGGCGGCCCACGCGGTGTTGGCGGCGGCTGGGGTGGAGCCAGATGAGCTGGCGCTCTGTTCGCTCATGCTGGGCCCGGCCCCGGAGTCAGCCCCAGAGGCGGGGGATGCCCGCCTGGTGGTGACCGCCACGGTGGGTGGGGTGCGCATTACTGACAGCGTGCGAGTGGTCTTGGGGGCCAAGCCGCGCTGACCTGCCCGTGGCCAGCCGGGTAACTCACGCTCCCTGATTCCCGCTAGCGCTGGCCGGTGGGTTATTTGGGTAGTTGTTCCATTTCGGCCCTGGTAGGCGGGTTGGCGCCGACCCGGTACAGGTCACGGCGGCGGCCCGGGCGGCATAGCTGGCGATTTTCCCCAGTCTTCACCAACGAACTCCATGACCTTGCTTCGAACGTTCTTTCCCCGGTGCGGCGGTGAATTTCGGCCAGCAAACATCCTATGACCGTGTCGCCGGCTCCAATGGTGTCGGCCACTTCAATGGCGGGGGCGTTTACTTCGATGGTTTGCTCATTGAAGTGCACAATTAGCCATCCGGGCCGCAGGTGATTACCTTGATGGGAGCTTCGGGGTGGTCGAGAAATTCCTCTTCTTCGTCGGAAAGCTTGAGCAGGTCGACGGAGGGTAGGAGGGAGTATGAAATCGCTGTGGGCTTTGGTGGCGTAGAAGGGCCGAATGTTGGGGTCGAGGGCAATGAATGTGCCGTCTTGGTGCAGGTTTTTCAGGAGGGTGGCGTAGCGGGAGGCGCCGGGTTCGAGGGCGAGGGAGACGGTGCCGAAGCAGGCGATGTCGGTGGTGAGGTCGGCGGGCGGGTCGGCAAGCCGGTCGGCGGTGCCGTCGATATAGAAGGAATAGCAGGCGCTGCCGTCGGGGTTGAGGGAGGGTGACGGCTAAGGTGGTGGGTTCTGGCCGCGTTGCACCAGGGAGGTGTCGACGTTTTTCGCTGGTGAGGCGGTCAATGAGGGCGTCGCCGAAATTGTCGGTGGATACGCGGGAAAGAAATTGGGTAGGTTCCCCTTGGCGGGCCGCGGTAATGGCTACGTTAAACGGGCCACCACCAAGGGCTGGTGTCAGGGGAAGTAGTCGGGAGTCGGTGTGGTTTGCGGAATGGATGGGTACGAGATCAACAAGGCCTTCGCCGCAGACAGTAATCATGCTTATTAGTTTAATGAGCTGCGGCTGTTGCTGTGGGGTGTTGGTGAAATGTGCTAGGTGCACTATTGTTTAATTGCGTGACTGACGCAAATCAAACTTCAAAGAATCGCCAGATGCCGGAGCAGCAACGGATCCGTCGGGAGAAACGGGAGAAGTTGTTGAATTCCGGTGGTGAGGCGTACCCGGTGGTTGTGGATCGCACAATCTCTATCACTGATTTGCGCGATAAGTATGTGGTGTTGGCTGAGGGGGAAAACGAGCCGGGTCCACACCTGCCCATGCCGCGCCGGTGACATGTTACGGACCGGGGATGAGACCACTGATGAGGTGGCGATTGCCGGCCAGGGTGCTGTTCATTCGTAACACCGGCAAGTTGTGCTTCGCCACCATCCAGGAGGGCAGTGGTACGCAGATTCAAGCAATGCTGTCGTTGGCCGAGGTGGGCGCGGATTCGTTGGCGGCATGGAAGTCCGATGTGGATTTGGGCGACATCGTGTCGGTGCGGGGCCGGGTGATTGTATCGAAGCGGGGCGAGCTGTCGGTGCTGAGCTTCGTCGTGGCACATGGCGTCGAAGGCCCTGCGGCCGTTGCCGGTGGCGTTCGCCGACATGAGTGAGGACATGCGGGTGCGGTATCGCTACACGGACCTGATCATGCGGGAGAGTGCGCGGGAGAATGCCCTGACCCGGATTAAGGTGATGCGGGCGCTGCGGAATTATTTGGAGTCGCAGGGGTTCCTGGAGGTGGAAACCCCCATGTTGCAGACTTTGCATGGTGGTGCGGCGGCCCGGCCGTTTGTGACGCATTCGAATGCGCTCGATATTGATCTGTATCTGCGGATCGCCCCGGAGCTGTATTTAAAGCGCTGCGTCGTCGGTGGTATCGAACGGGTTTTCGAGGTGAATCGGAATTTCCGTAACGAGGGTGTAGACTCTTCCCACTCCCCGGAGTTCGCCATGTTAGAGACCTACCAGGCGTGGGGCACCTACGATGATTGCGCCGAGCTCATTAAGAACCTGATCCAGGATATTGCCATGGAAGTCTTTTGGTTCCACAACGGTAACGTTGGCGGATGGTTCAAATATGATCTGGGTGGCGCGGAGTGGCCAACGATCGAAATGTACCCGTCGCTCAATGAAGCATTGCAGCGGAAATTCCCAGTTCAGCCCGAGGTCACGGTGAATTCGACCGTGGCTGAGCTGCGTGAAATTGCGGACGCCGTCGGCTTGGATGTGCCAGCCAAGGGCGGTTGGGGCCACGGCAAGCTGGTCGAGGAACTGTGGGAGTTGCTGTGCGAGGATCAGCTGGAAGGGCCGATTTTTGTGCGGAATTTCCCGGTGGAGACCTCGCCCCTGACCCGCCAGCACCGGAGCGAGCCGGGTGTGACGGAGAAGTGGGATTTGTATGTTCGTGGGTTCGAACTGGCTACCGGTTATTCCGAACTTGTTGACCCGGTGATTCAGCACGAGCGTTTCGAGGACCAGGCCCGTCTGGCTGCGGGCGGCGATGAGGAGGCCATGGTGTTGGATGAGGATTTCCTGGCCGCCATGGAGCAGGGCATGCCGCCGACCGCGGGCGCGGGCATGGGCATTGATCGCCTGCTCATGGCCCTGACTGGTTTGGGTATCCGCGAAACCGTGTTGTTCCCCCTGGTGAAGCCCGAGCGCTACAACTAGCCCCCCGCTTTACGACGCCGCAAGCGTGGGCGCCCCATCACACATCCTATCCCGGTGATGGGGTGCTTTTTATGGGCGGTGTCGCACGCCGGGCACTGTGCTGCGATATCTGGGTTTTGAGCCGGCCCCGAGCCCCGTTTTTTCCAATATCGCAGCACACACCTTCGGGGATCTGGGGTAGGGGTTGCAGTGTATGTCACGTAAATTCATGTTTCAAGGTTGAGCGCTTAGGACCTAGGACATCTGACAAGTACTGTGCTGCGATATTGCCTGTTTTGGGTCTGGATCCGGCCTCTGGGGTAAGATATCGCAGCACACAACCCGGGAACGGGGCTAGGGGTGTTCGGTGGTCAGGGTCTCTCGTCTGTTCGGGTTGTCTGACAAGTAGTGTGCTGCGATATCTGGTTTTTAGGCCGGCTCTGGGCCCCAGTTCGTCCAATATCGCAGCACAGTACTCGCGGCCGGCCCCGGATCTCAGGGGGCCGCCGGGCAGAGCAAGGTTGCCGGCCTGGCCCACGCGACTGGGCGGGCGTCGAAAAGCGTGAGCTATTTCAGGGATGTCCAGTAGCGGGCGTACTATTTAACTGGATAGAAGGCAGAAGGGAAACGTATGGAGACAGACAATCCGGGGCTCACCAGGGAATCCAAGCTTGTGCTCGGCACCCTCGTGCTGGCTGCGACCGTGATGCTGCTGAATGAGACCACGCTATCGGTGGCGCTGCCGGTCATCATGGACAGCTTTGGGGTGACCGCCGCCACCGCGCAATGGCTCACCACCGGCTTTATGCTCACCATGGCGGTCGTGATCCCCACCACCGGGTTTATTATCGAACGGCTCACCACCCGGCAAGTCTTTATCACCGCCTTCGTGTTCTTCCTGGGCGGCACCCTAGTGGCGGCACTCGCCCCCATCTTCCCGGTGCTGCTGGGTGGTCGGGTGCTGCAAGCCGCCGGAACCGCGCTGATTATGCCCCTGCTCATGACCACCGTCATGAATGTGGTGCCCCCTAGCATGCGCGGTTCCTTCGTGGGCATGATGTCCGTCGTGATTTCGCTCGCCCCCGCGTTTGGCCCCACAGTGTCCGGGTTCATCCTTAACTATTTCAGTTGGAATTTCATCTTCTGGTTCATGGTCCCATTCGTGGCATTCAACCTGTTAGTAGGGGTGAAATATATCAGTAACGTGGGGGAATCCACCGAAAAACCATTCGACATCATATCGGTGCCATTGGCGGCCATTGGGTTCGGCGGGCTCGTCTACGCGCTCAGCGACATTGAAACCCTCATGGCCGGCAGTTTCGCCCCATCATTGTAGGCGTGGCCGCCATCATCGCGCTTGTCGTGTTCGTGTTGCGGCAGCTCAGCCTGGGCAAACGTGACCAGGCTTTCCTGGATCTGCGGGTTTTTGCTGTCCCAGGTTTTGCCATCGCCATCGTCCTCGTCATGGTGATCTTCGGCGTCCTCCTCGGACTCGTCACCGTCCTGCCCATCTACCTGCAAAAAGCCCTACTGGTCACCACGGCAGTGTCCGGCCTGGTGGTCATGCCCGGCGGGCTACTCCAAGGCCTTGCCGCCCCTTCATTGGTCGGCTCTACGACCGGGTTGGGGTTCGACCCCTCATGATCCCCGGCATTATTGTCGTGGCCATCAGCACCGGGCTTCTCACGTGGGTCGCCTACCAGCGGTTCGGCCCCATCGTCATGGCCATGCTGTATGTGCTGTTTGAGGTCGGCATTGCGCTTGCCATCACCCCGCTGTACACCGCGTCGCTAAGCAGCCTGCCCACACACCTGTACAGCCACGGTTCCGCCACCCTATCCACCGCGCAGCAACTCGCCAGCGCCATCGGGGTCGCTATTCTCGTCGCGGTACTCACCCAGCAAACAAACAGCAAGGTGGCAGCCGGTGCTCCGCTTGTCGACGCAACAGCCCACGGCGCAACCAGCGCATTCCTGGTCGCCACCATCTTGGCTGTAGTAGCTGTACTATTAAGCTTCTTCATTAAACACGCCAAAAACTAGTAGCTGTTCGCTACAGGCGTACACCAACAAAAACCCCCAATCACCAGCAGGAATGGTGCAAAAATTGGGGGCTTTGACGTGCGGCGTGTCTCATAAGCTGGTTCAAAATTATGAACCGCTATAGAGTTGGGAACATTACAACTATTAGTACAGCTTAGGAAGTGAACATGTTCGAGCGTTTTACCGACCGTGCTCGCCGCGTCATTGTGCTGGCACAAGAAGAGGCACGCGGTCTCAACCACAATTACATCGGCACCGAGCACATCCTGCTCGGCCTCATCCACGAAGGCGAAGGCGTGGCCGCCAAAGCCCTGGAATCCATGGGCATTTCTTTGGAAGCCGTACGTCAAGAAGTAGAAGAAATTATCGGCCAAGGTACCGAGCCTCCGGTGGGCCATATTCCTTTTACCCCCCGCGCTAAGAAAGTCCTGGAGCTATCCCTGCGCGAAGGCCTGCAAATGGGCCATAAATACATTGGCACCGAATTCCTCCTGCTCGGCCTCATCCGCGAAGGCGAAGGCGTGGCCGCCCAGGTGCTGGTGAAACTCGGCGCCGACCTGCCCCGCGTGCGGCAGCAGGTTATCCAATTACTGTCCGGTTACGAAGGTGGCGACAGTCCCGAAAACACCTCCAACGACAGCAATGACGCTATTGGTGCTGGTGCGGGCCCCGGCGCCTCCAGTTCCGCGGCTCCCGCGGCGCCGGCGAGCGCTCCACCTCCCTGGTGCTGGACCAGTTCGGCTGGAACCTCACCCAGGCCGCTAAGGGAAGGCAAACTCGACCCCGTGGTGGGCCGGGAACAAGAAATTGAACGCATCATGCAGGTGTTGAGCCGGCGCACGAAGAACAACCCGGTGCTCATCGGCGAACCCGGCGTGGGTAAAACCGCCGTGGTGGAAGGCCTCGCATTAGACATTGTGAATGGTAAAGTCCCGGAAACCCTCAAGGACAAGCAGGTGTATTCCCTGGACCTGGGGTCGCTGGTGGCCGGCTCCCGCTACCGTGGTGATTTCGAGGAACGCCTGAAGAAGGTGTTAAAGGAAATCAACCAGCGCGGCGACATTATCCTGTTCATTGACGAAATCCACACCCTGGTCGGCGCAGGCGCGGCCGAGGGTGCCATTGACGCTGCCTCCTGCTAAAGCCCAAGCTGGCCCGCGGCGAGCTGCAAACCATTGGCGCCACCACTCTTGACGAGTACCGCAAGCACATCGAAAAGGATGCCGCCCTGGAGCGCCGGTTCCAGCCGGTGCAGGTGCCCGAGCCCTCCGTGGAATTGACGATCAATATTCTGAAGGGCCTGCGGGATCGGTATGAGGCCCACCACCGGGTGTCCATCACCGATGGTGCCCTGACCGCCGCCGCGAACCTGTCCGACCGGTACATCAACGACCGGTTCCTGCCGGATAAGGCCGTTGACCTCATCGACGAGGCCGGCGCCCGCATGCGCATCAAACGCACGACCGCCCCCGAGGGCATTCGGGAAATGGATGAGCGGATCACCAAGGTGCGGCGGCAAAAGAGGCCGCCATTGACGCACAAGATTTCGAAAAGGCCGCTGGGCTGCGCGACCAGGAGCGCCAGTTGACCGAGGAGCGCCGTGAGAAGGAAAAAGCAGTGGCGCGCCGGGGAGCTTGACGATATTGCCGAGGTGGGCGAGGAGCAAATCGCCGAGGTGTTGGCCCACTGGACCGGGATTCCCGTGTTTAAGCTCACCGAGGAAGAGTCCTCCCGCCTGCTCAATATGGAGGATGAGCTGCACAAACGGATTATTGGTCAGGAGGATGCGGTCAAGGCGGTGTCCCGGGCGATTCGCCGTACCCGCGCCGGCCTGAAGGATCCGCGGCGTCCCTCCGGTTCGTTTATTTTCGCCGGCCCCTCCGGTGTGGGTAAAACCGAGCTTTCGAAAGCGCTTGCGAACTTCCTGTTTGGTGAGGATGACGCCCTGATCCAGATCGACATGGGCGAGTTCCACGACCGGTTTACCGCCTCCCGCCTGTTCGGTGCGCCTCCCGGCTATGTTGGCTACGAAGAGGGCGGCCAGCTTACCGAAAAGGTGCGGCGTAAGCCGTTCTCCGTGGTGCTTTTCGACGAGATTGAGAAGGCCCACAAGGAAATCTACAACACTCTCCTCCAGGTGCTGGAAGACGGCCGGCTTTACCGACGGCCAAGGCCGCATTGTTGACTTCAAGAACACGGTCCTGATCTTCACCTCCAACCTTGGCACCCAAGACATTTCCAGGCTGTGGGCATGGGCTTCAGTGCGGTTGGCGAGCATGATGCTGACGGCCAGTACGAGCGCATGAAGAATAAGGTCAATGACGAGTTGAAGAAGCATTTCCGCCCCGAATTCCTCAACCGTATCGACGACATTGTGGTGTTCCACCAGCTCACCAAGGAGCAGATTGTGGAAATGGTCGACCTGTTGGTGGGCCGTGTCGAAAAGGCCCTGGCAGCCAAGGACATGGGCATCGAGCTCACGGAGCAGGCCAAGAACCTGCTGGCCGCCCGTGGTTTCGACCCGGTGTTGGGCGCCCGGCCGTTGCGTCGCACGATTCAGCGCGAAATTGAAGACGTGTTGAGTGAAAAGATCCTCTTCGGCGAGGTCGGTGCCGGTGAGATCGTCACCGTGGATGTCGAGGGTTGGGATGGCGATGCCAAGCACAACGACAAGGCCACGTTCGTGTTCACTCCCCGGCCGAAGCTGCTGCCGGAGTGAGCTGGAATTGCAGGCTACGGCCCCGGCCGCTGTGGAGGCCAAGCCGGTGGGGGCATCCGACTCTGCCGCCGGTACCAGCACCAGTGATTCGGTGACGCCCCGACACGCCGCCGAGGACTAACAAACTAGCGGAGCAGCACCAGGATCGGGGCTGCTCCCGCGGAAACGATCATGAGGAGCATAATGAACTCCACCATTCCGGTCCGGGGCAGGGTCCCGGACCAGGGGATGGCAGGGGGCCCTGCTGATCCGGTGACAATGCCACTTTGGCCCAAAACACCGAGGCCAATAGGAGGGCAAAGCCTACACCAATCACATACCCCCAGGTGGCGTCGATAAGCGAGGCGAGAGCCCCAAGGCCGACGGCACCTAGTACCAGTCCGACCTGCACCGGCCAGAGCCGCCACCCGAAGGCCGACCACAGGGACAGGCCGGGTCGATCGTCGTGGCCAACATAAACGAAACTCACCACCAACCACAGGGCGGCCGCATGGCAGAGGGCGGCCGGCGGTGACATGCCCCGGACCAGCGCCATAGGGAAGAGCGCCGCAATCAGGCACACGAGCCCGAAGTATCCTACCGGCATGACCACCCGGGTTGCCGGCCGCAGGAGTCGGCGGCGCACATCGAATTCGAAAACTGCCACACCCCGCCGCGTCGGGGCGTTATCGTGGTCAGCCCAGCCCCGCGAAAATGTTTGCATTGCGGCATGTGGACCATTGTTTTAGGGATAAGCAGGCCGGCTGTGGTTCCGCCCCCGACGCCCACCACCGTGAGCACCAGTGCCACCCAATTACTGTTGGCCGCGGCGATAAGAACCATGCCCCAGAACGACACCAGGCAGAATCCGAAGGCCAGGCAACTGGGCAGCAATTGGCGTGCGGTCAGGGCGATGGGCGGCGTGACCAGGGCCAACGAATACCGGCGGGTCATGCTGAATGAGATGCCGGTGCATACCAGGAGGGCAAGCAGGCATTGCGGCCCGGTTGCCGAGTTGGTGAAGAACACGCCGGCGTAGAACGCGATGAGGAATTCAGTGAGCGGCCCAACACCGTTCGATTCGCGCCCGTAGTGTTGGCGCAGCAAGAGCATGGTCATTATTCGCCCCGCCCATCCGCCACCAACCCAGCTTGCGGTTCCATCCCCGGCCCCACCTCTGTTTTCGCCCCTGCTCGGATTGTCTAACCAGTCTGCCTGGCAGTCGGTGAATTCGGCCCCGGATAGTTCCATGAGCCGGGTGAAGGGTCGTCGCCCAGCACCGTGCGGGGCGTGCCCTCCGCCACCACCTCCAGGTCGGCCATGACTTCGATTGCGTCGCACTGTTCGGCAATGGTGAAGTCCTGGGTGGAGATGGTCACCTGGTGCCCCAGATTGCTGATGCGGCGCAGTATCCGCAGGATCCGGGCCCGAGAGATCGCGTCCACCATTTCCAGAGGCTCATCAAGATACAGGTGGCGTGCCGGCTTGATGAACACTATGGCCAGGGCGGTCTTTTTGTAGTTACCGGCGGAATAGGTACTGATGGCGCGGGTGCTGCCACCGTCGATAGCAAGTCTGCGTCACACGGGATGGTGGCTCTGCGTTTTGCTTCGGCGCGCGGCAGCCGGTGCATCCTGCCCAGCCGGTGCAGCAGCTCGTGCGCGCTGACTTCGATGGGAATGATGGGGTTGTCGGGGACGAATTGCGCGGCCCCTGGCGCGTGTTGGGCATAAAGGTTCTTGAGTCGGGTGGTTTTCCCGGAGCCGTTAATGCCGATGAGCCCGGTTATCACAGGTAGATCCTCTTTCTAAAAAATATTGTGGCTGGGTGCAGCGTACTATATTTTGATTTCTAACAATTGGTTTCTGGCAGTCGTTGCCCTGGGGTTTTTATGGTTGGTGCCAGGTGCGGCGGGGAGTTCACAGGCTGGCTTGGGAAAATTCGAGCGAATTTCGGGAGGATTAGAAGCCTTCTGCCACGGATTATTCAGTAATGCTCTTTATCATCATAGGCAGTGATCGGTTCACTGAATAAGGAATCGGCTACGCAAATAACACGCACCTACGACATTGAAGGAGACAAATCATGCGTGCGTTTTCTAAGACCAGTAAGTTGGCGATCATCGGCGGTTCCCTGGCGGTTGCCCTGGGGACTGGTGCCCTGGCCGCCCATGCCCAAAACGCCACTGATGCGCCCGCGGCGTCTGCAAGCGCCAGCCAGCTGCCGGGCAAGGACCGTGACAAGGGCGGCAAGGACGATAAGGGTCCCGCCGAGCTGGCCAAGAAGCTGGGTGTGAGCGAGGACAAGCTGAAGGAGGCCATGGATTCGCTGCGTTCCGAGGGCTCCGGCGAACAGAAGGGCGAGCGCCCCGATAAGTCCGCCATGGACCAGAAGCTTGCTGCCGCCCTGGGCGTTGATGTTTCCAAGGTGGAGCAGGCCATGTCCGAGATGCACAGCGAGCGTGAGGCGGAGCACCGCACCGAGTTGTCGTCCCGCCTTGACGAGGCAGTGTCCAAGGGCACCTTGTCGTCGTCCGATAAGGATTCCGTGCTGAAGGCGTTTGACGCCGGCGTCCTTGGCGGTGGCCATGGCGGCCCAGGACGTGCTGCTCAGTAATCAGCTCCCCCCCCGCTTTACGACGCCGCAAGCGGGGGACCCCATCACCTCACACTCACACTCCGTCTGGTTGGCTTCATTCGGTTGGTCGTGATTTTGTGTGTGCTGCGATATTTGGGTTGCAGGCCGGTTGTGAAGCTTCATTCGGCCAATATCGCAGCACACATCTCACCTCATCCCGTGATGAGGTGCTTTTTTATGGGCGGCGTCGGGCACTGTGCTGCGATATCTGGGTTTTGGGGCCGCATCCAGGGCCCGTTTTGCTCGATATCGCAGCACACATCTTCAGGGTGCGAGATAGGGTTTGCAATGTATTGAATTAGTTAGTGACGGAAGTCACGTAACTGATGATTTAAGGTTGGACGCCTACGATCCAACTTGTCTGACAAGTAGTGTGCTGCGATATTGCCTGTTTTGGGCTTGGATTTGGCCTCTCGGGTGAGATATCGCAGCACACCCCGGCTCGCGGGGCTAGGGGATGTCCGGGAGTTGGGGGCTTCCGTCCGATTTGGGTCGTCTGACAAGTACTGTGCTGCGATATCTGGATTCTAGGTCGCCTCCAGGTCCGGTTTCGGCCAATATCGCAGCACACTACCGCGGCCCCGGATCCCAGGGCGGGGTGAGGATGTTGTCCCACGCGCCTGGGGGAGCGTCGCAAAGCAACAGGGGCCACATGCGCATCACCAGTAACAGCGAACTGCACGCGCAATTCACATCATATTATGATTGGGTGCAATGAAAATTAGGAAGCCAGTGCTTCTGCGATGGGAGTGTCCCCACCGGACATAGTGATGACCTTGCCCACGGTCTCTGGAATCGTAATGATCGCCGCCAGGGTTGCGGCCACATCATCCATGCTATTGCCGCGGGGCTCTGCCACATCCACGGCGATGCGACCCGTGCCTGGGGTCTCCTCCAGAGGGCCAGGCTGCAGGATCGTGTAGTCCAGGTCGCTGTGGTGGACCAGCCAGTGGTCGGCAAAGAACTTCGCAATGTAGTAATCCGACAGGTCCGCCAGGAATCCTTCGTTCCACCGCTCCGGCTGCAACGCATACACCGTGCTCAACATGACAAACCGGGGCGCCCCAGCTGCCTTGGCCGCCTGGATCAGTTTGACCGCACCAAACGCATCCACCTGCAACAAATTCTTCCCCCGCGACCCGGCAGTGAAATAGATGACATCCGGTTGCACGGACTTCACCGCCTTGGTGATCTCCGGTAGTGGGGCGGTCAGGTCGAGCGCCACCGCATTGGGGGCCTCCGCGTTCCGCACGCCGGCGTACACCGTGTGGGATTCGGAGAGTAACGCCATGAGTTTGGTGCCAACACGACCGTTAGCACCAACAATAAGAATCTTCATGCGGACTAAGTGTATAGATTGCAATAACCCTTGGGGAGAGCGCCACCCCGAAAACGGGCAAGCAGATGTTCTAGGAATGGCGTTCCCCGGGTTCTCACAGTGAGCTCGAATCCGCTTTTCAGCATCGCTCAGGAAATTAAAAATAAACCTTGCGGCTTACAGAAGGTCGTTTCCATTTTCCGCCCAGTCATGCCGCTTAACCTTGATATTAATGTTCTTAAGAGCCCACATGCTCCACCGATGATTTTTAAGGAGATTCCTAATGCGTACCCTCTTCGCTAATAAGAAACTCGTTCTTGCTGGTAGCTTCGCTGCCCTCGTTCTCGGTGTCGGCGCTACCACCGCCTATGCGCAATACGCCGCAACAAGCAGCGAGTCCCCCGTGGCGGCAACCAGTCTCCAGCCTGCTCGCGCCACCGAACTATCCGGCTTGGGAGTCACCGCCGATATTCCATCCGAACAGCTGCAAACGGCCGACCCCACTAACACCGCCCAACGCGCCGAACTCGTGAAACAGCTGGATAGGGCGGTGGCCGCCGGCGTGATATCCCCGGCCGGCAAGGATCGAGTACTCAAGGAGTTCGACGAGGGCACACTGATCCTCGGGCCCACCAACCCCGCTACCGGGCAGCTCACCAGCCCGCAACAAAGCACCCCTACCTCTAGCGATTACCTCGACGCGGCATAGCCCCTCGCTTGTCGACGCCCCTACAGTGACGAGCGCGGGCTTTGGTAATTGCCGCAATCATTCCGCGCTGGCTCGCCCCGGAACCGGGCCAGCAAATACTCCATGGAGGGCTGAATATCCTCCCAGCTCGACAGGGCGTGATTAATGCCCGAATTGATCGTAGGGGGTCACCCGCGGCAGCGCCGATTGCGTTGCCGACACCGTGGCCCCAGCCCTGACAATACTTATCGGCCAGGCGAGTGACCTGATTCGTGGGAATAATGTCGTCGGATCGGCCGGTCATCATAAAAATTGGGGTTCGTGGCGGCTTTTTCCCCAGGCTATTGCGTTTCAAAGTTTCCGCAATCACCGGCTCCTGCTGTACTACCTCCTTGAACGTGACGCCGGTCTTCGTAAACACATTCGACTTCATAAACCCATACTTTCCCACCGAATCAATCACGCAACTCGTGGCAACCGTCTGTAAATATCGGTGCCCCGCATCCGACACGTGCCGATCCACCGCTGCCTGAAATTGAGCGTCACGTGCCGAAAACCCATTGATGGCCATTCCCAGCACCCCGCTGATCGACGACCCATCCACAGTGGTGAACACCTCAAACAAATCCGCCGGCGGCGCCCCCGCATAGGTTCCCACCAGCCGCACATCCGGGGCGTACTCTTCCGCCAGCTCCGCGGCCGCCGCCACGGCGCCCCCACCTTGCGAATACCCGTGCAACCCCACCGGGGAATCCAGCGGTGCCTTCGCCACCCGCAGGCCTGCCCGGGCAGCATCCAATACCGCGTGTGCCTCTTCCGCCGCATTCACATATGTGTGAATCCCCGGCGTGCCCAACCCAATATAGTCAGTGACAATCACCCGTAACCCTAGCGATGCCGCATAATACTGGATCGGCAGCTCGTAATTCACCGACATTGCCGTCGGGGACACCGCCCCTACCAGCCACGGCCCTCGCGAGGGGGCGCACATGTCCCCCTGGCCGCGCGTCCCCGGCGCGAACACCACGGTTCCCACCGCCGGCCGGTCGGGTTCGATCACATACCCGGATACCGCCACCGGTTTTCCGTCCTGGTCGGTGGATGTGTACAGCATTTTTGTGGCCCGGGTGTTGCTGATCGGTTCGGTGCGTAGGACCGTGCCTGGGGTCTGAGGCTGGGCGGAAAACTGTGCGGGAGGTTGGTAAAAATCATCATTTTCGGCAGTCGCAGCGGTGGGGAACAGGGCTGAGACGGCGAGGAAGATGATGGACCATACGCACATAGTTTTCTTTGCCATGGTGGCTTATTGTAGAGGGTTATAAGCGTGGTAAGCCAGTCCGGGTGGTGATTTTGGGTGGGCTAGCTGGGGGCTAGCCGGGTAGGCGGAAGCCGCCGGTGACTTCCCGCGCGAGGCCGTCGTCAAGCAGGGAGGTGAGTGCGCGGTTGCGTTGCGTGCTATCCGCCCACACGGCTTCGATGCGTTCGGGCGGCACCACGCCGTCGGTTGCGCGGAGTTCCGCCATGATGAGCCCTCGGACCTGTCGGTCCGTACCTGCGAATTTTTGCACGCGGCGGCTGGGGCGGCGCGGGGTCACGATCGACCCGCCGGCCACCCATAGGCATGACGACCGGAGGGGCAGTCACCACATTTGGGGGTGGTGGTGCAGATGAGTGCCCCGAGCTCCATGATCGCCGTGCTGAATTTTGCCGCGTCCACGTCCCCGTCGGCGTCCGGTAGTAGGGATTCCATGACCGCCAGTTCTCGTTTTGACGGGGATCGCGGCTCGTATTCGCCGTGGTAGAACCGGGCGAGTACCCGCCGCACATTCGTGTCCACCACCGGCACTCGCTGCCCGTAGGCGAATGCGGCAACGGCCCGGGCGGTGTAGTCGCCGATACCGGGCAGGGCCAACAGATCGGCTACATCCGCCGGCACCACGCCATTGTGCTGTGTCACAATCTGTTGGGCGCATTCGTGCAGGCGAAGCGCGCGCCGCGGGTACCCGAGGCGACCCCAGGCGCGCAACACATCATCAATGCGGGCCGCGGCGAAGTCGGTGGGGGTGGGCCAACGGTTGATCCACTCCAACCATATGGGTTCCACGCGGGCGACCTGGGTTTGTTGGCTCATGACTTCGCTGAGCAGCACACCCCACGCAGAGGTTTCCGGGGCGCGCCAGGCAATGTCGCGGGCGTTGGCGGCAAACCACGCGGGGAGCCGGTGGTGCAGTACGGTTCGAAGTTCGGCGGATTTTTCTGGGGTTACGGTAACTGTTGTGGTCATGATTGCTAATAATCTATCCGCAACCTATCCATTGGTGCCACAATAATACTATGACTACAACACCCAATAGCCTGTCTGAGGCCCGCAATCCAAAACTTGTGTGGGAAAACCTGCTCGCCGGTAATGCCCGATTCGCCGCAGGAAAACCACTGTATCCCAACCAGAGCGTGAACCGCCGCGAGGAGTTACGCATGGGGCAATCCCCCCGGGCGGCCGTGTTTACCTGCGGTGACTCCCGGGTCCCCGTCGAGTTGCTTTTCGACGTGGGACTCGGCGACATTTTCACCATCCGCACCGCAGGGGAAGTGGTCGACGCTGCAGTGCTGGCGTCGCTAGAGTTCGCCGTTGAGGCACTCGACGTTGAGGTGCTGGTGGTGTTGGGGCACGAATCCTGTGGCGCGGTCAAGGCTGCCGCGGCGGTGGCGCTCGATGGGGCGGAAGTGCCGACCGGCCACCAGCGCACTATTGTGGAGCAGATCATGCCCAGTATTCTTTCGGCGAAAAGCGCCGGGAAACATACGCCTTTCGATTTCGAGCGCGCCCACGCGGAGGCGATCCGCAGCAAGATCATGGGTATTTCCCCAGTGATTAAGGAGGCGGTCAGGAGTGGTAAGACCGCGTTTATTGCCGCCCATTACAGTCTGGCGGATGGGTCGATTGACTATCTTTCTGTCGAAGGTGTGTAACGGGGGAAGGTAACAGGGCACACAACAACACAAGGCTGACACACGCAAAAAGGGGTAACAAATTAATAAAGCAGTGTAGATCACACGGTTTTGCAACACACCGAGGAAGCTCCGCTGAATCCCGTAATTTTAGCTTTAGGCTTTAAGCGTGGATCGCCGAAATAATTACCCCCGTCGCCCGAACATACGCAGCGCCGCCCGTCCCAACTACGACGGGCGGCCCCTACCAGCGGAAGTATATTACCGCAGGCGGCGTCTTGCCGCGCTCTTCGCACTGTTAGTGGTTATTGGTGTGGTTGCTACTCTCCTATTTATAAGGAGTAACCACGAATCCGCGACGGTGGCGGTGACAGAGCCGATCACGTCAACACCACGCGCCACCGGTGGTGCCCCCGCGACTCCCACTGGTAGCCCTAAAGCTACTTCCGCTTCTGGTGGTGGGGCTGGTTCCGAGCCGGCCGCCGAGGTGGCCACAGAGGTCGCCACCACACCCGGCACAGCCGCCGGCACCCGCACCGGCGGCACCGGTGAGGCAAGCGGCGCAGGTGGCGCAGGTGGCGCAGGTGGGAAGAAAACCACCACCCACACCACAGCCGCAAGCGATGACGCCCAAGCTGACGATGCCAAGGATGACGATGCCGAGTCGGAGGTCGCGCAGGCCAAAGAAACCTGCGAACTTTCCGACCTCAAGATCGAAGCCTCCACCGACCACTTCAGCTACGAGGAAGGCCAACTCCCCAACCTCTATATGAAGGTCGCCAACCCCACCAAGGCCGACTGCATCATCGACCTCACCGACAATGTGATCCGGTTTGAGATCTACACCATGGACACCAACCAACTCCTATGGTCCGACGTCGACTGCAACGACCCGGCGGAAACCGGCAAGCAAACCTTCAAAGCCAACTCCGAGCGCTACTTCAAGGTGCAATGGTCCCGCACCAGCTCCGCACCCAATGCCTGCATTGATCGGGAGCCCGCCCCCGCCGGCGACTACTACATGCATGCGGCCATTGGTAAGCTCCACACGGAAGAAGGCGTGGTGCACTCCGACGCATTCACCTTCAACCTGCAATAATGCGCTAACCACCCGGCTTTTCGGCGATCACCCAATTATTGAATAAGCCGCAGCGCGTCGTGGATCGTGGGAACCTCCACCACCCGCAACCCCGGCAGGGCAGAATCATCCACATCCGACCCCGCCGGTATCACCGCCTGCCGATACCCCAGCCGCTTCGCCTCCATGAGGCGGCGCTGCACGTTAGGCACCCGCCGGATTTCCCCGGCCAACCCCACCTCACCCAACACCACTGTTTTCGCAGGCAGTGGTTTTTTCGTTATCGCACTCACCGTGGCCATGGCAATGGCCAGGTCCGTGGCCGGCTCGCCCACCTTCATGCCCCCAACCGTGGCCACATACACCTCGCTCGTGTGGGTGCGCCGCCCGGCCCGGGCCGCCAACACCGCCAACACCATGGGCACCCGGGTGGCGTCAAGGCCGGTCACGGCGCGCCGGGGATTTTTCGACTCGGTGGGAACCATGAGGGCCTGAACCTCGGCGACAATGGGGCGCACCCCATCCATGGCGACGGTGACCGCGGTGCCGTCCGGGGTGGCGTCCCTGTGGGACAAAAACAGGCCGGACGGGTCGGGTATCTCCTTAATACCATCGGATTGTTGTTCGAAACACCCAACCTCGTCGGTGGCACCAAACCGGTTTTTAATGCCGCGCAACATGCGCAGACTAGAGTGCCGGTCACCCTCAAAATTCAGCACCACATCAACCAGGTGTTCGAGCACCCGGGGGCCGGCAACATTCCCGTCCTTGGTGACGTGCCCCACCAACAGCACGGGGATGCCGGTGGTTTTCGCCAGGGTGGTGAGGGCCGCGGTCACCGCCCGGGATTGGGCGACGCCACCAGCAACCCCCTCCACATCGGTGGCGTTCATGGTCTGGACCGAGTCCACAATGAGCAGGCTGGGTTTGAGCTGGTCCACATGCCCGAACACCACATCGAGGTTGGATTCCGCCGCAAGATACAGCGAGTCGTGCAGCGCGCCGGTGCGTTCGGCCCGCATGCGCACCTGCCCGGCGGATTCCTCGGCGGTCACATAGAGGGCCACCCGGTCGAGTTTCGCCCACCGGCTGGCGACCTCTAGAAGCAGCGTGGATTTCCCCACCCCGGGTTCGCCAGCCAACAGCACAACGGATCCGGGAACAATGCCGCTGCCCAACACCCGGTCGAGTTCCCCAATGCCGGTGGTTTGGCTGGTGGCTTTTGTTGCGGAAATGGTGGTGATTTTTTGGGCTGGGGAGGTGGGCGTGAGCCCCTTGGTGACCACCCCGGTGGTTGCCGCCTGGGTGGCGCTACCGGCTGTGGCGGGTTGGTGTTCCTGCATGGACCCCCAGGTGCCGCACTCCGGGCAGCGGCCCAACCATTTGGGGCTGGAGTAGCCGCATTCGGTGCAGCGGTGAACAGGACGAGGTTTTTTGGCCATGGATTTACCCTAGACCATGCGGCAGACATCCGGTTTCACCCCTCGCTTTACGCCTGCTTTACGACGATCCCACGGCGGGCAATGGGCCTGTCGTATGCATGTTCTAGACATGTTATTGATGGTGATTATGTATTCTGGTGATGCGTAGCCCAATATTATTGTGATTGTTCGCAATTATTTTCTTATTACCGGAAAGATGAATGTTGATGATATAGAGCTATTGTTATTCGACACTAAGGGTTCTTTGTGATTTATAGTGCTGCATGGAAATGCATATCATTCGTATAATTTGAATGGGAAAGCATGTTCTAATTATTAACTTCTATAATGGGTTCACTTGGCTCTCGTGGCGGTAAAGTCCTGCCTATATTTTCTACTGTTAGTTATTTTCAAATAGTATCGCTCACCTTACTATCGCTAGAATTTTTTATTTCTGCAGCTTATGTAATCTGTATCGTTTTTATGTGTGGTAGCATATGGGCGACGTTGGGATATATAAATTATTTTTTTATAGGTCAGTACGAATGCTGTAACAGGGGGTAAAAGCTTATTAATTGTGTTTTCGGATAAGCAAGGGTTAATTATGAGGTAAGATATCCTGGTAGTGTGATACGTTTTTCCTTAAAATTGCTGGTTGGTGCATGTCGATTAGGTGTTCGATTCGTACCCCCGTGCTGTTGGTGAGGGGTGGACGGTGTGACGGTGCGTGTCGTAGGGTCGCAGATGTGTTGATGTTCTCAGCATTGCACATCCAAGGTAAGTTCTATTTTTGGGAGTAAGTTATGAAGTCGAAGCTTCGTTTTGTGGCGTGGGGGACGCTGATTCTGGCGGCCGGTCTCGCGCTGGGGTCTGCCCCAGTGGTGTCTGCTGCTGGTGCTGAGGTGGATCTTGATGTGGTGACTAAGGTGGTTACTGCGTATCAGGATTTGTTGGATTCGCATTGGACGGATTCGAATTGTTCGTTGTCGAGTTGTGCGAATGCTAGTAGTTCGGTGTTTGCATCATCGGGGGATAAGAAGTCTCAGCGGGGGTCGAGTTTTGGGGGTTCCTCGAAGAAGGGCCGGGATGAGAGGAAGGATTCCAGCGAAAACCCGAAATTCACTCAGGCGGAATCCGCTTTATTGCAGGTGCGGGATGCTATGAAAGATTTTGGTTTGCCGATTAAGACTGCGAAGAGCACGATCAAGGTGACGGATGCCAAGATGAATGCTGATGGGAAGGTAACAGTTTCCGTAGCTGTGGGTACGACAAAGACCTACGGAGATGGAGATGGTGAACCTAGTTATATGGTTGACAGCCATACGTTGACGTTGTCCCCGAATCCGGAGAATTTGTTTGCTGTGGTTGAGGATACGATTGATCCAATACCTGCGAATGATACGCCTGGAGAACGTCCTACAGATGTAGAGTTCAATGAAGTTCCGCTTGATCGTATCCTTGGGCGTGAGTCAAATGGTGGAAATCATCCGGTTGCTGATGCTACAGGTGCAGAGTTTTCATTATTGCCTGCGCATAAAGAGCAGGAGTCGGTGGGCATGCAGACTGTGGCTAATGAAGAAAAACACTCAAGGCCTGATGTGAAGAAGATGGTTGGGTATGCGCTGCATTGGACCAGCCCGGCAGTTAACCCGAATCCAAAAGAAGATGTTATGGAGGAACAGTTTCCTAGGTTTGATGTGAACTGTACAAATTTTGCTTCCCAGGTATTGCTTGCGGGTGGGTGGAAACCGAGGGATAGTAAAAAGATTGGGTTGACAGACCGGGTTCGTGACCCTGATGCGTGGTCCCCAAGTGCCATTCCCTTGGTCCAAAAAGCCACTCACACGTGGTCTGCTGCCCAGAATTTGTATGGCTATGTGAAGAAACATAGCAGCTACTATGATTTGCCGCAAGGAGGACAAGCTCAGTCTGCAGACTTGATTTTTTGTGGATTGGGATCCTGATGGTAAGGCTGATGGAGAATTGGATCATACGATGATTGTGACAGGGATGGTTCCTCTTAAGAAGGAAAAGAAGGGCACCCCATTTACTTCTTTCGCGACTCCAGCAATCTCGCAGAAAACAATAAATCGGCATAATATTCCGCTTTATGAATCTGTTGAAGCTGCTCGTACTCAAGGTAAAAACTTGATAAGATTAAATGGTATGCGCTAACTTCTCGTCCTCAGTAGCGAATAATCATTTAGTATTGCTTTGATCAAGCTTGTTCGGGCGTATCGCTAGGAAAAGAACACGCCGATAAATAATAAACTATCCTATCTATTAGGAAAAAGTAGTTCGCCATCTACTAGTGTAATAAGTTCCTTGTGCGTATGCCCGAATAAGTTTAGTTGAAAATAGCATCCACCTTGGTTTATTAGTTCTTGAAGAGAGGCTGCATATTGGGAAGGCTGGACTATACTTCCCAGGTAACTGGATAAGTTTCCATACATTATGAGCATAGTCGCATGAAGAAAAAACCTATTATTGCTTTGGTACTATCTTTATGGTTTACAAGTGCGTATTGGCTTGGTAGTTATTATCGGCGTGCGCAGGTAGCGGGCGTTGCGATACAAAAATATGTAGATGTGCTTGATGCTGAATCGACGGATCCGCAGTGCACCCTGGAGCATTGTCCTCATTCCAGTAAGTCGCTTCCTGGGATGCCAGAGAACAGGGCACTATTCACGGACAATGAGCGGTTCAACGTGGAAATGAAACATTCACCAACAGGTCCTGCCACAACTACCCAATTCGCCATTAGGCGAGTAACAAAGAAGGACGATGGAATGGTGGAAGCTATTGTGTATGGGACAACCACTAAATGTTATTTTCCTGGAGACATCGGTAGCATTTCGGATTTCTTTCGAATTACTTTAGCCCCCAGTACCATCAAGGGTGAATATGTTGTTATAGAAGACAAGCGTCTTTCAGCGACAGATAAATCGCTGCCACGATATACCGAGGCCCTGTACATGGGTAAAAATAAAGGGGAACCATCCTGTTCTTGGAGGTCAAAAGCTTCATAAGGGGGTGTAAAACAATGAATCTGCTTTCCAGATAACCATTGGTAATGATAAAATGGGGTTTTCTGCTGGTGTGATACGTTTTCTTTAAAAGTTCTATTGGGAAGTCGATTGGCCATCATTTGCTAGATGGTTGTGGTTGTGGTGCTAGACAATGAAAGTATTGGCGCATTGGGAAAAGCTTGTAGTCGTTGGGATAATGGTGTTCCTCACGGTGGTGCTCGTGGTCGGCTACGTCATTTCCGAGCGGCAACAATATAAGCTGCTGCATCCAACCTACCCTGAACAGTATTCCGCTGTTCCTGCCATTAATCAGCTGGTTGGTGCGGCAATAGAGAACTATGAGTCGGTCATTGATGCGGAATCCCAAAACCCTGATTGCACCTTGCAACAGTGCGAAACCTCCAGCAAATCAATCCCCGGGGTTCCGGCAGATCGGGCGCTGTTTCATCGAAGCGAACGATTCCTCTTGGGCTGGTGGCTGGGTGCCGAGTCTGCCAGCACCATTCGCATCTACAGTGTGGCACAGCGGCCCGACAAGACAGTAGAGGCTATCGTCGATGTGACGATTACCAAATGCGCCTATCCAGAAACCAAAAACCCATACATGATTGTAACTGATCCTCACCGGATGATTCTTGCGCCCAGTACTTTGAACCAGCACGAATATGTAGTGGTCGAAGACGTGATTTTAGACCGGCACGAGGCTCAAGAATACCCCCGGAATCCTTCCAACCACTCTATGCGGGGAAAAGCAAGGAGCGCGATGCTAGCAGCCCTCTGTGAAGAAGCGTCACTGGGGTAGGTGGGTGGTGTTCGGGCCGCTATTCCTGGTCGTGGCGGCAGTGGCTGTAAGCTGCTATTTCTACGAGGACGAAGTGGTTCCCGTGGATAAAATGGTGTTTCAGAAACAATATTCCGCCGGCCCGGAAGTGGATCAGGCAGTTGGTGAAGCGATAGGAAAATACGTGTCGGTTCTCGACGCGGAATATACGGATCATGATTGCTGGGTGGATGATTGCCCACGATCGAGTAAATCAATTCCCGGAGTGCCGGCGGATCGAGCATTATTCACAACGCAAGAGCGTGCTAACCTCGAAGGCCATCGGGGCAGGCATGCCATGGATCGCGGACCGGTGAGTAGGGTGCGGTTGTACAGTGTTGCGCAGCAACCCGATGGGATGGTGGTTGTCATTGCGGAGATCACTACTGTTAAATGCCTGTATCCGGGTAGTAAGGATCCTTACAGCAGTAGTTCCGATTATTATCGGATGATCCTTGCTCCTAACCAGGAAGGTTATGTGGTATTGCAGGATTCCAGCATCGGTAATCCGGTTCGGGAGCGGTTACCCGAGGGGTTTCCTTCCTTGTACCATAACACAGTAACGAAACCCGAATGCGCTAGCACGTGATCGTATGAAGAAAAACATTATTATTGTTTTGGTACTGTCTTTATGGTTTATGAGTGCGTATTGGCTTGGTAGTTATTACCTGCGTGCGCAGGTGGTTGGTGTTGCGGTGCAAAAATATGTGGATGTGCTTGATGCTGAGTCGACGGATCCACAGTGCACCCTGGAACACTGCCCCAATTCCAGCAAGTCGCTGCCCGGCATGCCTGCGGACCGGGACCTGTTCACCGAGAATGAGCGATTCATTGTGAAAAACAAAGGCTTCAGAGGTCCCGCTTCGTCCACCAGGTTCTCGGTGAAACACACGACGAAGCAGAGTGATGGGACAGTGGAAGCCATCGTGAATACGACAGTGACCAAATGCTATTCATCAGGACTCTTCGAAGAAAGTTATGGCAGTAGCTCTGACATCCACCGAATAATTTTGGCTCCCAGCACTATCAAAGGCGAATACGTTGTTATCGCAGACAAGCTTTTCGGAGAGACGGAAAACCCGATATCGCCGCACGCCCCAACCCTGTACAGAGGCAACCGCAAAGCCGACCCGCCCTGTTCCGTAGGCCCCCAATGAAGATGATTGCGCACAAGAATACCACTGTGGTGAACAAGAAATTTGTCGCCATTGGTTTTCTCCTATGGCTGGTCAGCGCCGTGGCCTATGTGCTTTACACGGTGCCGTTTTATTCTGAGGAAGAGTGCCAACGCATCCGTGCGGTAGGGGCTGCCGTCGAAAAGTATGAGGCGATCTTGGACGCCGAATGGACGGATGAACACTGCACCCTAGAGCATTATTGCCCCAATTCCAGCAAGTCGCTGCCCGGCATGCCGCCGGATCGGGCGTCGTTGACCACGCATGAACGCACCAACATGGAGCGGCACGGCCCCTATGCGCATCTCCAGCCGGTGACCACCATGAACATTTTTCGGGTAACCGCACGCGACGACGGGATGGTCGAGGCGCTCACCCAAACTACCGTCACCAAATGCTACAGCCCGGATGACACCAACCCTTATGGCAGCGCCTTGAATTTCTATGCGATTACTCTGGCGCCCAGCATGATCCGCGGTGAATATGTGGTTGTGGAGGACGTATTACGACGTCTTGAAGCACCCATTGCCTGTCGACGCCCGCCCGGTGTATGTTGGCGAGCCGAAAAGCCTGCCACCATGCGCCTGATTCTCATGATAAAAGCCTTAAACTGCCCCCATTTGTACTTAGTAAAATTTAACCTTGATGATTGTTGTGGGAATTATGTATAAAATTGCCTTAAGCTGCATTATTGGCTAATTAAAGCCATTTCCCAAGCGTAATGATAGGTTTACTAAAGGTAGAAGTTTACCTAACTGTAACGGTATTTTAATTATTTTTAAGCTTCAGGGGCTTTTCTTCTAGTTAACTCTTATATTATAGTTAATTTATATTTGAGCTTTGACTAATAGGAGACGCATGATGAAAAGGGTGAGGCTGGCGTACCTGACGGGGGCGTTGACTGTGCTCATAAGTATGCTTGGTGCGCCAGCGTTGGCCGTCGCAGACACGATTATTTCCACTATTCCATCCAATACCGCCGAGAATTATTTAGATCCCCACTCTGCTGTCGAACTGAACCGCGATCAACAGGCCGTTATGCCCAATTTTATTAAGGAATTTCTCAATTGTGGTGATGATGTGCTCGTGTTAAATATGGGAGCAATTATCCTAGTGGTCATGGGGATTGTGCTGTTATTCCTGGCTTGTTGGGGCTACAAACGCCCGGTCAAACAGTAGCAACGAAACTACGCAATCTTCCAATGAGGTACACTCCAATCGTGCTAACGAACCCCCGTTCGAGCGGGTGGGGTGGTGGTTGGCACGAGATTTTTATCAGCTAGCATTCCTTGGTCGATCGTGCCCCTAATGCCGGTGTCCCCAAATGCTGGGTGGGAAAACTTGTTCGAATGAACTGAGGGCGGGGTGCAGGCATAAGAAAATCCCGAGGCTAGAGGTAAGCCAGACAGCCTCGGGATATTATCTGCAATCAGTAATTCTGTATTCTACTCACTATTAGCGGCGCTCGTGGTCGTCGTGGTAGTGGTGCTCGTCTCACTTGCATCGGTGGTGGTCTCACTTTCATGGTGGGCTTCGGCGCCGGTCTGCCGATTCACCTTGCCGGACTCCAACACCGGTGCGGCCACAGCAGCCCGGGCGGTCACCTGGCCGGAATCGAAATCAAACACCACATCCTTCGTGCCACCCAGCGGGAAACCGGGATTATCCGCGGTCGTGGTCACATGGGTGACGCAGGCACCTTCCGGCTCGGTCAGCTTTGCCATCTCCGAGGGAATGCCACCAACCAGATTGCATCCGGCCTTAAACTCGGTGGTGCCATCAATGGCGACCTCCTGGCCGTCAATCGTGATCTTCTAGCGTGTGGGTAGCGTCCCGCTTCTTGTCCTGGTTGATGGCGGTGAACTTCACACCAGTCTCACCATCTTCGGTCACATGAATGGTGACATCCCGGACGGCGATAGTATTATCGCTAGAGTTCACTGAAGCACCATCGACAGCGGCAACCTGATCCGATGTTTGGGTGATTTGGCCAGCAGAGCAAGAAGCCAGCAATAGCGCAGAAGTGGCCGCAATAAAAATCTTCAGGGGCTTCACGTGTTCATCCTCCATCGGGGGTAGGGATCGTTAATCTTTTTACACTTTAGTCTGTTTTCCGTGGTAGCACACAGTCAAAACCCAACAGATAAAACCAAACGGGGTGAACCAAAAAGGGAGATTTGGGTTTTGAATCTTGACATTTGAGCCGCTCGAAAAGCAAAGAAAACCACCGTGGCATGCTAAAATCGGCTCGGGTAACCGTCTTTGGGAGGAACATTTATGGAATTCACAGGTGGGCGACACTGTTGTTTATCTCCATCATGGTGCTGCCGTGATCGAAGCGATCGAACAGCGGGAAATGGGTGGTGAAACCCTGGAATACCTCGTAAGTGTAAATCCACCAATCCGATCTTGTAGTCCGGTATCTCGAAGAACGCCGAGACGGTCGGCGTGCGCGACGTCGTGGGCGAGGCTGGGCTGCGGAAAGTCTCGGCTTCCGCGCGAAACCGATGTGGAAGAAGCCGGCAACTGGTCCTGCTCGATCTGAAGGCAAACCAGGAACGCCCCGCATCCGGCGACGTCAATAGCAGTGGCCAGTGGTGCGGGACCCTGTGGCGCCGTGACCAGGGCAAAGGTCTATCCGCCGGAGAGAAACGCATGCTCGCCAAGGCCCGGCAGGTGCTGGTTGGCGAACTCGCCCTCGCCGAAATCAAAGACGAAGCCAAAGCCAACGAACTACTCGCCGAAGTCGACGCCACCATCGTGCGCCACCGGTTTCAGGGGCGGCGACGACACCCCTGAACCCAAGCAGCCACAGCCCATCATCGACGAAGACGACACTGATCTCGACGACCTCAACTTCGACGACTCAACCCATGCCCACAAAACCCCATGGTCATCGCCATCATCGCCGCAGCCGGCCAAGGCACCAGGCATGAGCCGACCTGCCCAAAGCCTGCATGTGGAATTAGCCGGCCGCACCCTCCTGGAACGCAGCGTGCGCGCCATGATCGACGCCGGAGTTGACCACATTATCGTGGTCATCATGCCCGCCATGGAAGAAACCGCCCGCCGCATCCTCGCCGACTACCCCGATGTGCAGTTAGTGCACGGCGCCGGCGAGCGCGTCGACCCGTGGCGGGGCATCCGCCATCCCCACCACCGATGATGATGCTGTCGTGCTCATTCACGACAGCGCCCGCGCACTCACCCCACCCGACATGATCCGCCGAGTCGCCCAGGCCGTCACCGGCGACGTTCGGGCGGCCATCCCCGTGCTGCCGGTCGCCGACACCATCAAACGGGTCACCGACACTCGTGGTCGTCGACACGCCGGCGCGTGCCGACCTGCGGATCGTGCAAACCCCCCAGGCCTTCCGGCTCGGGACCTTTCGCGAGGCCAATCAAACATATTTTCGGGACCCGAGTTTTGTCGTCACCGACGACGCCAGCCTCCTCCGAACACCTCAATATCCTGGTGCACTGCGTGCCCGGGGACCCGCTCGCCCTGAAGATCACCACACCCATCGACCTTACGTTAGCTGCCGCATTATTATGATCATTCCCCGTGTAGGTATTGCCGCCGACGCCCACCAGATTGAGGCAGGAAAGCCCTGGCATATTGCCTGTCTTCACTTCCCGGATGTTGCCGGGTGTGAGGGGCATAGCGACGGCGATGTGGTGGCCCACGCCATGGTTGACGCCCTGCTGTCCGCCGCGAACCTGGGGGATCTGGGCAGCTTCGTCGGCGTGGGCCGCAGGGAATACGACAATGTTTCCGGGGAGCGACTCTTGCGGGAGTGCCGCGAGCTCCTGGAGTCGAACGGGTTTTCTATCGGTAATGTGGCTGCCCAACTGATTGGGCAAACCCCTGAAGCTGGGGCCGCGCCGGGAGGAGGCGGAAAAAGATCAGCGACATTGTGGGGGCGCCCGTATCGGTTTCCGCAACCACTACGGATCATATGGGGTTTACCGGCAGTGGTGAGGGTCGGGCTGCCATTGCTACCGCCGTGGTGTGGGTGGCCGACAATTCCTGACCAAGACTTGGCTGAGCTCCGACCCGGCGTCGATAGGCGCGTCGAAAAGCGAGCATCTACTACACTGGGGCGTGTGACTTTACGCATATTCGACACCCGAACCCGCAGTCTTCGTGATTTCGTCCCGCTAACCCCAGGGCGCGCCACCATGTATTTGTGCGGTGCTACCCCGCAAACTCACCCACATATTGGGCATGTGCGCAGCGGGGTTGCCTTCGACATTGTGCGTAGGTGGCTCATGGCGTCGGGCTGCGATGTCGCGTTTTGTCCGTAACGTGACCGACATCGACGATAAGATTCTCACCAAGGCTGCTGAGGCGAATCGCCCCTGGTGGGAATGGGTGTCTACTACGAACGAGCCTTTAGCCACGCCTACGACATGTTGGGCGCTACCGCCGTCCGTGGAGCCTCGCGCTACTGGACACATGACCCAAATGATTACCTACATGCAGCGGCTTATCGACGCAGGTTTCGCCTACCCCGCCCAGGGCTCCGTCTACTTCGATGTGGCCGCCTGGTCCGCCGCGGACGGCTCCGACTATGGGTCGCTGTCCGGCAATAACCTTATCGACATGGAGCAGGGCGAAACCGACAATGTGGGCAAACGCAGCCCGCAGGATTTCGCCCTGTGGAAGGCTGCCAAACCTGGGGAGCCCTCGTGGCCCACACCGTGGGGTGATGGCAGGCCGGGCTGGCACCTCGAATGCTCCGCCATGTCCACCTGGTATTTAGGGCCCCGAGTTCGACATCTCACGGCTGGCCCCGACCCGCAATTCCCCCACCACGAGAACGAGATCGCCCAGGCGCATGCTGCCGGCGACGGGTTTGCCCGTTATTGATGCACAACCATTGGGGTGACCATTGCCGGGGAAAAGATGAGTAAGTCGTTGGGTAATGCGCTGTCGGTGCCGGAGATCGTGAGCTGGTGCGGCTGGTGGAGTTGCGCTACTACCTGGGGTCGGCCCATTATCGTTCCGGTGCTGGAGTATTCCCCGGACGCGTTGCAGGAGGCGCCCAGGATACCGGCGTATCGAAAGTTTTGTCGAGAAGGTGGATGATCTGCCCGGCCAGCCGCCGGGTGCCGGTGGGGAGTGACCGACGCGTTCGCCGAGGCCATGGGAACGATGACATTTGGGGATGCCACGGGCGCTCGCCGAGATTCATAACACGGTGCGGGCCGGCAATAGTGCCCTGGCCATGAAGGATTATGGTGAGGCCCGCAGGATGGCCGCCCGGGTGCGAGCCATGACTGAGGTGTTGGGCTTCGATCCGCTTTCCGACCAGTGGCAGGATGGCGAATCCGTGCGGTCCGACGCGCCCATGGTTGCGTTGGATGCGCTGGTCCGGGAAGAGCTGAACCGGCGCGAGGTTGCCCGGTCGGTCAAGGACTGGGAGACCGCCGACGCGGTGCGTGACCGCCTGCTAGAGGTGGGGATTTTGGTCACCGACACCCCAGAAGGTCCCACCTGGTCGTGGGCGACCTAAGCCACCCAGCCACCCTCGGTGCCTTCTGGGCGTGCGGCCTGGGCCCGGCCGAACTAGTCGAATTGTTGAATCAAGGAATAATCACATATGTCTGGAAACTCTAAAAATCGTCCCGGTATCCGTAAAACCAATAAAAAGGGTGCCGTGAAGGGATCTGGTGGGGCGCGTCGCCGTGGCCTTCGGGGCAAGGGGCCCACGCCGAAGGCCGAGGATCGGTGTACCACGCCGCCCATAAACGCAAGCTGGAGCGCCAGCGGCGCGACCAGGGGCGGCACGACCGCAGCGCCAGCACCGAGCTGGTGGTGGGCCGCAACCCGGTGATCGAATGCTTGCACGCCCGGGTGCCGGCCACCGCCCTGTATATTGCGCAGGGCACCCGCAATGACGATCGGCTTACCGAGGCGGTGCAGCTGGCCCACAGCCGGTCGATTCCGCTCATCGAGGTGCCCCGCCTAGAGCTCGACAGCATGACCGGCAATGGGCTGCACCAGGGGGTGGGCCTACAGATTCCGCCGTTCGAGTACGCCGATGTGTTTGATCTCATCAGCACGGCTGCCGAGGGTAAAGAGCAGGGATGATCGTGATGCTCGACAACATCACCGACCCCCGGAACCTGGGGGCGGTGATTCGGTCTACCGCGGCTTTCGGCGGCCAGGGCGTGGTCATTCCCGAGCGGCGGTCCGCGTCGGTGACGGCTGTTGCGTGGCGCACGTCGGCCGGCACCGCGGCCCGGCTGCCGGTTGCGAAGGCCACGAATATCACCCGGGCCCTCAAGGAGTTTCAGCAAAACGGCTACCAGGTTGTGGGTTTGATGCGGGTGGGGGACACCACCCACGATTCGTACTGATGGTACCGGCCCGGTCGTAATCGTGGTCGGCTCGGAGGGCAAGGGCCATCCCGCCTGGTTCGGAAAACCGCGACGTGCTGGTTTCGGTGCCCACCACGTCGCGGTGGAGTCGTTGAACGCTTCCCGTGGCTGCCGGGGTGGTGTTGAGCGAGTCTTTCGAGCAGCGCCGTGCCGCCGGCGCGAAAATCGTCGGATCTGTAGAGGCAGCGATGAATAAAACCACCGCTGGCCACTGGCGTGATCTTCCCGTCCTTCGGCGTGCCGTTGGTGATTTTGATGGCTGGTGGTGCGCTTGTACCCGGGCGCTGGGTGGATTATCACCTGGTCGCACGTGTGGTATTTGCTGGTGTATCCGGTGCTCGCCAGCGCGGCCAGTAGCGCCGGCCGGATCATTCCCGGGCGCGCCGGGGTGGTGGTTCGGGAGGTGTTAGAGTTCGCAGCCTGGTGCATGTTATGCCACTACCCTCATGGCCCGGTGGGGCGGCGCGTCGCGGCCGTGCAGCTGCTGGTTTTATGTCAAACCTCATGGCACCTGCTGGTGGCGAAGACCCCGCGACCCCTCAACGAGGCTCCCTGATTTTTGCTTGTCGACGCCGCTATCGGGGGAGCTCGTCGATGAATTGGCCGAAGAGCTTTGCCGCGTCCACCGACTCGTTTGCGGGGCCGAGGAATTCGGAGGTGACGCATCCGGGCCCGGGGACCACGTGTCCCGTGTTTGGTAGCGTGACGAGCCGCACCGGGGCGGTGTCCCCGCTGAGTCATCGATAATAGTCGGCTGTGGCCTGCGCCGATTGGGTGGCGCTGCGCACGGTGCCGCCCGCCACGGGGGCGATGGGGTCGGATTCCCCGGATGAGGAGTAGGAGCGGCCGCCACCGGTCGGCGGTTGGGGGTGCTGGAGGAAGTTTTCTGGTGTTGGTTGGGTTGCGGCGATGACGAGGGCGGCGTCGAAAAGCCCGGGGGCTTCGTGGAGCAGCCGGTAGATCATGTGCCCGCCGTTGGAAAAACCTGCCCCAAAACACCCTGACCCGTGCATTCGAAACTGTGTACGAATTCCGTGAGATATTCTACGTCGTTTGTGCCTAATTCCCGGGTTTTTTCTTGTAACAGCCTCCGCCCATCATTCCAATGTCGCGCAATCCCCTCAGGATAGGCCACTGACATGCCCAAACGTTCGAATCGGCGGTTGGTAAACCTGCGTGTCACCGTCGCCGATTGGGTGATCCATGCAACCACACTAAGAGATCATCACGGTGACCCCCCGCCGCCGGCCCCGGCACAAAACCATATCGACGAGACCCGAAAACACGCATATCCATATCAAAAGCATATCTGCATTGCCCCCACTGGTGGGGGGCGTTCCCTGCTGAAATGAACAATTTTTCCACAATCTGCAGATTTATAAGAAATCTTTGCGTCTTTCCACTAAGTTGTGTGGCATGGCAAAACGCAGCGCACGTAGAACTTCTCTCGCCCTCACTCGCCGAAGAACTAGGGTGTGTCCCGAACGACAGTCTCCAACGCATAAGCAAACCATCCGGAACAACTTTCCGAAGATTTACGAGTCCGCATTCTCGACACCGCCGAACGACTAGGCTATCCAGGGCCCGACCCGGCCGCCCGCTCCTCCGCATGAAAACGTGTTGGCAGCATTGGCGTGCTTGTTACCGAACACCTTGCGTAGCGATTCGAAGACATGGCATCGGTTGATTTCCCGCCGGCCTGGCCGAAGCTACGCATTGGGTTTCAAACCACCTCACCCTGGTCCCCTGTGGGGCCCACCGCAACCAACCCCTCCGCCGCATTACAGCTGGTCAACTCTGGCCGTGGTTGACGGTTTGTCGTCTCATTCCGTTGCGAAAAACGACCCCTATTTAGAAGCAACCCACACCCGAGGCCTCCCCACGGTTGTGTGCGATCAACCCATTGACGACAACCGATTCCCATTCGTTGGCATTAATGAGGGCAGGGCCATCGCCCCCGCCGCCCAGGCGCTTGTCGACGCCGGCCACCGCCGCATCGGCATCCTCTGCCTCCGGTTGTGTATCACCGACAACGACGGCCCAGTCACCCCCGAAAGGGTGGAAGATGCGCAGCATCATGTGCAACGAGCCCGGGTGCAGGGGGCCCTCCGCGTATTTGCCGACGCCGGGATTGTCACCCACACCATCCCCATTATCGAACGGCATACCAACACTCCCGAAGCTACCTATGCTGCTGTGAAAGAACTCCTCACCAGCTACCCGGACGTCACCGCAATCCTGTGCACCGCCGACACCATGGCGCTGAGCGCCGCAATACGCCCACGACCACGGCATGAGTATTCCCTGAAGACCTCCATCACCGGATTCGACGGTATCAGGAGGCCCGCATGCGGGGCATTGCAAACTGCCAGCAACCCAATAGGGCCAGGGCGAATACGCCGGCCACACCCTCATGCGCATGATCGACGGCGAAGCTATGATGACAAACCACCCAGACGCTGCTCTTCCACCCTGGTACTACCTATTGGCCCGCCGCGCTGCAACTAGCTGGGCAAAAACTCCCGCAGCACCGGACACGTCCGGCACCCGATACTGCGCCTCGTGTCCCCGGACCCCACCTTTACCGATAGATCACCCGGGCCCAGCACCGCAAACCCGTCCTCGTCGGTGCGGTCATCCCTCACAAAAATCACCGCAGTGGCTCCCCCAACTGTTTCCGGGCCATGGTAATCCACGTGCCCCTTGGTCATGTCGATCGCCGCCCCTCCACAATCCACTTGCCCGGCTTCAAATGTGCCCCCGGAATGTCAGCATGGCTGGCCCTGCTCATATTTCGGCGGCCTCGACTCGTCCATCGCCCGAATCAAATGCAACACCCTGATGGTAGGTTTAGACTCCACAAACGCCCCTCCAACTGGGCTGCCAGCTCCTCAAACACTGTGGTGATTTGGTCGAGTGCCGCTTGTTGCTCATCCGTCAACGACTGAATTTTCCCAATATTTGACTCCGCACCGTGCGAACCCGCCAATATAAAATCGGTCTCATCAAACCCGGTGACCTGCTTTAACCCTCCGTATGCCGGCCGGACAAAATCGCCACCCGGTATCTGGGCAACGCCGCCAACTCCTTGAGGGCACGTTCCGCGGTGGGATTTGAGGACACCGCATAGGCGTCAGTATTGAATTCGGCAAGCGTGCCATCATAATCAGAAACCACCAACAACCGTGGTGTTGCGCTCACAGCGGCCAAATGTAGCATCGAAGTTCTGCACAGTCAACACTAATGCACCAGTCGCAGCGCCGGGGCGTCGTCGTAAAGCTCGCTGCCGCTCACCGTCAGCACATCCCGGCCCCGGTCGGCCGGGACACCGCGAAATCATGATGCTCAAAAAACTGCACAATTGCATCGTGCACAAACCGAATATGCCCTGTGCACTGCTCCTCATCAACCTGCCGATACGTCACCTTCTCTACATGTAACGCATCACCATCAACCGAGCTTGCCGGCTTACCCGCCTGGGTAAAATTCACCGTCCCCTGCAATGGGGCGCACCCGGTAAACCCGCTAATGGTCGTCGCCCCAAAATCCACCGCCACTGCGCCCGCCACCGCATCCGGCACCGTTGCCGGATAATCCGGGGTCGTATATACCCCAACCACCTGCCATGAGGTGTCCGCAATCTCCTCCTGTTTCGCCCCACACCCCTGGAGGGCAAACCCGGATAACAGCACGGCACACACAACAGCAACGGTTCGACGCATGCTCCTATCCTAAGGTAAGGCAGCGTAAAAACGCGGTTGCCCACACATTCACATCGTGACTAATTACCTGCTCATGCATCCGCAGCATCCGCGCCTCGCTTCTCCGCCGGCGACGCCAACAATGCCGCCAGCAGCTGCTGCTTTATCGACTCCACATCAAACGGATTGCACAAAAACGCCTCTGATAATTCCTCCGCCGCCCCCGCAAACTCGCTCAACACCAGCGCGCCGGAACCATCACCATGGCAGGACACATACTCCTTTGCCACCAGGTTCATGCCATCCTTAAACGGTGTGACCAGCATAATATCCGCCGTGGCATAGAGCTTCACCAACCGTTCCCGATCAAACGACTGGTGCTGGTACAACACCACCTGCGACCCCAACGACCCAAACCGGCCATTGATCCGACCCACCGCCTGCTCAACCATGTTCCGGGTTTGCCGGTAATGGTCAATCCGCTCCCGGGAGGGCGTCGCAATCTGTAAAAACACCGTTCGGGGCGGCATCATGCCTGCCTCGTGCAGCTCCTCTAACGCCCGCAGCCGCTGCAAAATACCCTTGGTGTAATCTAGTCGATCCACACCCAAAATGATGTGGTCGGGATTCCCCAGTTCAGAACGCACCGCGGCCTTATCCACATCCACCAAAAACGGCGTGGGATCAATGGCAATCGGAAACGCTCCAATCCCCACCTGCCGGTTATCCGACGTGTGCACGTGGGCGGTAATGTCCCGCACCGACACCGTGCCGGACACATCATGCTCCGAATAGTGCGCCACCAGCATGGAGGAAATTCCGCGTTCTGACGCCAAATGGAACCCAACCATATCCGCCCCCAACACCCCGGTAAGGATTTCTTCCCGCCACGGCAACTGCCGGAACAAATCGGGGGCGGGAAACGGAATATGCAGGAAAAACCCAATGGTCAAATCGGGTCGCAGCTCCCGAAGCATGCCGGGCACGAGTTGCAGCTGATAATCCTGCACCCACACGGTGGCATTGGGGGCGGTAACCCGGGCCGCGGTTTCCGCAAACTTCCGGTTCACCCGCTGGTAGGCGTCCCACCAATTACGGTGGATACCTGGGGGTCACGATCAGATCATGGTACAGCGGCCACAAGGTGGCGTTTGCGAACCCCTCGTAAAACTCCTCATAGTCCGACTGGGAAAGACTCACCGGGTTGAGCAGAATCCCCGACTCGGTGCGGAACGGTTCGGGGGCATCCGTGGTGGTGCCGAGCCAACCAATCCAACAACCATGATGCTGCGCTAACACTCAGGGTCAGCGCGGCAACCAGGCCGCCGGGGGCTGGGTGTCCACACCGGTGCGCCATTATTGTCATAGTGCAAATCGACGGCAGCTGGTTGCAAACCACCACAAAAGTCATTCATTTATGCCTTCTTCGTGGTCTTTTTTAGTGGTCTCTTCGCGGCCTTCGTGGCCTTCTTTGTGGTTTTCGGCGGTGGCTTTTCGTTGCCTCTTGGTAGCTTTTTCGTGGTTTTGCTGCGCTTCGTGGCCTCTTCGGCGCTATAGTATCTGCATATTCCGTATAAACCTTCTTATACGACAAGCCTGCGGGCTCGACACCCAACATGCACATCAATGTCACACCGTCGAAAAAGTTTTCCGCATAAGACGCGACAACCTTGCGGGCAGCGGCAGCGGTTTCCTCCTCAACGGCGTGCAAGGGTTCCGCTGGGCTGCGGGTATCAGTGACCTTTGGTGGCAAGGGGCCGCCTCCTTCATTATCAAAAACTCCAAGCTATGCAAAACCAATATTCTACGCTATTTCGGGCCCGAATGTGAACCAAACTGTGGTCGGCGAAATGCGCGGTAGAACGTGATCTTCGGCGGGCGACGCAGCCTCCGCCGCCCACTCACCCAACACCACACCGGACGCCAACGCGGCCGCCACCGACAGCGCCACCGCCATATTGGCGAACCCCACCAACAGCTGATTATTCAGTGCCGCATACATTCCCCGATAGAGTGCCAGCCCCGGCAGCATAGGGGTGATACCGGCGACCGCGGTGAGCAGCGGCGGAATGAGGAACCGCCGGGCCAGCAGGCCACCACCGAACCTCAATAATGGTGGCGGCAATCGCAGCCGACGTGATATGGCGACATGCCCAGCACCAGCATGGATGCGTAAAACATGCTGGTACCAACCGCCGCCGTGGCCCCCGCAACAAAACACCGACGACAGTTCCGCATAGCAGGCAATAGCGAAGCTTTATCGACGCCGCGGCCCTGGCCATAATCCCCACCAGGGCCATGGTCGTGGTCGGCTGGTGCAGCGGCTCCAAGGGGTAGGGAAATCCCCAACCAGCCCTGATGCCTGAATCCCCGCACCCACCCCTGGCCACAACGCGCTGCTGAGCAGGAATGTTTCAAAGAATCAGCGCTCGCCGTCACCGGTGCCCCGGTAATACCATCCTGCAAATGACTGCACCAACGACAGGTTCGCCAACATCACCATCAAATGCCGGCTCGCAATACATGCGACGGGGTTACATTATCCGCGACCAGGAATATGCGACAGCAGCCAATAAGGTGGCGATAAACCCACCAAACACATTATGGAAAAACGGCGGCAGCTTCTGCCTGCGCAACACTGCATCCATGCCAATGATGACCACCCCAATGAGAAACGACACCACCGCTGGTAACCAACCCCCACTCGATCATGACCGACACCAATGCGGCCAACCCACCCCACCCTCACCCAGGGAAGTCTTTAAACCCATAGGATGCCAGCGACCGATACAGGCCATCCAAAAATCTCGTGGCAATATCCGGGGATGTGGCGCCCGCCTGAATAGACCGAATAAGCCGGTCCACCTCGCTCAACTCTGAAAAATCCGTGCGCATATTCGACAATCACCCGAAACACGCTGACGGGAAGCTTCCGCCCACACCAATGGTGGTGAACACGGTAATGGTATTCAGCGTGATATCCATCATGCATGTAGTGCAAACCATAGGCGGAGGCTACCGCACGAACCTGCACCACAGTATCCTCGGGTTTGAGGTGCCGAAGCCAAAAAATATCACCAACCCGCGCGAGCCAAATCCATGACGCCGGCAACCCTGCGCGGATCGGTGAGATCCCACCGGCCACTGGTGATGGGGGTGGCAGCCGCTGGCCGCGTCAATCGTGGCAATGCGGCCCCCACCCGCAGCCAGGCGTGCAGCAGAGTAAAAACCGAGCTCACAGCAGGATTACCACCATTCCATTATCGTCATTACCTCAAGCGTAATGCATGAATACGGATTGAACGATGATAGCGCCTCATAACCTTCATTGTCCGCCACATTGGATTACTGGCAAAGTTTTAGTACTATTCACCTCGTGCCAGTTTTATTTCTCGGCATGTGCTGGAGTGGCGCAATCGGTAGCGCAACGGTCTTGTAAACTGTAGGTTGTGGGTTCAAGTCCCATCTCCAGCTCCATTGAAGAAAATTGATAGGCCACCCGTGTTTTCACATGCGGGTGGCCTTCATCTCTTCACAGAGCATCCAAATAAATAGCGTGTGAATTGATGACCGCGTTGCCTCCACTTTAGCGGCCATATCACACTGGGACCAATGATATTTATCATGAATATGCTCATTGCTCATGGGGACGTGGCAAAAGCCGGCTGCATATTTGCTGAGCTGGGGTTCTAGTGGGCGGACAGCAGAAAAATCTGGAGCTAGCAGTAAACCAGAGCTCAGCAAATATGCTGAGCTTGACTTTCTCGATCCAGCAGGGGCGAACTGGTACGGCTAAACCCCAAACCCCAGCGCAGCACTACAAAACCGGTAGAAATTGAAACACGGGCCACCTGCATCGGCAAACAGGTGACCCGTGGTTCTCCACAATGGAAAGCGGTCGATTCCTCATTGTAGAAGCTGCACGAAACCCGAACAATGATATTTATCATGATGTTTGGACCAGATTCTGCGAGATTACGGTCGCATGCTTTCGCGGAAATACCCAGAACCTGGACCAGGACCCGAACCGGCCTGGGAAATAACTCGGAGAGAAGAACACAAAATGATTGACGGTATCTATGAGGTTGCATTCCGTTGTACCGGGATGACGGATGGGAAGCATATGCGCTCTCACATTCAGCCTACGGCTTCGGCGATACCTTGGCGGAAGCCCGGAAAGAGATCACCGAGGCGCTCGCCCTGCTAGTGGAACAACCCGAAAACCACATACGACTCAACGAACACCATGAGCGACTCATCCTCGCAGCTGACGAGCATCACGCCGATGTGTGGCTCCGCGTCCATCACGATACAGATCCCAAACCACGCACTCACGCCGGGAGATTGTCGGCAAGCTCCAGAACGAACCCGAAACATGGGACAGTTTTCGATAACGGCTTGTCACTCAACGGTGACATCATCGTGCTGGCATGCCTGCCCGACGACATGCTCGGTGACGTTTTCACACAGGTGGTCAGCGCCCACCGACTCTATCTGACAGTTGCCTACCCCAATCGGCTTTGCCTGCGGCGTATGCACACCAATGAGGCCACTGATCGGACACCCGAATCCGAAATCGACATTGCATCCCTCAACCTGGGCGCAGGCTCCACCGTTGACGACTTCATTCAGGCAATCAAGCACCGAAATGCCACCCGCGAAGAATACCCTAGTAGCCTAGCCCGGCGACCTTCCCGCCCCTCACCGCCGGCGCGTCGGCAGCCGCAGCGCGCTCACAACAAACAGGCCGCCGAATGCGAGATACGCAATCCCGAGCAGCGGATTGTTGGGAAGCAGGTTGCTGCCCACGGCTATCCATATCCCCATCGCGGCAAAAAATGTCGCAAACGCCCAACCCAGGAAGCGAGAAGCGGTCATGCACCACCACGGTCGGGGCGCATTCTTCCCAGCTATGGTGCGAAACCTCCTGCTTACAACGTAAAGAGCCACAAGCCAAACGATGCCCACGACAGTGTACTTGGCCACTTTGCTCATGTCGGTTCGCGGGGTCAGTATGAGTGCGACGCCCACAGCCAGCAACATCGTGGCAAAAATCATTATTGCCTTTAGGAAATTGGAATAAATATAGGTTCTCCCCTATTGCATGGTGTCACCTCGTCGATAGTCATGGGGTTATAACGATAATGCTAAGCGCACCGCGCTAGTGGTCAGAGCTCAGATCCGCCCCGGCCGATATTCGAACTCACGTACTATGACAAGATTGATGCCTATGACCCCCACGACAATGACCTCAAACCCACGCTGCCGGTCTGCCTCACCCTCATCATCCCGGGTGTCGTCATCATCGCTGCCCTCGTCGCCTACTTCCACTGGACGCCGCCCACCATTATCGCCGCCTTGGTCACGCTCGCCCTCATCGGATGGGCGGCGTGGGGCTGCACCGTTCGGATCACCGTCAACGGCACCACGGTATCGCTGGTGGCGCCCCTATGGTCGCGAGAAATTCCCCTCGACAGCATCGAATCCGTGCAGGTCATCTCCGACGACGGCCACAACCGCGGGTGGATCAATTGGATCGTCACTAAATCACGCGCCGGGGTGCGCATCAATGCCGGCGGCACTCGCGGCGGTAGTCATCACGGCGCGTGCCGAAACCTACACAATCGTGTGCCCCACGCCCGAACAGGCGAGGTTATGCGCCCAGCTTTTCGACGCCTAAAAAGGGGGAAAATCTAACCCTAATGGGTGAGGTGAATTGCTAATAATCACTACTTTTATGGTGGATATAATATGTCAGACAATGCCGAAATGATATGAGGGGGTAAAGGTGGGTACCCCTGATATAAATGATTCTGAGAGAATCATTGCTTGATTTTTTCCATAGGTAAGAGAAATGTCATTCACCAGTGGTACAGTTAGCGAACTGTTATGTTGCGGTTAGTATTTAGTTATTGATTTGCAACGTTTATGTAAAAGCGTGTCGTCACCAAGGAAAAGAGCTGGTTATCTAAGATATTTACCTGAGGCTCTGTGAGAAAGGTTTGATATTACCTGTGGTATTAATGGGGAAGAATATAGGCTGTATGCTGGGATATTCTCACCTCTTACACCCCCATCATTTACCCCCTATTTACATTCTTTTTAAATTTGATACCGTCAGCATGAGTCTGAAATATTCATTTTTCTTTTCATTTTCGCAGGAATGCTTTATGAAAGAATTTTCATCTTTCCAGGAATGGTTTATGAGTAAAAAAATTGCGCTGGCTTTTGCCGCATCGTGCCCTGACCGCTGTTGCAGCGGTCGTTCCGGTAGCTGCATCGGCTCAGGACTTAGGTTCGCTGACGGACCCTGTCCAGCTTGTCGGTATCCCTGTTTGACAATCCCCAGAAACAGCCGTCGCCAAGTCCGAGTGCCGCCCCGTCGACCAGTGCAAGCGCTGCGCCGTCGACTTCAACTACCGCGCCTTCGGAACCTGCACCGGTCGTGCCCGAGCCAACGGTGCCACCGCGTCAGGTCAGCGAAAAAACCGACTATGATGCCCAGGTGGCGGCATTCCGTAAGTACTTGATGGGGCCGGCAGGAAAGCAGACTTTTAATGTGAGTATCGCCACTGGTGAGAATGCCTCCGGCTACCTTCTTGCTGCGGGCAACCACTATAACCGGATTCGCCGCGGGCCAAGGCTACACCCCACTGTCGGGAGGACACCGCTAACCTGGATAAGCTGGTCAAGCAGCATAATTGCGACGCCGACGACAATGCGTGCGGCGCCAAATTGCAGCAGGACATCGCCAAGAATTTCACCAATTTCAAGGGTTTTGCCGAGAAATCTGTGGCGCTAGCGGTGGCAAACTACTACGGCTATCGGTCACAAGACTAAGTGAAGGAGTCGCATCATGCGTTGCAAGGATTGATACTTAGAATTTCTTTTCCCACCTGTAATCCCCATCGCACGCAAAGCGAGTGCGGGATTATGGGGTTTTCGGGTATTTACCAATCTGTTATTTCTTGTGGTTATATGTAGCAAATCACGGGATAATATTGGCGTATTTTAGGACCGCTCTTAGCAATCGTCTGAGCGGTGTTAACCAAGATGACTAATGTTACTCATGTGGTTATTTAGCGATGGTGCGAAAAAGGTCTCAAAAAAATTTCACTTCCGCATTTCAGCAGCATAACGGGGTAGGCCATCCCACTAAGGTGGCCGACACACCCCACAACGACCGTCGCTTAACGAACTTTTCAGGCATGATCGAATACATGCAGCCCGTCGAATCTGAACAACGCAAAAAGAAATCCTCCGCCTCTTAGAAGAACAAGAACGCCTATTTGAAGCCGAAAAACACCGCATCGAAACAGAATTTGCGGAAAAGACCAAAAAGCTAGAAGAAAGCCACCAACAAATCGAGGCCATACAACAAACCATTACCGAGGCCCAAGAACGCGGGGAATCCCTCGACGTGGTGCTTTGCCGAAAAACCTGAGCCCATGGTGGTACCTGAGGAATCTCACCGAACCCACGAGGCCCTGACCCACAAACACGCTAGTTAAAACACCCCGGACCGTCGCCCCAAGATTCTGATACAGCTGCATGTATTTCAACCCCGGGGGCGACGAATCTTCCGGGCGATCCACTCCCTCAAACACCACCCTGGCCGATCAACGCCATTGCCGTCGACATGGCAAACGTCAAATTGCTCAACCCCACTGTCAACTGGTGATGCAGCATCCCATACATGCCCCTGATAAATCGCCAACCCAGGCAGCAGGGGAGTCACCCCGACAATCGCCACAATCAGGGAGGCACCTGATAGCGGCGGGCCAAAAGCCCGCCAATGAGCCTCGATCAATGTGGCGGTCAACGCCATCGCCATCACGTCGTCAAGCACCGTGGGCAGCAACATGAAATAAAACACGCTCGAACCCACGAGCGCCGTCAACCCCGACACCCCAACCGACAACCAGTCGGCGTAACACGCCCGGGCGAACGCGGCGGACGCCACCGCACCGCCCAGCACCCGAATCGTGGCGCTGGCCAGGTTCGGGGCCGCAGCTGGTTTCCATCGGCGGCAGCGGCACATGCAACAGCACCGACATCTCGATGCCGATCGCCACCCCAGCAACCACCCCGCCCGAATCAGCATCGTGTCGAAAAACCGCGCGTTCCCCGTCACCGGCGCAAACGACACTCCATTATGAATCGCCTGCACCAGCGTCAACCCCGCCAATAACGCGATAATGGACGTGGCAATCACCATGCTCGGCCGCGAGCAATAATCCCACCATGAGCCCGGCGTGATACACGGCAGACGCAAACACCGCTGCGCAGAACCCACCCGCCACATTCTGGAAAAACAGTGGCAACCCCCGCCGCCCCAATACCGCAGCCAACCAAATCACCAGGCCCGATGCCACCATCGACGCCGCCGCTGCCCACATATCACCGCCGAGGAGCAGGGTCACCGCGCCACCCAACACCATCCAACTGCACACCACTCCACCAGCCCCAACGAGGGCGGGCCGTGATATGTGATCCAACTGCGCCTGCTGCGTCGACAAGCGAAGCCGACCCGAAAGAATATCCGAATCAGTGTGTCCACCCGGCGCAGCCGCAGAAAATCCTGCACCGGCGCCGGCATCACCCGAACCACCGTCACCGGATTTCGGCGCGAGCCCGCCACATAGCTGAATAATCGGATGCGCGTGTACGTCAAATCCACATGGCAGTGAAACAGCCCATACGCCTCGGTCACCGCCACCACCTGGTTTTTCGCGTCGAAATCGTGGTCCCCGCCGCAATCAGCACCTGGCCGATGCCCGCCGCCACAGCACCGCCGACACCTGCTCGTGGCTGGTTAACCGACCGGCGCAATGGGCGCAGTGGCGGGCTGGCTGCCATCGTCAACCGTTGCCTGCGGCAGGGCTTTTCGGACGCCGCAAACATGCGCCGCTCCTTACGTTTCGACCTTGGTAGGCTCCTTGACCTCATCAATACTGAGGCCCCAGCCAAGAGAATGACCGCAATCCCTGAAAATACCGCTCGATCCCCACCGAAAAAGCATGCTGAACAGGGAGAATGCCGCGGGTGCCATCCAGCTGACGGCCCGGCCGGTGGTTGCGTACAGGCCGAACATTTGCCCCTCATAGCCGGGTGGGGCCATGCGGGACAGGAACGTTCGTGACGATGATTGTGCCGGACCCACGAAGAGCGTCAAAAATCAGCCCGTAGATCCAAAAAGTTTGTGGGACCGACACGAAAATAGAGGATGAAAACACATGGCGACTGGCATGGAGACCAGCGACACCATAATCACCGGTTTCGGCCCGAAAATATCGTCGAAGTAGCCGCACACCACTGCGCCGAGGGCCGAAATCAGGTTGGCGGCGATCCCGAAGATGAGGACGTCCCCGGCGTCGAGCTCGTACACCGAGACCGCCAGGATGGCGCCGAAGGTGAAGACCCCGGCCAGACCGTCCCGGAAGATTTCCGAAGAGATGAGGAAGAAGACCGAGGACCTATCTTTGCGCCACAGGTGCTGGAGGGTGTGCCAGAGTTCCTTATAGGATTCGACAAAACCATCCGAACCAATGTTCGGATTTGGGGCTATTTCCGGCACCCGGAACATGACCGGCAACCCGAAGACGAGAAACCACAGGGCGGACATGATGGCCACCAGGCGTACATTGAGGCCCTCCGTGGAGATGTGCAGGTAGCCGCCATCGTCGGCACAACTGCAGTAACAGATGAGCAGCAGGAAAATGCCGCCGAAATAGCCCAGGGCCCAACCAAAACCGCTCACCCTGCCAACATTTTTTTCGGTGGACACCTGGTTGAGCATGGCGAAATAGCTCACCTCGCCAAGTTCGTAGGTCACGGATCCGATGGCCAGGATGGTGATTCCCAGCCAAAAATAGATGGGGTCGTCGTTGCGGATGAAATACAACGACAGTATGATGACGATAGTGACGAGCGTCCCATACCGAACGCTTCGCGCCGGGTGCCGCGGGCGTCGGATCGTTGACCAATGACCGGTGCCAGTAGGGCGATAAACAGGCCGCCAACGCCAATGGCGATGGCTAACCAGGTGGTGGGGGTGAATCTAGAGTCGATGGTTTTCCCCACGGAATCCGTCAGGTAGACGGAGAACACGAAGGTAATGAGCACGGCATTAAATGCCGCCGACCCTAAATCCCAGAGGCTCCACAATACCACCGTGGTTTTATCGGTGCGCTGTCCGGTGAAGTAAGTTGTCATGAAAGACACTTTACCCAGGATCGGGGTGAATCAACATGAGTGCTTGTTGAGTGAATTGTTGTCGCTGCTGAGGTGATAGGGAGAACCGTTGATGTGGTCGTGGACCCTATAGGCCGTCTGCGATGATGCAGCAGGTAGTGGTCGGAGTCGTCCGGTGAAGCGCCCCATCGGGCCGCGACGCTGAGCCAGGGGTTGGTTACATCTGCGGGTTGTCGGCGGCGTCCAGAGTCATGCGTGCAAGTCCGCCAGGGTGGCGGATTGCGACATGACCAGGAAACTTGCGCGATTCGTTCCGCTTGTTCACTTCCCTCGTGCGCGCGGCCCGCCCTGCCAGTTCCACTATTTTTCTTCCTCACTGTACGGTCGCTAGAAACCGCTGATTTCGAGCAGTAATGTTTGCCGGGATGGGAAGTAGTAGATGAGCTCGACTTGCTTTAGCCCGATTCCGCCGCCAGCGATTCGTGTGGCAGAGTTGGCGGCGAGTCGTGCTTTTCGACGATCGTCATCGCCGACCGTAGTACATGTTCTTTTTACCCGCATAGTCGGTTTTTCGGATTACCAGAGGGCCACGCCGCTGATGCCGGCCACGTGGCACGGCTGCCACCACCAGCATGACTAGGGTGAACCTGAGTTGAAACGCGCCGTAGGCGGCGTCGAAAAGCTGCGGGTTGGCCAGGCCGGATTCAAAGCTGTCGGCAACCCAAGCGCGAAATCCGGAATAGAATAATTGCATCAACCGGAACCTAGACCGCTACCGATAGGAGCGTCCCGAACTCATAGTTACTTCTTCCATTGCGTGGAGGCCGTAGCCGGTATTAGCGTGGGTGGGCGGAGCCGATGATGGCGGTCGAGTGGATACGGACATGACCAGGCCGGTCGCCGCGCCTGCGCGATGAGGGCTGCCGGATGAACAGTCCGAGGAATCAGTGCCGATCGCCCGCTGTATGCAGGGCAGCGCCGGCGTACATGTGGCGAGCCGCCGCCGATGAGGGGCGGGACCTGATTCTGCTGGAGCATGATGCCGCCCAGGACCGAGGTGACGTGATCGACGGCGCGCGCACGTGCGGTGACGAGGCCACGGCTGCTAGTGCGGGAACCCTTCACCCAGTTGGAATCGTTGCGGTCAGCAGCGGTTCGGTTCCAGACAGGGCAAACATGGCAAACCCGGCGCCGAGGACGCCAGCGGTGAACACTTTATTTTGAAAACACCGCGAGCGTCAGGAGGGGTTCGGTGAGGAATCGTTGTCTATGGGCGAAGCAGCCAGCCGCCGCCGATGTAGAGGGCTGCGCGCGCACTCGATGACCCCAGGTCGATGGGGAACAGCGGCCTAGCCTCTTTGATCACTTCGCGAGCCAGGCCCACTGCGCTACCTGCGGCCCAGATCGGATGAGAGTGAAATCCCATTGTCGCTCGGGATTGGGCGTGTTAGGAGTGCGCTGATGGTCATGATTGCCGATGACGACAATTACCGCGGGAAGGCTGATGAGGAACACGGAACCCCACCGTATCAAACGTTCCAGGAGGAATCCGCCGATAACTGCCCGGAGGCGGCGCCCGTTTAGGTGGCGGCAGTGCACAAATCCCAATGGCGGTGTTGCGTTCTTGTACGTCGGTGAAGGTGGTTGCGCAGCAGCGATAAGGTGGCTGAGCATCATGGTGGCGGCGCGCTGATGCCGAAGAAGTGCTCGGGCCGAAGCGATGAGGATCCTCGTTAGCGACGGTGGCCACGAGTGAGGCGGCGCCGGAAATGCTGAGCCGATTTTCGAGACATGCGGCGATGGCCCGATCTTGTCGAGGGTTCCGGCGCCGAGTAGGGAGACCGGAGAGGACCAGGAGATACATGCGCGATGATCCACAGTGCTTCGAGGCTGGTGGTGTGCAGGCTGGTTTCAGGGTGGGAGGTGCGGTGTACAGGATGCGTTATCGACGCCGATCATAAACATGCGCTGGCGGAGGATAACAAGCGAAAACCCATCGGGTGGAATTTTTGTTGGTGGTGGCCATCCATGCAGGCCGTAACTATACCGAACAGCCCGTTACAGTATATCAAACCTGGCTAGAAACGATATGGTGGCGGTAATCAAGCGCGAATTGAGGCGTTGCAGTGAACAAGGAACCGTATGAAAGAAAACTCCACCAGTGCTCGTTGTCGACGATGAGCCCAACATCGTCGAACTGTCTCACCGTCAGCCTCAAATTCCAGGGGTTTTGAGGTCGCCACCGCCACCTCGGCCTCGCAACGGGCAGCGCTTAGTTGCGGAATTTAAGCCCGACATAGCCTCATTCTTGGACGTCATGATGCCCGGCATGGATGGTTTTGAGCTCGTTGCCCAGTGGCGTTCCCTAGGGTCTGCAGGCCCGGTGCTCTTTCTCGCCCAAGGATGCGGTGGAGCATCGCATTCACGCTGCATTGGTGCCGACGATTACGTGACCAAGCCGTTTCTCGCTGGAAGAGGCTTCATTACCCGCCTCCCGGGTGATTCCTGCGGGCGCGGCGCGCAGGCGGCGGAGGGAAGTCGAGGACGATAATGTGCTTACCTACGACGATTTGGTGCCGAACGACGACACCCACGAGGTCACCGAGGGCGGCACCGTGCGAATTATCCCCACTGAATTCAACCTCTCCTGCGCCATATCTCCATGCTGAATGCGGAGGTGGTGCTGTCGAAAACAAGATCTTAGATAATGTGTGGCACTGGCCGATTTCGGCGGTGATGGCAATGTGGTGGAATCGTACAGTTTTGCCTCCGTACCGCGGCAAAATCGAACGCGGTGATGTGCCCTGATTCACACCGTGCAGTGTGGGCTATGTGCTACTTGAAACCACGGGTATAACGGTATTTCAAGGAACGATCTGGCATGACACCAAGAACTCCAAGAAGCGCCGCAAGAATCAAGCAGCAACCGCAAGAGCCGCAGCCGGAGTCGTCGCAAAGCACGGAAAACATGCAAGAGCGGTCGGGCCGCAGGAGAAACGGGTAGGAATACCGCTGCGGGTTGCTCTGCTCTTTGTCACCATTATCGCTGCTGGCGTTGGGCTGCCTGCACAGCGCCGTCGCTATCAACAATGCCGTGGCAGAGGGTGGCGTTTGCCGCGGGTCGACGATGACTTGAGTGCTGAGAAGGATGGGCGCGCAACGAACGGCTGTTACCCAATGATCTGATGATGGGCGTGTGAGCTGCAGTCTCGGACCTCTTTGTTTTACCGGCCTCTATAAAGAAGGTGGAATATCGTACAAAACGGCCATAAAGAGGTTCTCGCTTTCGCCCGCCGTAGGTGAAATACAGTTTGACAGCAAAGCCCACACCGTCAAACCGTGCAGGATGGGCAAACCGATTGGCGGGTGCTCGCCGGCACCTAAGTGAGGACTCCATCATTGTTATCGGCAAGCGGGTACGAAACATGAACAAATCCTGCTGAATAAACTCGTGCCGGGCGAAATCCGCATTGGTGATTGCCTGCTGCTTATTTCTGATCGGGAGTGCTCGGCTGCTTTCATTTATCAGGCGCACCCTGGGGCCAGCTGCGGAAAGTAGAGGAAACCGCCGTAGCCATTGGCCAGCGGTGACCTGGACTCGCCGCGCCCCCGTGCTGCCGGGAAAATACTGAGGTGGGTGCCCTCTCACATTCCATGGCGAATGTGATGCTGGAGCAGCTTCGGGCGTATCCATCGTGGAACTGCAACTGCGAAAGGAAACCTAAATCGACGTTTCCCTGGGTGATGCTTTCACACGAGTTACGCACTCCACTGACCAGCGTCGTCATAGCGCGGAGCTATGTCGGTCGGGTGCCACAAACGACGCCACCATGGTGATGGATAGAGGAAGAGGCCGCCTGCATGAGTCTTTTGGGTGGAAGACCTGCTAGCCTACCCGCAGCGAGGAAGCCCGATTCGACGAAGCCTCGGTGGATATAGCTGGGTCCTGGGTTGTCGGTGAGGGGTTCGCTCGGGCCGCCTACCCGGAGCGCAGCATCGGGGTGGATGCTAGGCAACCGACATGCCCATGGTGATGGGGGACACGGCCCGGCTGCACCAGGTGCTCACCAACCTCATTGTCAACAGTCTCAAACACGGTGGCGAGGAAGCCAAAGTGCGATTGAGTATCGACACGGATGATAACCACGTCATACTGGAGGTTTCCGACGACGGCGTGGGGGTACAGGAAGCCGACCTGCCACACGTTTTCGAACGCTTCTACCGGGCGGACACGTCCCGAACCCGGGCAACCGGTGGTTCCGGGCTGGGGCTGGCGATTGTGAAAACCATCGTGGAGGCCCACCAGGGCGCAATTACCGTCGACAGCACCATTGGTCAAGGAACCTCGTTCCGCATTGTGCTGCCAAAACTGGCATCCTAGCCGGTGCAGCGGTGCGGCTCTGGGCCCTATATTATTGGGCCCTAGTTACGCGGACTCGGAGGGATTCGCCTTAGCAAGCTCGGCGCGCAGCGCACTGGCGGCCGCATCCATCTTCGCCGGGTCGGTGTCATTCATGCCGATGACCTTCGAGAAGTCAGAGTCGCTCATCTTGCTGGTGGGGAACACATGAATATGGGTGTGGGGCACATCAAACCCGGCAATGATATACCCTGCCCGTGGCGCATCGAACACCTTGATGATCGCCTGCCCGACGCGCTGCGCCACGGCATTGAGCTTCGCCCACACCTCGGGCGGTAGGTCCGTCCACCTGTCCACTTCCTGCACCGGCACCACCAGGGTGTGCCCATAAGCCAACGGTTCAATAGTGAGGAAAGCCACAATATCGTCGTCGCGGTAGACGAACCGGCCGGGAATCTCACCACGAATGATCTTGCTGAAAATACTAGACATGGTTTCGCAGCTTACCGACACTGGGCGGACATGCGTCGCCCACATGTGTCGATCCATAGTGGCCTGAGCAGGATCCTTATACAATAATGAACCATGCGCAGTTCTTGCGCCTGGGCGCCCGCGAACACGCCCCTAGTGTTAAGCCTGTTTCACGATCCCGCCGTTGACGACGTTCACGTTGCCCCTGGTAACGTCGGCATGAAGCCGCTCGCCACGCTCCACAGCGAGGTCACCCACATCGACGACCCGGACACCGTAGTGGCGTTGGCGCGTGATATTGCCGCTGACCTGGTAGTCATCGGCCCGGAGACCTGGTGGCGTTGCCGATGCGTTGCGATCCGCGGGGCTTCCTGGTGTCTCGGCCCCGACAAGGCGGCAGCCCGCATCGAGGGCTCCAAGGCGTTCGCCAAGGACGTCATGGCCGCAGCCGGGGTGCAAACCGCCCGCAGCGAGCAGTTGACCAGCGATCTTTCCGACAGCGAGATCGAATCGGCCCTGGACCGCTTCGGCCCGCACACCATGCGGGCTGGGATGATGGACTGACGCGGCGGGCAAAGGATGGTGGTTACTGATGACTCGCGCCGCGGCCCGGGCGCACGTGGATGCGATCCCGTCGGCGGGCAATCCCGCACTTTTGAGTCATTTCTAACCGGACGGTGCTATCCCTGTCTTTGTTTCGGTAGATGAAAAACTGTGGTCTCCCTTTAATCCCGCCCAGGATCACAAGCGGGTAGGGGACGCGACGAAGGCCCAATACGGGTGGGATGACGTACCGCTGCGCCTGGCGCTGCCGGCCGATGGGGTACATCCGAATTGTGGATATGAAGTCTGTGTGCCGGTGGCGAAAGAACTTTAGTGCGTCGGGGGTGTGCCTACTCCGGCTTTAATACTGTGTGCCGGGTTGGCGTGACCAGACGGTCCCGCGGCGGTGGAATCTCAATTGCCGCTTCTGGCGATCGAGCAAGCGGGTCTTAGCGCTGCTCAAAACCCTCTCGGTGAGTGCAGGTGCGTACGCCGTGGCGGTGAACACGCCGATCCGCCGCCGCTGGAATGGTATGAGACGAGTATGCGGTCACCGTGGTAGTTGGTCACCGAAGGCCTGGACGCAGAGCACCCCATTGGGTGAGGTGATTACGCGTGCGTGAGACAGAGTGCGGTTCGGCATGCCGGCACCGCCTGGCACGATGCGAGCTGGTTTCCGCCGGCGGCCGGGTGCTTAACGTGATCGGCACGGGGGCAACGCTCTGCGGCGACGCCGACGCGGCGTACCGTAACTTGTCCGAAATCACCACTCCCGGCGGGCACTACCGAAGCGAGCATTGCCCTACCGGCAGTCCTGGTAAATATTTCAGTCTCACAGCGACGTAAGCCGCCCTGGTAGGGGCGGGTCTTATTTATTTATTTTTGATGACACGGCACAATATTCACGCTCTCGAGAGCTTTAGTGTTGCTGATTTTTCCCGGAGGAGAAAAGATTTGTAACTGTAAAGTAAACATAGCAAATAACAAACTAAAGAAGGTTATCGGGTTTCCAAACCTGCATTACGTAGTCTGAAAGTGCCCGTTGGCAGGAAAAACATAATCTGTTCTTTTCCGATGTATGCAGGAAGAGACAGGTTATATTCGCCTGTAAAACTTGCAGGTATATGTCTACAGTGCTAGCGAAGAAAAGTGCTTTCCGGGTCGTTGACACCAATATGCCTTGTTAGACTTTTCCGAAGGATTTACTTGGGCAGTAAAACACGTGTTTTCCGCTTAAAATAGGGGAAGGGTGCATATGTACAAACCTGTATCTGTGCGCGAGGACAGCAACTGCATTGGTAGCTGGTGTTGCGGTCTTCTTTAGTGGCTGAGTAGCTACCCCGGCATACGCACAAAATGCCACCGACAACGCCAACATCACCAATCACTCGGAATCCCAAGGTCACGAACGATCGCCCGGGCGGCGCCGGATGCAGACCCCAACCGTGTGGGATAATGCCACCTTCGACGCCAAGTGGAAGGCAGAAAACGAGGTGAAGAACGGGAGAAGTTCACCGTCAAGTACCCGGCAGAATTTCGCAGGTCTATGCATCGCGAGCGTCACGCTGGTGGATAAGAACGCACCGACGGCGGTGACCGCAAAGGTTGTCAGCCGGATGAGCAAACCATCGAGATGACACCTTCAGCAAAGAGAATTCGAGGGTCGTGGACAACGTTGAAGGCACCCTGACCACCCGCTTCGCAGGCCAGCGAAACCCGCGAGAGCCGCGACGTCGAGCTGGAAGTCAAACCGCGAGCGTGACCGCTACCGGTGCCAAGCTGCCCGGCGCAAAGTGTTGGCGATAAGCAGATCAAACCGCTCGCCATGCCCAAGGACATCACCAAGTTCGCTGGTATACCATCCAGGGCAACGAGGCTGACCGATCATTACGCCCGGCAAGCGACCTGGCCGAATCCGTCAAGGACACCATCCACGTTGAAGACGAGCTGTCCGGCTATGGCCACCAGCACAAGAACTGCAAGGTCGACTCCCTAACGAAGCATGCTGCTGCCGACGGTGGCAGCGACTCAGCAGCATCGACAAGCGAAATCGCTCGACCGACAGCCAGGTGGATAAACCCGCGCAGTGGCACTCAGATCGGCTTCGACCTGAAGCGTCCTGCTGGCAGCTGGCAGGGCCGACAGCTACTACCGTGCTGCTCCCAGGTCGCAGACCGCCGACGGCAATATCGCCCCGGCCGGGAGAAGACCACAAACAAGGCCAACGTCCTGGGTAAAGGAAGTCACCTCCACCATCCAGCACGACCAGTACAGCGCCGGCACCATTCAGGGTGGAAGCGTCAGTCCTTCAAGTGAAGCAGACCCTGACCGAACAAAGCCCCACCAGTCAAAGGTGCCGACTGACACGAGTTCACCATTCAGGTCAGGCCTATAAGCGCCACGCCGGCGAGGACGAAAGTCCGAAAAGATCGAGGTCGCTGGACGGCACGAGTTTCAGGTAGAAGGAACCTCAGTTGGGACCGAAGTGACCCTCTCCGAGAAATCGAAATGCCGAACGTGAACGGCGTGACCTGGGGCGAGCCTGTTCACCGCCACCGACAACGGTGATGCCGGTAATCGTGGCCGTTGCCCCCGACGGCGTCCGCTGTGGTTAAGATCAAGGACGGCGGCTTAACGTCGGCGTGACCGTGACCAACACCACTTTCCTGCAGTTTACTCGCGCTCCGCCCACCAATGGTGGCGCGCGCAGCGTGGCATGGCGGTGGCACGCGGCGGCAACGGCAAGTCCGGACTCTCGGTTCCCTGAAGGATCTCGGGTTCCGCGGCAGCCTGCTCGGCGGCCCTCCCGCGGTGCTCCTCCCGGCTCGGCGGCTCCTCCTCCGACAGAGCGGTGAAAATGGCTCCCGTTAACGGTTTCCTCCAGTAGCTGCCGTGCATCCGAGAGCGCCGGTGCCGCAAGCTGACGGTGCCGCAGCCTCAGACAAGGATCAGCTCCGTGGCTGGTCTGTGGTAGCCGATAAGAGCAAGGAGAACGGTTCGTGGCGCATCTCGGCGGCTCCGACAAGAGCAAGAGCAGCGGCAGCGGCTCCCCTGGGCAGCAGGCTCCGCACCCTCCCTGCTGAACGGCTCCTCTAACTCCGGCCTGGGCAGCGGCCTTCCTCCCGCTGCTCGTGCCCGTGCCAGCCGGCGCTGTTGCACTGCTGCTCGGCGCAATCCGAGTATGGCTCGCTGTTCCAGGCTCTCCAGCAGCGTCCGAAGGACAGCAACACCCAAAGTCAAGGGTCCGAAGGACAGCGACACAGAATCAGGGCGAAGTGCAGGACAGCTGACACCAAGGTAAGTCCCCAACGACAAGGCTCGGGACCAGTGTGGCTGGAAACCAGGAAGTAAGAACCTCGGCGAGGAAGTAATGCTTAAATAAGCAATACCTCTTCGACATGATCTTCCAGCAGCACTGTACCCCGGTGGCAAACACGGGGGTTTTAGCATGAGGTAATGAGTTTTTACTAGTGAGCGCAGCTGCCGCTGCTGCCCCGTTCCGCGTCATGAAAACTCGGGGACGCCCACAAGCGTGACGATGCGCTGGTGCTCTGCGTCGAGCCAACCCAGCCGCAGCGCACCTCAGTGATCCGCAGCGCCCACCATTGGCTTGACGCCCACACCTTGCGGGTTACACCCACGCTTGGTATCCCGGAGCTGCGGCAGAAAATCGCCGAATACCACAACGCCAACCCGGATAATGTGGTGGTTGGCCACGTCTCCTCCGGGGCCTTTGTTTGCCCTGTCTTGCGGTCCTCAGCGGGCGACACCATTGTCATGACCCGGCCCCGCTATCCCGCCTACCGCAATACCTTGTGCGACTCTTGGTGTCCCACACCATCGTGCTGCCCTGTGGGCCAGATACTGCTTTTCAGCCCACCGTCGACAAAGCTTGGTGCGCTACAGCAGCCCGCACTCCCTGGCGGCAGTCATTGTGACCAGCCCCGATAACCCACCGGTACGATCATCGACCCGGAGGAGCTGCGCCGCATTGCCTGCTGGTGTGAGGAGGTGTGCCCGCTCATTTCTGACGAAATCTATCACGGCATTTCCTACGGCAGGGCTCTGTGTGTCTGCCCGCGACTATTCCAGCTGCGCTGTTACCGTCGGCAGTCACTGAAATGTTTTCGACGACCGGTTGGCGGCTTGGTTGGCCTCATCGTTCTTCGATGGAATTGGTTGAACCAAGTTAGAGAACCTCGAAGCCAATTCGCGCTCTGGGCTCCACCCGCGTTCGCAATACGCCGCCTTAGAGGGCTTCACCCTGGAGTCACGCGTTGAGCTTGACGCCCATGTGTCGCCGACTATGCGCAGGCCCGTGCACGTGCCGCTACGGGAACTACCTAGCGTGGGCTTGAACTTTGCCCGCACCGGATGGTGCAGGGTTTTACATATTGATGTTTCTCACCCCACCGATGATCCGGAACAATGGTGCGACCAACTACTGCAAGATACCGGTGTGGCCACCTGCTCCAGTGGACTTCGCCCTATTGATGGCCACAAATACGTTCGAGTCAGCTTTTGCGTGTCGTTGAAACTATTCGGGCGGCGTGCGACGAGCTCGGCAATGAGCGGGTAGCCGCAAACCGCATGGGTCGTCGAGCTCAGCGGAGTGACCGTTTAGCACAATATGCAGCCACACTCTGTCTGAATAGCGCTAAATAGATGGCCAGGTTCATGCGTTCGACCAGCTCCGGCGACGTGGTGCCATAAAACTCTTGGGTGAGGTCGCGGCACTTCGCCCACGCCGAATCGTTGACGTGGAACACCTCGTTCCGCAGCTCCACTGGCGCGGTAGCAACAAGATCCGCAGCGAAACAGGGCTCGCGACCTGCGCATCAATAGAGTATTATGGCAAATTGGGGAGTGCCGGCTGATTGATGGTAATGTCGGGCGCGGCTCAGCAACCCACGTGAAACCGCCGGATTGCCCGCAGCCACATCGGATGAGCAAATGATCGCGGGACGGAAACCTATGGTAGATCGAACCGGTCGGCGCCCCCACCTCGGTGGCGATCTGCGCGATGGTGACTTTTCCTCCATGCTTTTCGACGGCTCGCGCCGCGTCGTCGAGAATACTATCTTCGGTGAACCGCACTGGTCTTGCCATGGTTCATAAGTGTAGCTACCCTGGGAATTATGAGTTTTAGAAATAGATTCTATTTCGGTGTGCCGTGCCCGCCCCATTGTTGTTATTCCCCTGGCTTTCGGCATAGAATCACCATGCTGTGCGCGTGAACACTGGATTTGCTGAGGACGAACCGAGCATCCGCAGAGGCAGCCTTGGCGTGGCACCGTCTATGTGCGCTCGCGCTCGAAGTGGCGGTACTACCACTGCATCTGCCTGCACTGTATCTTGCGTATGCCAACACCATTCAGCGACGGTCGCGCTGCCCGCTCATCATCGGGGGCATCGGCAACCCCATGCGTACTACATAGTGTGCTATTTCGCAGATTACTCTGATCCGCTATTCCCAAGGCGCCGACGTATGGACGCCCATGCGCGCCATGGACGCCACCCAACGGCCGTAGGCTTTCACGATCGCCCATGGTCCGTTCCCGATATGGCCACGCTATTGCTCACGGCGCTGTATCACGCCAGGAGCGTCACGATCAGCGGAAAAAGGCCATGCAAATGAATGACCGTAATGTAGAAACAGATTTGCAAATGTGCTCGCTCAAATCCCGTTACGCCTCGCCAGATGAGTTGATCTGTGGAGCGCCGAAAACCAAAGATCATTTTGCGACGGCAACTGCCGGATCGCCGTGCTCAAGGCGCAGCGCGATCTGGGCGTTGAGCCGTGCCAGCCGAAGCCATTGCCGCATACGAAAAACGTGATCGACAGCGATCTGGGTCTATCGCCAATCGGGAGAAAATCGACGCACACGACGTCTGGGCACCAGCATCGAGGAATTCCAACGCGGCTGCTGGCATGAGCAGGTGCACAAGGGGATGACCTCCCTGACGACGCACCGAAAACGTGGAACAGCCTCGCGTACCGATCCTGAGACTCATCCGCAGCCCAAGGCCATCACCGTGCAGTCTGCGGATCTCAGCGCGCCGCCGAATACGATACCCTGGTCGCATGGCCCGGCCCGTTCCCATAACGTGGCTGCCCGGCCACTCACGGCAGGCAAACGGTTTCGCCCGCCGCGCTGAGGAACCTTTTGAGTCGCCATCGAACGCATCGGGAAAACCGGATCGAACGCTACCCCGTTGCGAGAATACGGCGCCGCGGTACCGCCCAGTACATGCCCGACCGCGGGTGATGAGGACGAAACTTCGCGACCGAACGCGTACGCCACCCGATCTCGGCTTCGCCCGCTTTTTGACTCCGTGGGCCGTAGTCTATCGCCCTCGACTTGACAGCGCCATCTCTCCGCCCTGGTGCAGCTTGGTGCGCCGTCGTCGCTCGCCCGCACCATTCGCCTGGCTGGCCGGCAACGAGACCGTCACCGGGGGCTTCGGCGAAGGTCAGGTGGGCCGTCCGCCAGTCACCCGCACACACATGAACGCCCGCAGCGTGAGCGCGTGGGTGGGCGTGATCCGTGCGCGGCTACCTCACCATGGCCGCCGACCCGTCCGGGCTGCAGTGGAACGAGGTGACGTGCGTCGGCCCGTCATTCGCCGGGTGGCCCTGCCCGACGCGTTCTTCGCCACTGATGGCATGTTTGAAACCTTCCTCACGGTGCTGGCGGGAATGTGGGCATTCCCCGCCATGATCGACCGCGAGCTGGAACGCTTACCTCGCCGTTTTGTGGCCACCACGCGTCTCCTTGGCGGCGGTGCGGGCCGGCGATGGTCGGAAACCGCCTCACGGGAGTCATCAAAGGAAAACGCCGTGGCCGTGGCCCTGGAGTTACGTGCAGAAAACGGTGGCGAAACAGGACCTCATCGACCAGCTTGGCCGCCGACGACCCGCCTGCCGCTGACCAAACAGCAGCTTGACGATGCCTGTAGCCGACCGGCACGCCTTCATCGGTGCCGCGGAGTCGCAAACCCATCGGCAGATCGACCGGGTGCGCACACTGACTGTGCAATACCCGCTAGCCGCCGATTACGTTCCTGGCGAAATCTCAAGTAGATTCCATAGGACACGCGTAAAATCTTCCTGAGAGCCGCATTTAGCGTGCTACTCGGCGGCGTTTTCTGCCACATTCGGCGGTATTCCCAGAAAAATGGGGGTAATCTCCAAAATTTGAGAAGAAAAATGGCAGAAAAGTATTCCCGTTTTACAGCCCAGCGTTTCCTTAAGGTATGGAATGTGCAGCTAGCTAGACACGTTTGGCCACTCACTGAAACGGATAGGTCTACACTCATTCCTTATGCGTCCTGAACTTTCCCCAGTACAATCCCGTCTCCGCAGAAAAGTGCGTGAGATTTACGAGTTGACGATGACACGTTGCTGATGGTGGTCTCCGACCGCATTTCGGCATATGACCACATTCTGACCCCCTGAATCCGGACAAAGGGCGGTGCTCACCGCCATGAGCATGTACTTCTTGACCACATTGATTTTCCCAACCACCTTGCCGGCGACATCGACGATATGCGCATCCCCGAAGAGGTGCTGGGTCGGGCAATCGTGTGCAAGAAACTCAAAATGCTGCCCTTTGAATGTGTGGTGCGCGGCTATCTTACCGGCTCCGGTATAGGAATACCTAGCTACCGGCAGCGTGTGTGGCATTCCCCCCCGAGGGATTGACCGAGGCATCGAAGCTGCCCGAACCGATCTTCACGCCCGCGACCAAGGCCGATCTCGGCGACCATGACGAGAATGTCACCTTCGAACAAGTCGTCGATAAGCTAGGCGCGAAGCGCGCCACCGAGCTGCGTGATGCCAGCATTGAAATTTATAAGCAGGCGGCGGAACTCGCCGAGGCCAGGGATCATCCTTGCCGATACTAAATTCAGTGGGGTCGATCATCGATGGCACGCTCGTGCTTGCCGACGAGGTACTCACGCCGGATTCCTCCAGGTACTGGCCGCTCGATGGCTACGAACCTGGGAAGATACAACCCAGCTTCGATAAACAATATGTCCGCAACTGGCTTACCAGCTCCAAATGTGATTGGCAGATAGATTCCAATGCCACCCCGCCGCCGCTCCCCGGATCCATTGTCGAAGCCACCCGGGAACGCTACGTGGAGGCATTCAGACGTATTACCGGAGAAAAGTTTTTCACGGTGGATCGGTTGCTGCGTATAGGGATCCCGTAACCATGTACCATCGGATTCCATGACGTTCACCGAACCAATCGCCCCGGTACACCCTATTACCCGCACCCATCACAATATTAGTTTTATTGATAATTATGAATGGTTGCGGGACAAGGAATCCGCCGAAACCACCGCCTATTTAGAGGCCGAAAACGCCTACACCGCGCAGGAAACCGCTCACCTGAAAACCCTGGAGGATAATATTTTCCAGGAGATCAAATCCCGTGTGAAGGAAACCGACATGTCGGTACCCACTCGTATGGGCCGCTACTGGTATTACGGACGCATGGAGGAGGGCAAATCCTACGGCATTTCCGCCCGTGTGCCTGTGATCGACGATTGGGTGCCGCCGGTGGTGTCCGAAACCGGTTCCCTGCCAGGTGAGGAAATCCTACTCGACGCCAACCAATTGGCCGAGGGCCACGATTTTTTCTCCCTGGGTGCCTCCACCGTGGATCATACCGGTCGCTACCTGGCCTATTCCACCGACACTGAGGGGAACGAACGCTTTACCCTCCGCATTAAAGACCTGGAGACCGGGGAACTTCTCGACGATGTAATCGACAATGTGTTCTATGGTGTCACCTGGGCTGGCACCGATTATCTTTTCTACACCCGCGTCGACGACGCCTGGCGGTCCGACTCCGTGTGGCGTCATAAGGTCGGCACCCCCGCATCCGACGACGTTCGGGTGTTCCATGAGGAAGACGAACGCTTCAACGTGGGTGTTGGCGCCAGCCGCAGCAAAACTTCCTCATCATTGAGTCCAGCTCCAAAATCACCTCCGAATCCTGGGTGCTGGAGCTCGACAACCCCACCGGGGAATTCCGGGTTGTTCGCCCCCGTGAACATAATGTCGAATACTCCGTCTCCCACGCCGTCCTGTCCGGCAAGGATGCCTGGCTGATCGTCACAACGCCCACGGTCCCAATTTCGAACTCGGCTGGATGTGGGCCGCCGACACCTATAGGCGCTTCGATGACCTTCGGGTGCTGGTGCCGCACCGCGATACCGTCCGCATCGAGGGCGTTGATGCCCTACGAACACCAACTCGTGATCGGCTACCGTCGGGAAGCCATCAGCCGCGCCGGTGTGATGAAGCTGGACCAGGGAAACCTCACCGAATTCGTCGAACTTGAGTTCCCCGAAGAGCTCTACACCATTGAGGTCATGGGCAACCCAGAATGGGATGCCCCCGTGCTGCGACTAGCCTACTCCTCCCTACCGTCACCCCCACCCGCATCTACGATTACACCGTCGCCACCAGCGAACTGCGGCTACTCAAGGAACAAGAAGTCTTGGGCGGCTATAACCCGGACGACTATGTGGCCAACCGCGTGTGGGTCACCGCAACCGATGGGGTCGACATTCCCGTCTCCCTGGTGCACCGCCGCGACGTGGACCTTTCCCACCCCAACCCCACCATTCTCTACGGCTACGGTTCCTACGAAATCTCCCTCGACCCGGGATTCTCGGTTGCCAGCCTCTCTCTCATGGACTGGGGCATGGTCTTCGCGTTCGCCCACGTCCGGGGTGGCGGTGAACGTCGCCGCCACTGGTACGACAACGGCAAATGCTGCACAAACGCAACACCTTCACCGACTTCATTGCTGTTGCCGACCACCTGCTCGACCACAACCTCACCACCCGGGACACCCTCGTGGCCCTGGGTGGCTCCGCGAGCGGCCTCCTCATGGGTGCCGTCGCAAACCTGGGCGGGGACCGGTTCAAAGCCATCGAAGCCAACGTTCCTTCGTCGACCCGCTCACCTCCATGCTCATGCCCGAGCTGCCGCTCACCGTCCCCGAATGGGAAGAATGGGGGCAACCCCTGGCCGACAAAGACGTCTACGACTACATGGCCGGCTACGCCCCCTACGAAAACATTGAGGCAAAAACCTACCCCAATATTCTCGCCCTGACCAGCATCAACGACACCCGGGTGCTCTATGTAGAGCCGGCGAAATGGATCGCCCAACTCCGGGCCACCGCCACCGGTGGTAAATTCCTGCTCAAAACCGAAATGGCCCGCTGGCCACGGGGCGTATCCGGCCGCTACGAAAGCTGGCGGCAAACTGCCTTCAGATACGCCTGGCTCATCAATCAAGCAACCGGAAGGGTCGAATAAATGAGCGACTTCTGTGATATTTTCACGTCACCTCGCCGACGGTACCACAACCACCATGGGCAGCTGGGCCGGACATGTGCTGCTGATCGCCAACCCGGCGTCGACAAGCGCACACGCCAACACCCTCGCCGAACTGTTCACCGACTACGCCCCCCGCGGCTTCTTCGCCCTCGGCGCCCTCAGCACTCACGACGCCGGCGGCGCGGACACCCGTTCCCCCACCTCACCCACGCCGAAGAACTATTTCGGATACCTGGGCGAGGGCGACACTTTCGTCGTTGACACCAACGGTAGCGTGATCGGCCGGTTCGATGCCGCCGTCGAACCCGACGAGCTGGAGGTCACCGACCTCATCGAAAGCAACTTGCCTAGTTAGCGTCAGATCACACCGCACAATTTAGGTCGCACATAGCACATACGGGTAAGCTGTTGGCTTGGATAACCCAACCCACATGTGAGGAGCTTCAAACGTGGCCCGTGTTGTAGTCAATGTGATGCCTAAAGCGGAGATTTTGGATCCCCAAGGGCAAGCCGTGGTTCGAGCCCTGGGGCGCATCGGCGTCGAAGGCGTCGCCGATGTTCGCCAGGGGAAACGCTTCGAAATCGAAGTATCCGACGAGGTAACCCGCGAACAAGTCGAAAAAATGGCCGAAGTGCTCCTGGCCAATACCGTCATCGAAGACTTCGATGTGATTTTCGAGGCATAGGGGCATAATGAGCGTAAAAATCGGAGTAATCACATTCCCCGGCACGCTTGATGATGTCGACGCCGCCCGCGCCGCCCGTCTCGCCGGAGCCGAAGTCGTAAGCCTGTGGCACGCCGACGCCGACCTGAAAAACGTTGACGCGGTAGTTGTTCCAGGCGGTTTTTCTTATGGCGACTACCTGCGCAGCGGCGCCATTTCCGCCCTCGCACCCGTCATGCAATCCGTCATCGACGCCGCCGGCCGGGGCATGCCTGTTCTCGGCATTTGCAACGGCTTCCAAATCCTCACCGAAGCCCACCTCTTGCCCGCGCGCTCACCCGCAACCAAGGCCTGCATTTCCACTGCACCGACACCCTACCTGACGGTGGAAAAGCAACACCACCGCCTGGACCAACACCCTGGAGGCGGGCCAGAAAATCCTGATCCCCTCGAAGCATCGGTGAGGGCCGATTCCAGGCGGCGCCAGAAACAGTGCGCGAGCTGGAGGCTGAGGGTCAGGTGGTGTTCCGCTACACCGATAACTATAACGGTTCCGTGAATGCGATCGCCGGCATCACCAATGAGACCGGCCGGGTGGTGGGGCTCATGCCGCACCCGGAGCATGCCGTGGAACTGCTCACCGGGCCTTCCCTGGATGGCCTGCAACTCTTCCTCTCTGCCGTCGGCAGCATCGCCGCCTAGCCTCGGTCCAACGGCCCGACCCACCGGTCGCCCTGAGCCCGAGGCTCCGCCCGCGAGTTCCGCCGGTCTCAGGTTCCACAGGGCCAGGTTCCATCGCCGCCCCGGCTCGCCCCAGACCCTGCTAGTCCGCCCCGACCCGCGCGGTCCTTGGCCTGATGGGTCGATAAAAATTTCAGCCGCATAGTTTAGCCGCATGAGAATGCGTGAGAAAGACGCACAAGCAGCGATGACTACCTTCAACGACACTCGTGGCGGCCCAGGCCAACCCAGACCTGGAGCAGCCTTACGCCTCCTTAGGGCTCAAGGACGACGAATACGCCCGCATTAAAGAGATCCTTGGTCGTCGCCCCACCGATGCGGAATTGGCCATGTATTCCGTCGCGTGGTCCGAGCACTGTTCGTATAAATCTTCAAAAGTACCCGCGGTATTTCGGGAAACCATGACCGAGAAATGAGCGAGAAAAATCCTGGCCGGCATTGGGAGAACGCCGGCGTGGTGGACTGATGGTGGGGGCAATGCGGTCACGTTCCGGGTGGAGTCCCACAACCATCCCTCCTATGTGGAGCCGCACCAGGGTGCTGCCACTGGGGTGGGGCGGTATTGTCGCGACATCATGGCGCATGCGGGGCTCGACCCATTGCGGTGATGGACCAGCTGCGGTTCGGCCCCGCGGACGCCTCGGACACGTCCCAGGTGCTGCCGGGGTGGTGATGGTATTGCATTACGGTAACTGCCTGGGCCTGCCGAATATTGGTGGCGAAACCGTGTTCGACGAATCCTATGCGGCAACCCACTGCGAATGCGCTGTGCCGTTGGCACGCTCAAGGTGGAGGATTTGAAACTGGCGTTCGCCTCGGCGGGCAATAAGGTGATGCTCGGCTCCCCACTGGGCTTGATGGCATTGGTGGGGGTGTCGGTACTGGCCTCGGACACGTTTGAGGAGGGCGGGCGGAAACTACCTGCGGTGCAGGTGGGGACCCGTTTGCGGAAGGTGCTGATTGAGTGCTGCCTGATTTGTACCACGCCGGGGTGGTCGGGGTATTCAGGATTTGGGGGCGCCGGGTTGGCGTGTGCCACATCGGAGTTGGCTGCCGCCGGTGATGGGGGGCATGGAGATCAATTTGGATGCGGTGCCGTTGCGGGCGGAGAATATGCTGGCTGCGGAGATTTTATCGTCGAGTCGCAGGGCGCATGTGTGCGATTGTGCGGCCGGAGGATGTGACGCAGTTCCGGAGATTTGTGCGCATTGGGGATGTGACGTGCGCAGAGATCGGTGGGTGACCGATGGTGAGCATTGCTGATTCGGCATCAGGGTGAGCTGGTGGTGGATGCGCCGGCGCACACGATCGCGCGAGGGCCCGGTGTGCATGAGCGGCTGCGGGGCGCGCCGGGTAGCAGGGATGAGGTGCAGCAGTTCCAGGGGTGGAGAAGCCGACGAGATCCCGGGCCATGAAGGCAGCGTTGTTGGCGATGGTGGGGTCGCCGGCGCTGTGTTCGCAGGCGTTTATTACGGACCAGTATGACCGTTATGTTCGGGGGAATACGGTGCAGGCGCAGAATGCGAATGCTGGGGTGCTGCATTGATGAGCAGACGCATCCGGGGGTGGCGGTGTCGCGGATGCGTCGGGCCGGTACACAAAGCTGGATCGAATATGGGTGCGAGGTTAGCGTTGGCTGAGGCGTACCGGAATGTGGCGGTGACGGGGAGCCCGCCCGGTGGCAGTGACGAACTGTTTGAATTTTTGGTTCCCGGAGGACCCGGCCGTGATGTGGCAGTTCCGTGAGGCGGTTCATGGTTTGGCGGACGGTGCGAAGGAGCTGGTCATCCGGTTTCGGGCGGTAACGTGTCATTCTATAACCAGACGGGTTCGGAGGCGATTTTGCCGACACCGGTGGTGGTGTGTTGGGGTTATTGATGACGTGCAGGAGAGCGTGCGCAATAAGTTGGGCACGGTTTCCGGCACGGAGGAGCTGTTGCTCGGCCAAACGTTCGACGAGTTTGGTGGGTCGATCTGGCAGCAGGTGTCTGGTGCAGGTCTGAGCGGGCTGCCGCCGCAGGTGGATTTGGCCAATGAGGAGAAGCTCATGGAGTTTTTCCAGCAGCCTGGTGTGGTGTCGGCGGCGCATGTGTCCGAGGGGGTGTGGCGCAGGCGATTGCGGAGCTGGCAATTTACTCGAATAAGGGTGTGAGCCTTGATGTTTTCGGGGTACGCATGATGACGTGTTCACGGCATTATTCTCCGAGTCGGCATCACGGGTGGTTGTTGCTGCTACGGATGGCGCAGCTGTGGTGCGGCGGGCGCAGGAGCTCGGCATTCCGGTGGTGAAGATTGGGGAAACTATCGACGAGCCGGTGGTGCGTGTCGAAGGCCAGTTCGAGGTGCCGGTTGCGGAGTTGACCCGGGCGTGGACGGAGACGCTGCCGCGACTGTTCAGCCATGCCGTGGGGCGACTCGGTGGTATAAGCTTGTCGGCGCAATAAAAAGGCCGCCAATCGCGGTCTTTTTCTTGGTTGGCAGCTAGGCTGCTTTGGGTGAGCATTTTGTCGAGGACGTCTTGCTCACCTCGGTACCAGCGGCGAATTTTCAGTTCTTTGGGGCCGTCGAGGATGAGGTCGAATCCCACATCGTTAGGGTTGACCTTTTCGTCGTCGATGGCGCAGTAGGCGGCCCATTCTAGATTGGCGAGGGCATCTCTGAGCCAATTGCTTAGTGAGCTGGTGGGAGCTGATGAGAATGTGTTCGTTGAGGGCGGCAGCCTGGTCGATAGCTACTGGCGGGCGAATTTGGCGGGGTGAATGGCGAGCCTGAAGGGGAGGCAGTGGACGCCTTCGTGTTTGTGGGCGTGAAGCCTTCTTCGCTTTCTGATTGGGCTGGTGAAACACCACCCAATCGTCGATAAGTGTGGGGGCTGGTACCTGGAATCCGCAGAATTCGAGAGCACTTGTGTGAAGGTACTCACGAGGCGGAATGTGTTTGGTGGAAGTGAATGAGTGTCATTTTGTTGCGCTCCTTGAATTAAGTGGTGTAGCTATTTCGGATATCGGCACCAAGTTTAATGTGATTTGTGGCGTGCCTATGGTGGGATCTTAGTCGGGGTGGGGGTGCGGGTGTGGTTATTATGGTGGGAATTGTGTCTTCACTGCCCACTATGGTTTTAAATCAGGAAAATCCTAAAAATAGCACTGAGAGGCCATTAAGGTAAATCTTGGATGAAAATAAGAGGGTGACCGGGGTCGGTTGTATTGCGTCGGACAAAGTGGTAGTTTTCCAGCAGTAATATTGCTTAAGTGAAAGTTATGTGACTATCGTGGTTATTGTGTTTACTGTGTCGCATGATCGTCGTGGGGGCAAGATTGGAGGTAGGAACCCGTGTTCTTAAATTTTTCCCAAGCCCACCTGCGTCGGCGTGTCGCATCACGGCAACCCCGCACGATAACACTTTTGCCACACCAAGGCATCACGTTAGCGGGAAAATATGGCTGAAATCACTACCAAATGAAGGGGTAACCAGCCTAACCACCACCAAATTTGCAATGATGCGTATTGTGGAACCTAGGTTACGGGACAACCGCGAACACTAAACACCAAAAACTTGATACAAGCGGCAGCGCATTTCTTTTGGGGGAAGGAGAGTGCGCTGTCATCTCCTCCCACCCAGACACGCTCACCCGACCAGATAACGTCGACAAGCGCGGTGACACATGCACAGTCTCCGAGGCATGCTAAAACGAACCCTATGGCCCCCACACCCGACCCGCACGAGCTCCGAGCCGCCCTCGAAACCCTCCACCCCTGGCTTATCGACGCCTCCCAGGCGACCCCACCCCGATCCGCCATCGCCCACGCCGTTCGCCTTAGCGTCACCTATCTGAGCTACCTCGCCCCCGGACACGCCGTCGAGTGCGTGTCCCACCGATTTGCCGCCACCAATGCATCACCGGCCCCCGACATGCCCGAGGGCACCCCACCCAACGTTGTCGAAACCGACCCATCACCTGGCTCCGACTCGTGACCGGACTCGACACCATCATCAACAACCCAGCCGTCACCAGTTCCGGCACCCCGCGCCGGAGAAGTCGCAGACTGGTTGCCGCTGGTCCGCTTGCGACGTTATAAAGAATCACTCGTGATGGTCTAGCATTGTGGGCGTGACACACAGCGAGGCACGAAATAATCAGTCCTTATTAGATGATCTGGGGAGCAACCGCCCCGCGAAGAATGTGGCGTACTCGGTGTGTGGGCACCGGGAGAAGAAGTGTCGAAGTTAACATACTTCGGCCTTTTGCATTACAGCACCGGGGACAGGAGGCCGCCGGCATTGCCGTTAGTGATGGGCAACAGGTCGTGGTGTACAAGATTTGGGCGGTTTCGCAAATCTTTGACGAGCAAACCTTGACTGCTCCGCGGCGACGTGGCAATTGGGCATACCCGCTATTCCACGGCCGGTGGTGTTACCTGGGAAAATTCCCAACCCATGTTTCAGGTGTCCCCAATGGCACCGATGTGGCCTTGGCGCACTAGCGAAACCTGGTGAATTACCTGGAGCTTTTTGGATGAGGCCAACGAGAAACAGTTGGTGCATAAAGCAGAATCATCCCTCCGACTCCGACGTGATGACCGCCCTGCCTCCCACCAGATCGGGGACGGCCACGGGCTGTTGTCGGCATGCGGGAACCTGCTGCCGCGCGTCAAGGGTGCGTTCTGCCTCACCATCACGGACGGCCACACCCTGTTTGCCGCCCGCGACCCAGAGTGCGGCCGCCTGCCTGGGCCGGTTAGACAAAGGGGTGGGTGGTTGCCTCGAAACCCGTGCGCTCGACATTGTGGGTGCTTCCTTCGTGCGGGAGGTAGAGCCCGGGAAATGATCTCCATTGATGAGGCCGGGATACGTTCGGAGTACTTCGCCGCCACCCGCCGGAAAGGCTGCGTGTTCGAATACGTGTATTTGGCCGCCCGGACTCCACCATTCAGGGGCCGCAACGTGAACGAATCCGCCTGAGATCGGCCGCCGCCTGGCGCAGGGAATACCCGAGCCGACGGCGACCTGGTGATTCCGTGCCGGGTCGGGGTGCCCGCCGCGGTCGGCTATGCTCAGGCATCCGGGATTCCCTTCGGCCAGGGGCTGGTGAAAACGCCTATGTGGGCGCACGTTCATTCAACCTCCGACACGCTCCGCCAGCTGGGCATTCGGTTAGCTCAGCCCGCTGCGGAGGTGTTGCAGAAACGCCTGGTGGTGGTCGATGATTCCATTGTGCGCGGCAATACCCAGCGGGCGCCGATCACGCATGCTGCGGGAGGCCGGCGCGGCGGCGGTGCACGTGCGCATCGCGTCGCCGCGGTGAAATGGCCCTGCTTTTACGGCATTGACTTCGCCAGCCCGGGCGAGCTGATCGCTAACGCCGTGACCAGCGATAACGAGGCGGAAATGGTGCAGAGCGTATGCACCGCCATTGGTGACCGGGTCGCTGGGGTTTTGTGTCGACGCAGTCAGTGGTGGGAGGCCACGAAGCAGTCGCGAAGAGCTCTGCTGTGCCTGCTTCGATGGGGTATATCCCTGGGCCTTCGGCAAGGAATCCCAATGCGGAGTTGGTGTCGGCATTGCAGCGGGTTCCTGCGGTAGCATGATGATTAGCTGCCGAGTATTGCACTGATCGAAGGAAAGGATATATGACCGATTCTGCACAGTCGGATGACACTGTCCTACGCCGCCGCGGGGTGGACATTGAGGCGAGGACCAGGCCGTAGAATTAGTTAGCCCCCTGGCTAAAGAAAGCCACCCGGCCTGAGGTTCGGGGCGGTTTGGGCGGATTCGCCGGGCTGTTTGCCCTGGGTAACTACCGTCAGCCGTTGTTGGCCGCCGGCTCCGATGGGGTGGGCACAAAATTAGCGGTCGCCCAGGCCATGAATAAACGCGACACCATCGGGATCGACCTGGTGGCCAGTGCGTGGATGACCTGGTGGTGTGTGGGGCGGGCCGCTGTTTTGCAGGATTATATTGCCATGGCAAGGTGGTGCCTGAGCATGTGGCCGTGTTGTGTCCGGCATTGCCGAGGGCTGTGTTCGGGCCGGTTGCGCCCTCCTGGGCGGGGAAACCGCAGAGCATCCCGGGGTCATGGAGCCGGGGGTACGATGTGTCCGCCACCGCCGTGGGCGTGGTGGAGCCGACGAGCTGCTTGGCCCGGATCGGGTGCGGAAAAGACGACGTGGTCATTGCCATGGCCTCCTCCGGCCTGCATTCGAGACAGGTATTCGTTAGCGCGGTATGTGTTATTGGAAAAGGCCGGGTTGCTTCTCGACGCTTATGTGGAGGACCTGGACCGCACCCTGGGAGAGGGCTCTTGGAGCCTACCCGCATTTACATAAGGACTGCCTGGCGTTGGCCGACAGTGTGAGGTGCGCACCTTCTGCCACGTCACGGGCGGTGGTTTGGCTGGCAACCTGGCCCGGGTCATCCCAACTGGGCTGGTGGCCGAGCTGTCCCGCAGCACGTGGGTGCCTGGGCCGATTTATTTCCGTCTGATCCAAAAGCAGTAGGGCAAAGGTGCCGCAGGCGGAGATGGAAAACCTTCAACATGGGGGTGGGCATGGTGGCTGTGGTGGCCCCAGAGGGACCGGGATCGGGCGCTTGGCCATGCTCACCGCCCGACATATCTGATGCGTGGGAGTTGGGGACCATTCGAGATGCCGACGACCCCCAGGCTCCTGGCGCGGTGGAGCTCACCGGCGACCACCCGGGCTACTAAACATTTTGCTGGGCGGGGGTGAGGGGAAGCGTTGCGCTTGGCCCTTACGCCTCCTTACATCCTGGCCCAGTTATATAAAAAACCACCGATTGACACACTTCTCCTCAGAAAAGTGCCCATCGGTGGTTTTTACCAGCGCTGATAGCGACTATTACTTGGATTCGCTGTTCCCTTGATCCAGTCGGCGTATTGGGAGTATGCGTCTGCGTACTCGTCGTACTCGTCATCCTGGTGGGATTCGGCTTCGGCGCGTTTCGGGGCTTTGCCCGCAAGTTCGCGCTGGAGTGAGTCGAGATCCATGGTTGGAGTGTTGTACTTCAGCTGGCGTGCAACCTTGGTCTGCTTTGCCTTCGCGCGACCGCGTCCCACGGTTATGACCCCCTTGGTACTAAGCGGAGCATCCTTAGGAATGAAAAATGCTCCGTGGGCTTTCAAAATCATCACAGTATGTTTTCCTGTATGACTACAATAGCCTGAATTACATAATTTTTGCCGCAACGAGCTGTTGACCTTGAGAAATATCCGGCAAAATCAGCACCGGCAAACCGGTCCCCCTTTTTATGGGAGTGAACCAAGTATGGCCGGAATTATGCGGTGTGGTTATGAATGGCGCGATTATTGCGTCGCTTGCCCTCCACGGAGCCGGTTAATTGCGGCCCGGCCGGCGTGGGACTGTTCCTCGCCGGAATGAAATCTGGAGTCCACCAAGATCGCGGATTCGGCCGTCAATGCCTGTGACGTGAGGGCGGTGCGTTTTGAGAGTGCCAGCGCGATGGGCCCGGAATTCATGGTCGTGGATGACGGTTCCAACACGCCCCACTGTTCGCTGCTTGCCTGCCGCCGGTCCCATCACGATGGGGGTACCGGGGTAGGCAGGGGTGAAGACGGAGCCATCGAGGTGCCGGATGTCAGCAGCCGGGGTGCCCGTCCCAGGTTCTCTACCCGCGCCACGGTTTCCTGCCCGCGATAGCAGCCCTTGTCCAGGTGGACGGCGGCAATGCGCTCACCCCGGTTAATGAGCGTCGGCACCTCGTGCGGTATCGACTTGTCTCGTCAAGGTCGAGGCTGCGTTCCGCAGGCCGCCCGCACCCGTTCGGCGGTGTACGCCATGAGCCCCATCGGTTCGATTCCTGTTCGATTATTCGCTGCGACGTCGACAAGTGCGCCCGGGGCACAAACGTCGTGCCGCACCCAGAAAGTGCGACGGCAGCTGGCGGGAAAACTCCGCCGCTCACATCCGGCACCTCGGCGCCAATGATGCTCACAATCCCTAGATCTGTGACGGAAATCTCCACCTTCGACCAAAACACCATTGCACGCAAATAATCCCATGAACGATTCGCATCCACCGCCGGATGTCCAGGTAAAAACGCATCTCCCACCTTGGAGCACATCCAGGTGGTACGAATCCGGCCCTGACCATCTAAATTCAGGGCGCTGGCGCTGAACCGTCGGGAACATCGTCAGGTTTTTGGAAAGTAAGTTATGCAGAATGTGGCGGCATCCGGGCCCGACTCCCGAATGACCGTGCGATGTGAACGGTCCACCAGTGCCAGTGCCACAATGCCGTTGCTCCGCGAGTGGATTTCCATAATGCTGCTACATATAGGTGGGGTGTTGGTCAGTGTCGCCCGTTGGTTCCTGGCACTTTCCAGTAACGGTGAAGAAGAATTGTGGTCACAGACTCGATCGTAGCGCCTCATGCACGGCATAATCTGACCTATGAGTTCCCCTGGTGCGCGAGAAATTGTCCCCCATCATTTCGCCGTGGAACCGTTCGGCGGTTCCGTCCGTGACCATAATCCCAATCTTCCCCTCGTCTTCTGGACGATGCCGCTGTCACCCGCGGCGACGGCGATTCGAAAGTCCCTCCTTCTCCGGGATGGGCGCGTCTGCAACCTCGATCGGCACGTGTCCGATTCCTCGCCTCCGCAAAACTCCTCGACCTACCCGAACCCAGTATTGATGGCTGGTTGAAAGCCACCACCATGGCCGCCAGAAAAATGGCGCAGCCACTGCCGACGACGCCTCCTGCGTGTGGATGTACACTCGCGGCCGGGAAACCACCGGCATCCCCAGCGCCTGGCTCACCATCCGACCCATGTCGCCCGGCACTGCATCCGTCGACCATGGCGTGGCCGTCCGCGACTCAGCGGCTGTCATATCGACTCCCGGGAAACCCCGAGGCCGTCACCCTGGCTCGTTGTTGGCGCGAAAAACCCTCAACTATCGCTGCTATGGCGGCGCTGCGCTGGGCCCGCGCCCACGGTTTCGACGATGTGATCTACACCGACGGCGACACCGTGTTAGAGGTGCCACCTCACTGTCATCACCGTGCGCGGCAAAAATCCGCACCGCTGGTGGCGATATCCTCCCCGGCACCACAAGCCGCCCTATTCGATCGCGACCGAACAAAAATGGCGGTGCAGCAAAAACAGCTCGTCCTCGACGACCTGCTTCGGGCCGACAGCGTGTGGCTAGCGAGCTCGGTGCGTATCGCCGCCCCGCGTCACCCGCATCAACGACCAAGAACTCCAGCCCCCGACAACGGGGTGGAGATCCGGGAGCTCATTGATGCCGCATTAACCAATAACCTAACCAATCACCCGTGATAATTCGGCGGACAGCCGTGGTGTGTATTCCCCATCGACCAGGCGTTCGTCCACCCATCCCAGGTTGTTGTTGGCATGAGGCCAAACGGGCGTTTGCCTGCGCCTAATTCTCTGGCCCGGTCGTGGTACCAGCGTTGATGCTGACGTGATCTCCCACGCGTTCCTTGAGCGGTTCCCATGAAAATCTCCACCGCACCCGTCAGATGCGCCACCACCACCTCAATTTCGTCTTGCCGGTGATCCGCCAAAAACCAGTCTCCGGTGGTCGAGGCTCACCTGATTCCCCTCGTCGTCAAGCTTCCACCCGAGACGAATAGGTCAGATAATTCTCGCCATCATGGGCGAAAATAATCTGCTGCCCAAAATGGGTGGGTTTGCGTCCTGATCCGTGTGATCCAACAGCAGCGGTGCCTCGCCACGCGGCAACAGCAACGCCCATCATGCACACTGGGGCCCTCCCGCAGGGCTTTGCCGTGTCATCAGGAATGGGTAAATCCCCAACCCGGGAATATTCCGATGCGCCGTTTTCTTTTCCACTGCTCCAGCAGCTAAATTCACCGCATCACTACCCCTAACGACTCCGGGGCATCAGCTGGCGCAGTTCATTCAGCTACCACGTTATCAGTCATAACCTTTAACCCTAGCAGCACGGCACACTATGCGTCGTGTAGGTGTGCGGTGCTGCTCACTTTCCAGCGAACTCCACTGCTACACGACCTCCGGAGCTCTTCCGCACGTCATTCCCACCCTCGTGACCGGACTTCACCTCACCACTCATTTCGTTCACGCCCACCACCCCGGCCACGCCACCGAAACTGCCGCAATATCACCAGTCGAGGGATTACGACGTGGTGGTCGCCGTCGGCGGTGACGTGGCACAGTCAATGAAGTCACCAACGGGCTCCTGGGACCGCAGCTTCCCACATCGTATCCCCCACCACTCGCGTGGTCATCCCCACCGGTCTGCCAGCCACGTGTTCGTCGCGCCGCTGGCTTCCCGCCCGAACCCATCCACCACCGAAGCACCTTCCGCCCACACCTCGTTACTACAACCTCGAAACGCACCAGCAGACCTCGGCATTTGGCAGGACCACCGTTTGCCGTCAACGCCGGCTTCGGTATCGACGCCGATGTTAAGTCGCCACTACGGACGCCCGCCGCCGCGGTTTCGCCGCCACACCCTGCGCTACATTCGCGTCACCTACCGCGGCGCCGCGCTCCGCAAAGTCACCGCACCCACCATCAGCATGTGTGTGTGAAAAAGCACCAAAACGGCACCACCAAAACTGCCTGCAACCTGCCCTTTCTGCATTGCTCAGCAACACCTCAACCCCTGGACCTTCCTCGCCTCTCCTGTTGTCACCAACCCCCGTAACTCCTTCGACGTCGGCCTTTGGGGTTTTCGGAATCGTTAGCGTTGCCAGCGCGTCTCGCCGATCCTCAAATGCTCGGCGCCAACATGATCACCTTCTATCGCCCAAATGGCGTGGAAAACGCACCTTCGTGTTCGACGATGCCGGAAGTCACCTGAGTTGCGCCACACGCGCTTCAACGCTCGAAGTGCGAATACGGTGGCGATCACGAATCGGCCGCCCTTGCGTCCTCCTCCGACGCCATCGAGGTCTACGCCCCCAAAGAGAAAAATCAACCAAAACCTCCTCTCCTGGATAAAACTCGGTCAGCTTCTTCGACATTCGCCTCTAACTCACGCAGCGCCTGGTAATTCATCCGGAAACCGGCGCTAAATCATCGCATGCTCACCACCACGCTTTCGCTGCGCGACTGCAAATACACTGTTCAACGCACGCACGCCTTTGGCCTGCTTCGCCCGGGAGACAGCGTTTGTAGCGTCTGGCACCGAAATGCCCGATATCATCGTCCGACAACTGCGGCTCATGGGCGTCGTGAAGCTTGCTTTCGATCCGTCACCGTGATCGGCGACAACAAAAACATTTTCAACTCACCCGCAGCCGCGATCACCGTCACCGGGCCTGCAGGAACTGGCGGCGTCCCGTTAACTTCACCTCCGATGCCGTGCTGCGCCTGCATGAAGATATCACGGAGTTCGAAATATCGCGATCCAGTAACCCCCATTGGCGCGCCGCGATACCGCCATCAAACGCACGCGCATCAACGCAGCTTCGCCCCCGCAATATCGCCAGCCAACAACCGGTCCGTCGACAACTCCACATCCGTAATCGGTGGTGCGTCCGCACTAACCGCGATCGGCTTTGCACATTCATCATCACGCTCACGGCCATTGACGGCACCACGCCCGTACTAAGATTCTGACGCAGCGAAATAGGCCTCCGGCGCAAACCCCAAATGCGAGATATCGGCCACGCGCTGCACGACAACAACGCTCACTCCGCGCCGCCATCGCCGCATCAACCACCCACATCGCCACCAACCGCCCACCAACACAGCCGTGAGCACCACAGCCATGCGCCGTCGAGAGTGTCACCTCAATAGTGCCGGACAGACTCGCTACGCTTGAAAAGCGCCGAAACTCACCGTCACGACATTCACCACCGACACTCCGCCATCACGCGTTTCCTCGACGCCGCCACCAGCCACGACGGCATGCCCTCGAACAATTCTCCACGCGGACTCACCAGCCCCATG
>BNJS01001299.1_pt1 | contig 76143 bp, 78 predicted proteins | sample 8540461 | NCBI WGS metagenome assembly BNJS01 (sample SAMD00202454, study PRJDB9452) | human saliva metagenome | isolation source: human saliva | place: Japan
CGATACCAGCACCGAGGGCGTGTTTGACTTCTGCACCTGCAGACATAGCCGCTGAAGCGTCCGAACCATAAAATGGATAGATATCCAGCTTAAATGGGATATCTTGCTCTTTAGCCAAGGCCACCAAATGTTGACGGAAGTCATAGTGATAAGGTCCTGAAGCATCTTGACACAGATGGATACTGTACTCATCTGTCTGCTGCTCGCCCATAGCTCCCATATCCAGCCAGATACTCTACTACCTGAGCAGGAATATTAGAGTTAGCCCCATGGCCTACTTCCTCAAAGACTGAAAAAGCAAAATGAGTTGTTACGGCAGATTCAATCTTCTCTTTTATAAATACAAACAGGTTAAGCAAAATAGCGGCGCTAACCTTGTCATCAAATGACGAGACTTGATAAAACCTGTCTCTGTCACAACAGTTCGTGGGTCAAAACGTGATAAAATCGCCGACCTCAATTCCCAAGGCACGAGTTTCTTTTCATTAGTGCTTTTGACGTCCAAAGCACGCTTCCATATTGTCTTGCGTGCGTTCTGCAGTTCGCATCCTGGCATGAACATGGCAAGAGTCTGGTGCAGATGAGGATGGTTCCTGTTGCTCACTGTGCTAGCCACATAGACGGTACAGTTTTCTCACTTCAATCATGTTCCAGGAAAGCACCGATACGGTCCATTTGAGGACGGCCGTCTGGTTTGACAGCACGGACAATAGCACCCAGCGTATCCACATGGGCGAGTCACGCCAGCGATGCTCACTCATCGTTTGCGACGGTAGTGGTCATGACTGACACCGCTAACTGGCTTGGCCGAACCGGCTGGTAATGAGCAAACCTTCTAGGTCTTGACTAAATAGTCGAAAATCTCACGAGTGAAGCCAGTGTTGGCGACGCAATGGCTGTCAGTTCTTTGATATATTCTACTGTTTGATTCATTTCTTCACCTCTGCTACCTATTATAACACATTTTATCATCGGATAAAAAAGAAAATCACTCCTGTAGACTGGCTACAAAAGTGATTTTATACTCAATGAAAATCAAAAAGAGCAAACTAGGAAACCAGCCTGAGACAGCCACTTGAGTACAACAAAGCGACGTTGACGCGGTTGAAAAGATTTCAGTATTAATGATTATTCCACATTTCCAAAAACATCACTTTCTTGCTTGTTTGCAGAAACCAGTAGTGCAAGATTCCGTGCAATAGCTGGCAGCAACCAGGGAGTGACGCCTTGGCAAAAGGAAAAGTGCTGACCGGGTTTGCAAAGGAACTCAACCTTTAGTATGAGCTTCCTGGTACGCTTTGCAATGGCAATAGCTGTAACAACAGCAATTGTCAACTGCATACCTGGTTTTGAAAGAGCGAGAATTTGTTGACAATGACAATCATAACGATGGCAATGGTGATTGGGTACTAAAGATAACCAATACTGGAATGGAGTGCTTGATAATCGCCTCAAGACCCAGGTTGCAATGGCAAAATCCAATCAAGGTAGGAGGCTGTTGCGCTAAACCTTATAGCCCGAGTTGTAAGGAAACGCTGCGTAAAAGAACTCAGCTGTTGGCACAATCAGACCAACTGATTGTTTGTGATGCAGGTTGCAGTGACCATAGCTGCCAGGAAGAGTTGAGCTGTTGAACCAAAGATTTCTTGAGTGGCTAGTGACAAGATGTAAACACCTGGTGTTCCACCCTTCATCGCCTCAGCTGGTACTGGGAAATGATTTCCAAGGAAACCTAAACCGATATAAAGAGCGCTGAAGGCAAGGGCAACAACGATACCAACAACCCAAATAGTTGAAATGTATTCTTTCTTACTTGAGAAGCCAAGTTGTTTCAAGGTTTGAACTGCGATTACACTAAAAGCAACAGAGGCAAGAGCATCCAAGGTAATGTAACCTTCGAGGAAACCTGTCCCAAAGGCAGAAGCTTGATAAGCAGCTGAAGCAACGAGGACTTGTTCCACCGTATTTGAAAGCTCCTAGGACAACCAAGATAACAATCAAAATAGCAAAGACTGGTGTTAAAATACGGCCGATACGGTCTAAGATTTTTGATGGATTAAGCGAAATCAAATAGGCTGCTGCAAAATACAGAACTGTAAAGACAATCAAACCAAGACCTTTATTTGCATCCGACAAAAGGGGGCTAATCCCTACCTCGTAAGCTGTTGTAGCAGTACGTGGGATAGCAAAGAATGGACCGATTGACAAGTAAAGAACTGAGAGGTAAAGAGTCGCAAACCAAGGCGCTATCTTTGTAGAAATCTCGTAGATATATCCTTTAGGATTTAGCGTTCCAATAATAAGAGTCAAGACGGCGATACCGACGCCTGAAAAGACAAAACCTGCGATGGCAGGAAGAAAATGTTCTCCAGATAGAGCACCTAGAGAAGGCGGAAAAATTAAGTTCCCCGCACCAAAAATATTCCAAAAACAGGGTAAACCTGTTAGGGCACCTTTTTAACCATGAAAATCTCCTTCATATTTATAAAATACTGACCTAGTATATCATGAATAGGAGTATGAAAAAAGCTTCACGAATTAAATATTGAATGTTTTCAAGATTCTCAAAAATGAGAATTGTCTAAAAATAAAATTCTCCTACCCAGTCCACCAAGTAGGAGAAAATTGTACTGTTTAAAGTTCTTCAAAGGCTAACATGCCCCCTTGGACATTGATAGCCTCATAACCTTGTTCTGATAAGAATTGGCAAGCACGCGCCGATCTCATCCCAGATTTGCAAATAACATAATGCAACTGGTCTTTGTCCAACTGATCATAGGAATCGGCCAATTGACTAAGTGGTAGGTTGAGAGCACCTTCTAAATGAAGAGCTTCAAACTCATCTACTTCTCTCACGTCCACTAGAGAAAGTTGGTCGTTTTGGTATAGCTGGTAAAATGCGTCAAAGGTAATTTCTTTCATTCTTTTTCTCCTAAAATGGTTTTAATTCTTTCTTTCAAATCCGGTACCACTTCTGCCTCAAACCAAGAATTTTTGGCCATCCAGATTTGATTTCGCGGTGAGGGGTGAACTAAAGGAAAATACTCTGGCAAGTAATTCTGATAATGTTTTACCCGTTCTGTCACCTTGCCACTGATTTTCTCCTGTAAATAGTAGGCTTGGGCATACTGGCCAATCAAGAGGGTCAATTGAATATCTGGTAATTCTTGCAAGAGTTGCGGATGCCATTTTTCTGCAAAACCAGTTCTCGGTGGCAGGTCACCTGATTTTCCATGCCCTGGAAAGTAAAAATCCATAGGCAAAACAGCAAAATAACCTGAATTGTAAAAGGTATCTTCATCCACACCTAGCCAGTCCCGCAAACGGTCACCACTTTTGTCCTTCCAGTAAAGGCCTGCTTCTTGGGTTTTAAGTCCCGGTGCTTGACCGATGATATTGATGCGAGCAGTCTTTGGCGCTGCAAAGAGAGGCTCGATGCCACGCTTTGTAAAAGTAGCATTCTGCGGATCTGCCATAATAGCCTGCTTGATTCTTTCAATTTGAGACATCTACTTTCCCTCCAAAAAGAAGTCCAAGCATACAATCTCAGACTTCTATCGTTTTATTTGATCAATTCATAAATAGCTTCGGCATAGATTGCTGCTGCTCGGAAGAGATCGTCCAAGGCGATAAATTCATTGGCTTGGTGCATGGTATCAATTGAGTCTGGGAACATGGCACCGTAGGCAACCCCACGTTCGAGCAAGCGACCAAAGGTACCACCACCGATGACTTGTTCATGACCTTGAAGACCAGTTTGTTTTTCATAAACATTCAACAAGGTTTGCACAAGTGGATCTTCCATTGGCACATAGTGAGGGGGTGTGACCGTGTTCAGAAAAGGCTAACAGAAGCAACTGGTAAGTTTTTCAAGGATTGACTTGATTTGCTCTGGACTTGTTCCTTTTGGATAGCGGATGTTGAGGGCAATGGTATTATCAGCGCTTGTTTCGTCAAAGCGGAAAACACCGGCATTCATAGAAAGGGCACCCATCTTTTCATCCACATGAGCAATCTTGAGATTTTCACCCTCATGGTCGTTCAAGAGAATCTTACCAGCGATGTCAAGGTAGTCTTTAGCTGGACCAGCAAAGTCAAACTGGCTAAGGAAGAGGGCTAGGTAGGTCGCACCATTGACACCTGAAGCGGGCATAGCACCGTGGGCTGATTTACCAATGATGGTCACCTTGTATTGGCCAGCTTCTTCTTGGAGTTCTCCTCTAAGTTTATGTTCTGCAACAAAAGTATCTAGTTTCCCTTGCAAGTCAGCCAAGTCACCTGAAACAACTGCTGTTGCTGACTCAGGTACCATGTTTTCACGTAAGCCACCCGTAAAGCTGTGAAGACGGGCGGCACCTGTATGTTTTCTCCTGAAAAGTGGAGGTATTCCGTGATATTTCCTTTTTCACCATTGATGATAGGGAACTCAGCATCTGGAGAGAAACCGAAGTCTGGTTTTGCAAGTCCTACGTGCTCAAAGTAGTAGTCCATGTCTGCCCAGCCTGATTCTTCGTCTGTTCCGACGATGAAGCGAACTTTCTTAGAAGTTGGAAGGCCCAATTCTTTGATGATTTTCAAACCATAGTAACAAGCTGTTGTAGGACCCTTGTCATCTGAAGCACCACGCGCATAAAGTCGACCGTCTTTGATAGTTGGTGTGTAAGGGTCTGTGTCCCAACCGCTACCAGCTGGCACCACGTCCATGTGGGCAAAGATTCCGAGAACTTCTTCTCCATCACCAAACTCGAAATGTCCTGCGTAGTTATCAACATTTTTAGTTGGATAGCCATCACGGTCTGCGATTTCAAGGAATTTCTCCAAGGCTTTTACCGGCCCAGGTCCAAATGGATGCTGGGCATCAACCTTGCTATCATCACGTTCTGAGTTGATTTCCAAAAGGCTAAACAAGTCAGCCAAGAGGTCTTCTTTGCGTTTTTCTACTTCTGCTGTAAAATCAATTGCTGTCATATCTTCTTCTTTCTATCTTTTCTCAATGATTTCATCTACTGGCAAGCGGTAGCTTGGTTCTAATTTTTCGTCTGTGTAGCCTACCGTAATCAAGAGTTCCGGGCGGAAACGGTCTTCGATGTCCAAAACTTCGTTGACTTTTGATTTGTCAAAACCAAGGATCAGATTTGAGCCAATTCCTTGGTCTGTAAGAGCGAGAACCAAGTTCATAGCAACCAAACCTGCATTGAGGGCTAGGTAGTCGCTGACTTGTTGTTCATTGTAACGTGCAAATTCAGCAGGCAAATTTTTCATGAAGTATTGAAGTTGTTCTTCTGAGAAATTGTTAGCACCACCTACTCGGGCAATTTTACGGGCACGTTTGGCCAGATCTGTATCGTAAACAAGGCATGGTTACAGGTGCTGATGATACCTGCTCAAAGTTGGAACCGTAAGCCAATTTTTGCTAATTCAACATTTTTCTCACGAACGACCACAAATTTCCAAGGCTGGCTATTGTGGGCACTTGGAGCCAAGGTTGCAATTTCGATAGCCGTACGCACATCTTTGGGATCCACTGGCTTATCAGTGAAATGCTTGGTCGCATGACGTTTTTTATTTAATTCAAGAAATTTCATAATCGATTTCCTTTTCTAATTCTACTGCTTCCATTCTACCATAATTTGAAAGAGCTTGCAGGGATTTTTCGTAAATACAAACTGGAACAAGGATAAGCAACCGAATGAAGAAAATCATTAAATCGAAACCCCTCATCCAGTTCCAATTAATTTTCAGTTGCAAAGAAACTAGTCCATCTAATATTCTGACTTTATAGCCTCCAAGAAATCCTTCACATCCTCTACATACCGTTTTCTATTAACGCTAATAGTTCCAGATTGTGCCCTGATAGTTATCGTCACGACGCAGTTCTTCATACATTTCGATAAAGGGAAGCCCCTTGGTTGGCCAATTTCAACTCCGCTTCATAGTCATAAGCAACTTTACGAAATAGGATATTTAATTCCCCATCTTCCTTCTATCACGGCATACTGGGCACGGTGATTTTTAACGCCTCCCAATTAAATAAGAGCAACCAACCGACCCTGGTTGCTTTCTTTTTGATATGACATAATTAGTAAGTTTCTCATTAAGTTCTTTAAATAAATTTCTATTCATTTTTGGAATATTTTTAACAAAAATGTATTCACTATCATCTTCAATTTTTAGTTGATACGTATCGAAATTTTTCTAAAAAAACTTTAACTATGCTAATTATTGATTCAACATACTCTTTTCTGATTTTTCCTTGTTTCAGCCTTTACTTCATTTTTTTGCCTAATTCTTTTACTATCTCTAAAAAGTAAATTAAATCCATAATTCTCATAATCAGAAACATCTTCCTTTAAATATTTTTTTCACATTTAGACAGTAAAGATTCAGATAATAGTTTCTTTATAAATTCATCTTCTTCATAAAAAAATATTATGTATGGACTTATATATTAAAAATCCTATGGCTTTTTATCCCTCTCGGAATTGAGTTACTATAATCTTTTTAAACCATAAGGACTAATATCTAATGAACAAGATAAAAACTGAACTAATAATTTTACGATCGCTCAACCACAGATATGAATGTATAAACATTGCCAATCCTTCTTGATTCAACGTTGTCCGAGATTCAATAACTCCTCCTTTGCCTTTACTTGGCAGATTAACGTATAATATATTTTCGAGTCACATCATAACCTTCTGGATCACAATCAAAACTTCCATCTTGATTCCTGTAAAAAGTACGTTCACGATATGCCGGTAAATTAGCAACAGATAAATTATTGTAAGAAAGCTTAAATCTTACTCGGTCTTCCTGTTTTCCTATTTCAAAAAGGAAGAAATATTGATTATCAGAGTCTTGCTCGCGTTTACCTGGTGAGTAGCCACTAATTATGTTTAAAACTGTTGTTTTTCCCAATCCCATTTATCCCTACAATTGGTGAAATATTATAAATAGACTCTCCATAAAAAAATTTTTCAATATAGTCTGAATTTTTTTATCAATTTTTTTAATTCATTCGTTTCAAAAATCAAAATTTACTTTATATTCATCTGAAAAAAATTAAAAATCTGTTCTTTAAAAAAAGCTCATCATACTGTTTAATCACCAAAGCAATTAATTTCATCCTTCTTCTCCTACTAGTCCAATTTCTTTTGCTAATATCTGTAACCATTTTTTTGAAAGTGGTCTATTCCCATAATTTTTCTTTTGTCTGTATAATAACCAACTATCATTCTATCTATTTCAGAGTCTGAAAAAGATTTACCTGAATCCACAAATATTTGATATAAACCTGATTTATAATCTTTATTATAAATTTCATGCTTCCATAGCAACTCTTGAACTATATCCGCATGTAGTTTGTATAGATTTCTTGTATCAATCACATATTTGTCCTTCAATAATTTCTGTCTAACACTTAATTTATCCTTGCTTTCTAATTGTTTTAACTCCTCCTCCGATATGTCGTCTTTGATTATAATATCAATACTTTTCTGAATTATTAATAAAATCTGCAGACTTTATATTCAAAGAAAATTTCAACAATTCATCAATATCGGTTATGCTTTCATCATAGGGAGAGATATAAAATTTACTCGTACTCTTTTTTTATTATTACAACCATAACAAGAAGGAATTAGATTGTAAAAAAACATAAAGCGAATAGAGGATATTCATTCTTAGGGAAAAAAATGGTCTAACTGACTTGTATTAGCCTCCTCGGTTACATTAATAAAATTTCTATTACAATATGGACAAACTGTGACACCAGTTATGCGAACTAACTCTTTTTTTGTCTATTTTTATTATAATGGGATTCCAATTTTTTTCTTTGTATCGTTCAACAACATAATCCTTCAATACTGTATGAGATTTTTTTAGTATGAATTCCATCAAACTTGTAACTTTGCACTAAATCATTAAACGATTTTTTTCGAGCTCATCATTTCAACCAAAGTATCCATTTTATCCGGAAATATATCTTCAAAGTCCTTTAAGAATTCAGATTTTTAAATTTTTTTCTTAATCAAGTCGATAAATTCTCTTGTATTCTTTGTTCTATCAACAATAATCCGTATATTATCAGTCAAATTTTTTTCTTTTTTTCGAATTTTTATCTAGATTATCATCAGTCTCATATGATAATATTCTTTTTTTAGATTAATACTAGTACTTACTCCTCTAATATTCCCTATTTTTTTGACTGTAATTTCCTCATCACACTTTTTCTATAAAATCGTTTTTTTAAATGACTATAAATTTGATTAACCAAATCAGAAAAATTTCTCCACATGTATTTTTAAAAACCCATTCAACATCAGATGAGCTATCTATTTTTTTCCTTTATTTTTTTAGTAAGGTAGAGTAGTCCGCCATCATAAGTTTTTAAAAAGGCTTTTATCTTGCTGTGTAAAATAGTCTTCCAATCCATTGTGAGATCCAAAATTCTTAAAAATTAACATATCTAATTCGTCTTTTTCTGGTAATTTCTCATAAATATCACGACAAAATTTATATACTTGTTTAGAATTGCTCTTTTTTTATCGGAATCATTTTTTTCACCTCGAAAAGCTTAGTTTAATCACAATTATACCACTAAAGACCGTTTTTACGGCCTTTTTATTTATATATTAACCACCCAAAACTGCCAAGAATTCTGCAATCACTGCTTCTAAGGGCTGTCGTATTGCCATGAATATCTGATAAAATTGCGATTTTATGGTTCATTGATGCTCTCCTTCTGTTTGGTAATCTACTCTGTTCTTCCGCCACTTGAGCTAAGTCTTCTACTTCCTGCGGGTTCAACTTTCTCTGCACAGCTTCTGCAACCGCTCTAGGTACTCCAACTTCGACAATCTCATCCACACTGGCTTCCTTGATTTTGGTCAGAGACTTGAAATGCTTCATGAGGTTCTGCTTGCGTTTAGGTCCCAGACCTTCAATTCCATCCAGTTGTGATGAAAAGGAATTTTTGGAGCGCAGTTGGCGGTGGAAAGGTGATAGCAAAGCGGTGGACCTCATCTTGGATGCGTTGGAGGAGGAAAAATTCCTGAGAATTGCGAGACAACTCCACCACCTCAAGCGGATCTCCAAAGAGCAATTCATGGGTTTGGTGCTTGTCATTCTTTTTGCAGACCTGCAATGGGGATATCCAAGCCCAGTTCCTCTTGGATGACTTGCTTGGCGATATTGACTTGACCTTGTCCTCCATCAATGACAATCAAATCTGGAGGAGTCAAACCCTCACGCTGTACTCGACCATAGCGCCTGCGAATGACTTCTCTCATACTGGCATAGTCGTCTGGCCCAACGACAGTCTTGATTTTTATACTTACGGTAATCCTTCTTTACTCGGTTTTGCCGTTGACAAAGACTACCATGGCTGAAACAGGGCTAGTTCCCATGATATTGGAGTTATCGAAGGATCTCGATGCGGACTGGGGTCGGGATTTGGAGCAAGCGTCCCTAGATTTTCAATAGCCCCTTGGGTCTTTTTCGACAGATTTTCTCTAGCAGATTGAACTTTCTGCTCTAGGCTGACTCGAGCATTCTTTTATAGCCAAATTGACCAGTTGCTTTTTTTCTCCACGCTGAGGCTTTAAGAATCTTGGTATCCACCAAAGCCTTGACAGCTTCTTCATCAATATCCTGCGGAATCAGCACCTCATTGGGAACCAGATGAGATTTTTTTCTTGATAGAAATTGTCCCACATAGGTTAGAAAGTCCTCATCCGGATCATTGTAGTAAGGGAAAAAGATTGACATCGCGCTCAATAAGCTTGCCCTGACGAACAAAGAAAACCTGAACACACATCCAGCCCTTGTCCACATAGTAGCCAAAGACATCCCGATTTTGGAGATCCTTAGCCATGACCCGTTGCTTGGTTCGAAGCGTTCCAATAGCCTGAATTAGGTCACGGTATTCCGCTGCACGTTCAAATTCCATAGTCTGGGCTGCAGCTGCCATCTTTGCCCCTTGAGGTCATCGATGATTTTGTCATCCTGCCCTTTTCAGGAAAATCAGAAACCTCCTGAGCCATGGACTTGAAATAGGCCTCATCTTTCTTACAGATGGTGTGGGCCATACATTGACCGATATGGTAGTAAAAACAGACCTTAGACGGTGGATTCGTACACTTTCGAAAAGGAAAAATCCGATCCAGTAGCCGCTTGATTTCATTGGCTGCCCCCACATCTGGATAGGGACCGAAAATAAAGACCTCCGTCCTTCTTGACCTGACGGGTGATAATCAAACGAGGATAGCGCTCATTGGTGATTTTGATGAAAGGATAAGACTTATCATCCTTGAGCATGATATTGTACTTGGGCTTATTTTCCTTGATCAGGTTGATTTCTAGGAGAAGTGCCTCAATATTGGACTCCGTAACAATAAATTCAAAATCCACAATTTCAGACACCAGAGCCTCTGTCTTAGTATCATGACTTCCACGGAAATAAGACCTCACGCGATTACGCAGATTTTTAGCCTTTCCTACATAGATAATGGTACCGTTTTTATCCTTGTGAATGTAGCAACCAGGGCTGGTCGGCAAGAGCTCTAGTTTTGATTTAATCAAGTTATTCATAGTTCCATTATAGCAAAAAAGTAGGGAAAGGTAGTTCCCTACTCATTGGTATCATATAATTTTCGGAGGTTTGCGACATCCTCTTCCTGGATACCATAAAAGGAACCTGCAGGTTGCATGACAGACTTCTCATCTGTATGGTCCAAGCCAATCGCATGCCCTAACTCATGTTCTGCCGTATGGACAATGCGCTCATAGGAATAGCCATAGTCAGGATTGGACAGATAATAGTGATTCAACCGCACCGTGACAGACAAGAATTGTCCTGTTAAGAGATTGGTCTGACTTTCCGCCTCTCCTGCCACAGGAGTGCCTCCGTCATTCATCTCCGTAGCCAAAATATCCGCCTTGCTGGACTCAGTCACGATTTCAAAGTTAAAAGCACCCGTTTGATTCCAGTTCTGAATCGCTTCTACATAAGCTTCTTGAAAGCGTGAATCCATCTGGGGATCCAAGTAAATACGAGCAGAAGCCTGCGGCCACCTTCCTTCAGAGTGTTGGTGACTATCTGTCTGGTTCAACTTAGGCAGTTGCCCTGTTTTTTCCCATTGGTCGATACTTTGTTGACCAATCTTTACTGACCGTTCTGCTTGCTTTAGCGCTCCTTGAAAATCCCCGTTCAGATACCAGAGAAGTCCGAAAGCAAGAGCACATAAGAGCACAACTATCCAAACTAGGCGCCAAAACAAACGCCACACAAAAGAAAAGAAAGCCCCTATCAAACGAAAAAAATCCAGCGCATGTCTCCCACCTTTCTAGCAAAATAAAAGTCTATTTTACTAAAACAAGCTGAAAAGAAAAGCTAAATTATGACAATCTCTCTTCTAATTTGAAAGTCAATTGGTAGGGTTGCTAAAAACCGTTCCAATTGTTTTTTTCCCAGTAGTACCATTCGTGAGTTCCAGCGCTATGGCTATAGGTCACATCAAAACCCAGTCCTTTTGAGATTTTTTTCACTGCTAGATTATTGGCTTCGTACAAGAAATCCTGCTCTCCACACCAAGCCCAAAGCTTGGTCTTTTTTTATCCGATTTTTTTAGCCAGACTTTCTAGAGAATAAGGGCTAGCTGTCCAATCTTTAATCTCCCCAAAAACACCTCTCCAGTAAGCTGGTGTTCCCCAGATTTTTGGCTCTCAGGAGAAAAAAATTCTTGAAAAGCTAAGGGCACCTGAGAAAACTAGCTGCATGAGAAAAAAACGATTTGTAGCAAGAGCCAGTTTGAAACAGCCATAGCCTCCCATAGAGAGACCAGCGATAAAGGTCTTTTTCACGCTTTACTAGTCATATTAGGGAAGAAAGCGTTTTCAGAAACCTGTGGTAATTCCTCTGCTAGAGCTGTGTAATAGTCAAAACCATACTGGGTATCGGTATACCAACCGTTGCTGGTATTGGGCATAACAACGATGAGATTAGTTCCTCGAAGCAAGCGTTCTACATTGGTCCGCTTGAGCCAACTATTATGATTGCCAGACATCCCGTGCAAGAGGTACAAGACAGGGATATCTGTACACTCTGGTTCTTCCACTCGATTGGCATCGGGGTAAAGAACATTCACTCCCCACTCCATATCCAAAACTTGTGAGTAATACTCGATTTTCATTACTGCCATAATTTTTCCTCTATTTTTCTATAAGAAAAAGCCGAAATTCGACTTTCTCTCTGTTTATTTCAAACGATTATTTTGCTTCCATGACTACTGGTAAAATAGCTGGACGACGTTTGGTTTGGTCAAAGAGATACTTGGTAAGATTATCACGAACCTTCCCTTTAAGATCTGCCCAGTCAAAGTCATCTCCTTGAAGATAATCTTCTACTGTTTGGTTAATCAATTCTGAACTTTCACGGAGAATATCACGGCTCTTCTTGAGATAAACAAATCCACGCGTATGAACACGAGCCTTGGCCACAATTTTCTTCTCACGACGGTTAACAGTGATTGCGACGATGAAAATTCCGTCCTCTGACAAGACCTTACGGTCACGAAGAACCACATTTCCAACATCACCAATGGCATTTCCGTCAATCAAGACATCCCCTGCTGAAACCGCTCCAGCTGGAACAAAGTCTCCATTCTCATAAGCCATGCTGGTTCCCTTTTTAGGAATAAAAATGCGTTCTGGCAACATACCAACTGCCATAGCAGCCTTAGCATGGGCATCCAACTCACGGTATTCCCCTTGAATTGGGAAGAGATACTTGGGTTGCAAGAGATTGATCATCAACTGCAAATCACGCGCATTTCCGTGACCTGATACACGCAAGCTTTGAGTGATCAGTTTGACAACACCGCCAGCTTGGTAAATCATGTTTTCCACACGCGCCATGACTGCTTCTTTGGCGATAGATGGAGTCGTTACGATATAGACTAGGTCACCGTCCTTGATTTCCACATAACGGTGGCGACCAATCGACATCTTACGAAGACCGTTGATAGGCTCACCCATACGGCCTGTCTCAAGAATAATCAACTCATGGTCTTCAAAACGAGACATATCTTTTGGCTTAATCAAAAGACTCTCGTTAGCAAGAGACAATTTCTTGAGGCGAATAGCAGTGCGGACGATATTTTCAATATCAAATCCTGTCAAAACCACACGACGGCCTGTTGCATCCGCAGCGTCAAACACCTGCTGGATACGAGAGAGGTTGCTGGCTACCGCCGCAACGATGATACGACCATCCCAGTCCGCAATGGTTTGGGTAATTTCATCCCCAACTTCACTTTCACTAGCCACTTGGATATTGCTGTCTGCATTGGCTGAATCGCTGAGAAGAGCTAAAACTCCGTCACGACCGATTTCTGCCAAGCGAGCGAAGTCTGTCGCATAAGATTCACTAGCTGTCTGGTCAAATTTGAAGTCACCTGTATAAACGATACTACCTTCAGCTGTCTTCAAGACCACACCCAGACTTTCTGGAATAGAGTGGGTCGTACGGAAGAAGGACACCACAGTTCCTCCAAAATCAATCTCTGTATCCTCATCAATGACATGGAAATCATTGAATTTCTTAACCGTGTCATTTCCCTTGACAAAGAGTTTTGCCAACTCAATAGTCAACTCAGACCCAAATACAGGCACCTTGGCTTCAGCCAAGAGATAAGGAAGAGCACCAATGGCATCCGCATGGCCGTGGGTCAAGAAGACCCCAGCGATACGATCGCTATTTTCAAAAAGGTAGTCCATATTAGGAATAACCACATCCACCCCTAGTTGTTCATTTTCAGGGTACTTTAGACCTGCATCCAAAACGAAAATAGACCCATCGATTTCAGCGATATACATATTTTTCCCATTTTCACGCACACCACCAAGTGTTGTTAAACTGATATTACTCATTTTTCCTCCGAAAGCTTAATTTATCTTGATTATAGGGTTGCTTACCCTCTTATTCTAAAAGCACTACTTTTAGCCGAATCTTTTCCTACCATTATACCATTTTTTTGATGATTTTCAAAATGAAGATTTGTTTTCAAAAAAGAGCTGGTTTCCCAACTCTTTCCTATCTGCTATTCTTTTTCCATTAAAAAGTCATAAATTTCTTGCACAGTGCCCAGCGCCATCATTTCTTGGTCCTTGACGATTTGTTTGAGATTTTGGTAAATCTGACTTTCTCCGATTTCTCGCTTTGGTGCCTCTTTATTCACTGTCATGACCCCATCTTTGATCGTCACAAAGCCTAGTTCTTCAAATACTTGAATCATCTTGACCAGCAATATTTGTTGAATATTGAGATAAGTCGCCAAATTCTTCAGTTTGTAGCGAATATCAAACTCAGGAAATTGGTAGATGGTCTTGTACAATTTGGCAAACTGCTCTCTAGTCCCATACCCTGTCAGATAGTAGGCCTTGTCAATATCATTTTTGAAATAGACAGCAGAGAAATTCTGTTCCTGAAAAATGGTCTTCAGCTGAGTAATATCCTCAGGAACGGTTTTTACGATAACAGCTTCACTATCCGCCAGATTCGGCAATTCTCCAGCAAAATCCAAGACCGGAACTCCTTCTGGCAAGACTGCATTCTTCCCACGGATGTTAAAGAGTTGAACACCCTCCACACGCGCATCCACCATCATCAATTGGAGGGCAGTTTGCCCATTCCATTGGTTGACAGACAATTTGACTGCCAGCTCTAGATTCTTGGTTTGAGCAACTCTGTTGCCCATCTGCCTTGGCCAAAGGCTACCACTTCAAAACTCGCCTCACCCTTGGAAATTTTCAACTTGAGATGGGCATTGCCCGCCCCCATGGTACGGGCACTTTCAACCTGAAAATCCTTTATATAAAAGACAGGTTTCTGATTGTCCATGCCAAAAGGTGCCAAACGTTCAAAACTTTTGACCGTTTCCAAGCCAAGTGTCTCCAAATCCAGTTCTTCATCTAGATTTAACTTGTTCTTGCCAGTAGCATCTGCTCCTTTTTCACGGACATAATCTTCCAAAACCTGAGATAAATCTGAGAGTTTCTCAACTTCCAGCGTCATGCCAGCCGCACCAGCATGGCCTCCGAAAGCGATAAAAAGGTCTCGATGAGGATCCAGAGCCTCAAAAATATCGACTGCTTCTACACTACGAGCACTGCCCTTGGCACGACCGTCCTCTATATTAAGAACGATAACTGTCTGCCCTAGTTCTTCCAACAAACGACCAGCCACGATTCCTAGAACCCCAGGATTCCAGCCTTCCTTGGCCAAGACTTGGACCTTCTTCTCAGGGTCCACCATGGTCTTAGCTTCTTCATAGATAGACTGGACGATTTCCTTGCGTTCTTCATTTTTCTGATGAATCGTAAGGGCAATCTCGTGAGCTTCCTCATCGTCAAATCCAGTCAACAAATCAATGGCTGGATTGGGATCGTCCAAGCGACCCAAGGCATTCAAACGAGGGGCAATCTGGAAACCAACTGTTTCTTCTGTCACTTCATTGGCAGCAATCCCAGCCATATCCAGCATTTCTTGCAAACCAATGCGTTGAGTATGTCCCAACATTTCCAGACCATATTGCACCAAGATACGGTTCTCATCCGTCAAACTCACCATATCAGCAATGGTACCAATAGCGACCAAATCAAGTAATTCCACTTGCACTTCTTCTAAAAGGGCACAAGCTAACTTGAAGGCCACTCCACAACCAGCCAAATATTTGAAAGGATAGTCCGCATCTGGATGTTCAGGGTGAACGACGGCATAGGCATCTGGTAAGGTTTCTGGCATAGAATGGTGGTCAGTCACAATGACATCTACCCCCATAGACTGGGCCAGTTCAATCGCCTCGTGACCAGCAACTCCATTATCCACTGTCACAATCAAGGAAATTCCTTCTTGCTCGATAAAGTATTTGTAGACACTGGCATTAGGTCCATAACCGTCGGTAAAACGATTAGGCAGGTAAACACGGCACTCAGCGCCAAGTTGTTCCAAACTTTCCTTCACAATAGAAGCCGAAGTCATGCCATCCGCATCGTAGTCTCCGTATATGAGGATATTTTCCCCTTCTTCAATGGCCTGACGAATCCGTTCCACTGCCTTATCCATATCATGGAGTAGATAAGGGTCATGCAAGTCCTCCAAGGAAGGTTCTAAAAACTTCTTCAGACTTTCTTGGTCCTGAATCCCTCTTTCAAATAATAACCGAGCCACCTCAGGACCCAGTCCAGCCTTCTTGGCTATCTTTGTAAAATCCGCATCTTCTACCTGCGGGGCAAACTGCCATTCATAAGTAGGTGTTATCAAAAAGACATCCACTCTTTCTAAGAATTCTATTGCTTCATTATAACATGATTTAGGCTTTTTCTCTATCCTGATTGCTTTTTTATAAAATTTTAGTGAATTTTTTCAGATATGATTTGACAAGGCAATTCTTTTGGTGTAGAATCGTGTTATAAAATCTAACACAAAGGAGATTTCTTATGGCTTTAGTAGAATTTGAACACGTCGAAAAATATTACGGAGACTACCACGCACTCCGCGACATCAATCTCCGTTTTGAAAAAGGACAAGTCGTTGTACTCCTAGGCCCTTCTGGTTCTGGGAAATCCACTCTTATCCGCACCATCAATGGTTTGGAGGCTGTTGATAAAGGAAGTCTTCTAGTAAATGGGCACCAAGTTGCTGGTGCCAGCCAGAAAGATTTAGTACCTCTTCGCAAGGAAGTTGGTATGGTTTTCCAACATTTTAACCTCTACCCTCACAAAACAGTGTTAGAAAACGTAACACTCGCACCTATAAAAGTTCTAGGAATTGATAAAGAAGAAGCTGAAAAAACAGCCCAAAAATACCTAGAATTTGTAAATATGTGGGACAAGAAAGATTCTTATCCAGCTATGCTTTCTGGTGGACAAAAACAACGAATCGCCATTGCTCGTGGACTCGCTATGCATCCTGAACTCCTTCTCTTTGATGAACCAACATCTGCCCTTGACCCTGAAACCATCGGTGATGTTCTGGCAGTTATGCAAAAATTGGCCCACGAGGGTATGAATATGATTGTCGTTACCCATGAAATGGGCTTTGCCCGTGAAGTTGCTGACCGCATTATCTTTATGGCTGATGGAGAAGTTTTGGTGGATACGACAGATGTCGATGACTTTTTCGACAATCCAAGTGAACCTCGTGCCCAACAATTCCTCAGCAAAATCATCAACCACGAAAGTGACAAAGTCAAATAAGGAGGCGCCTATGAAAAAGAAATTCTTTTTATCCGCATTATTGATTAGCCTTTTCGGCCTTGCTACTGCAAAACCAGTTCTGGCTGATACTAATGTCGCAGATATTCAAAAGAGAGGCGAACTGGTTGTCGGTGTCAAACAGGATGTTCCCAATTTCGGCTACAAGGATCCCAAGACAGGGACCTATTCTGGTATCGAAACTGACCTGGCCAAGATGGTAGCTGATGAGCTCAAGGTCAAGGTTCGCTATGTACCTGTTACAGCGCAAACTCGCGGACCACTTCTAGACAATGAACAGGTCGATATGGATATCGCGACCTTTACCATCACAGACGAACGCAAAAAACTCTACAACTTTACCAGTCCCTACTACACAGACGCTTCTGGATTTTTGGTCAATAAATCTGCCAAAATCAAAAGTATTGAGGACCTAAACGGCAAAACCATCGGAGTTGCCCAAGGTTCCATCACCCAACGCCTGATTACTGAACTGGGTAAAAAGAAAGGTCTGAAGTTTAAATTCGTCGAACTCGGTTCCTACCCAGAATTGATTACTTCCCTACACGCTCACCGTATTGATGCCTTTCCGTTGACCGTTCTATCCTATCTGGCTACATCAGCAAACGCACAGTACTACTAGATGATAGTTTCAAGCCATCTGACTACGGTATCGTTACCAAGAAATCAAACACTGAACTCAACGACTATCTTGATAACTTGGTCACCAAATGGAGCAAGGATGGCAGTTTACAAAAACTCTATGACCGTTACAAGCTCAAACCATCTAGCCATACCGCAGATTAAGGAGGACACCCTATGACAGATTTATCATCTTGGACAGCCTATTTTCAGGATTTTGGACAATTTTTCAATGGTTTCCTCTCCACCCTTGCCCTAGCGATCGGATCCTTTATCCTCGCCATGGTTTTGGGCATCTTCTTCGGAGCCATGTCAACCAGCAAACGTCCGATTTTGCGCATTTTAGCTCGTATCTTTGTAGAATTTTATCAAAATACTCCCCTATTGGTGCAGTTTGTTATCGTTTTTTATGGTTTGCCTCTTATTAGTGACCATATCATCATGATTCCGATTTATTGGACAGCTGTTCTCTGCGTAGGGCTCTATCACGGTGCCTATATCGCCGAGGTGATCCGCTCAGGTATTCAGTCGATTCCTAGAGGTCAGATGGAGGCCGCCTTGTCGCAAGGTTTTACCTATATCAGTGCGATGCGCTTGATTATCTTACCTCAGGCCTTCCGTATCATTCTCCCTCCTTTGACCAACCAAATCGTCAACCTCATCAAGAATACCTCCACAGTCGCTATCATTTCTGGTGTAGACTTGATGTTTGTGACCAAGTCTTGGTCGGCTCTTAACGGAAACTATATCCCAGCCTTTCTAGGCGCTGCCCTTCTCTACTTTTCTCTATGCTTCCCTGTTGCCCAGTTTGGTCGCAAGATGGAGCAAGCCAACAAAAAGCCTATTCACTTTAGGAGGTTACTATGGAATCCATTTTAGAAGTTTTGACCCCAGATAACCTAATCTTTATTTTTAAAGGATTTGGCTTGACCCTCTACATTTCTCTGATTGCCATCGTTCTCTCTACCCTTATCGGGACAGTGCTAGCAGTTATGAGAAATGGCAAAAATCCTGTCTTGCGCATTATCTCCAGCATTTATATCGAGTTTGTGCGTAACGTTCCCAACCTCCTCTGGATTTTCACCATCTTTTTGGTTTTCAAAATGAAATCCACACCAGCTGGTATTACAGCCTTTACCCTCTTTACCTCAGCAGCTCTAGCTGAGATTATTCGAGGCGGTCTCAATGCCGTGGACAAGGGACAATACGAAGCAGGAATGTCACAAGGCTTCACCTCAGCCCAAATCCTCTACCACATCATTCTTCCACAAGCCATCCGCAAAATGTTACCAGCCATCATTTCTCAGTTTGTAACCGTGATTAAGGATACCAGCCTCCTCTACTCTGTTATCGCCCTACAAGAACTCTTTGGAGCTAGCCAAATTCTCATGGGTCGTTATTTCGAACCAGAGCAGGTCTTCAGTCTGTACATCCTGATTGCCCTCATCTACTTCAGCTTCAACCTAGCAATTTCTAGCCTGTCTCATATGCTAGCCAAACGTTGGCAACAAGCTGCAGAATAATAAATTAGCTCTCCAGTTCAATTGGAGAGTTTTTTTGATGAGAGTAAATATTTATAGAACTCAATTTGACGCCATACTTTTTCTATGATAAAATGTAACAAATTTGTTTACAACAAATCAAAATCTTAATGAAATGGAATTTTCTATGAAATCAATCAAAGGACTACTCTTTATCATAGCTAGTTTTGTCTTGACTATTTTGACTTGGATGAACACTTCTCCCCAATTCATGCTTCCAGGACTAGCTTTAACAAGCCTATCTCTGACCTTTATCCTAACCACTCGTCTCCCCCTACTAGAAAGCTGGTTTCACGGTTTGGAGAAGGTCTATACTGTCCACAAATTCACAGCCTTTCTCTCCATCATCCTACTAATCTTTCATAACTTTAGTATGGGCGGTTTGTGGGGCTCTCGCTTAGCTGCTCAGTTTGGCAATCTTGCCATCTATATCTTTGTCAGTATCATCCTTGTCGCCTATTTAGGCAAATACATCCAATACGAAGCTTGGCGATGGATTCACCGTCTAGTTTATCTAGCCTATATTTGGACTCTTTCATGTCTACATGATGATGGGCAATCGCCTCCTCACATTTAATCTTCTAAGTTTTGTTGTTGGTAGCTATGCCCTTTTAGGATTACTGGCTGGTTTTTATATCATCTTCCTTTATCAAAAGATTGGCTTCCCCTATCTAGGGAAAATCACCAATCTCAAACGATTAAATCACGATACTAGGGAAATTCAAATCCATCTTAGCAGACCTTTCAATTATCAATCAGGACAATTTGCCTTCCTAAAGATTTTCCAAGAAGGCTTTGAAAGTGCTCCGCATCCCTTTTCTATCTCAGGAGGTCATGGTCAAACTCTCTACTTTACTGTTAAAAATTCAGGTGACCATACCAAGAATATCTATGACAATCTTCAAGTCGGCAGTAAAGTAAGCGTAGACAGAGCTTACGGACACATGATTATAGAAGAAGGACGAGAAAATCAGGTTTGGATTGCTGGAGGCATTGGGGTCACCCCCTTCATCTCTTACATCCGTGAACATCCTATCTTAGATAAACAGGTTCACTTCTACTATAGCTTCCGTGGAGAAGAAAATGCAGTCTATCTGGATTTACTCGGTGACTATGCTCAGAAAAACCCTAATTTCGAACTCCATCTAGTAGACAGTGGGAAAGACGGCAATCTTAATTTTGAGCAAGAAGAAGTACCCGAACATGTAAGCGTCTATATGTGTGGTCCTCTTTCTATGATGAAGTCACTTGCCAAACAGATTAAGAAAGAAAATCCAAAAGCAGAGCTTATTTACGAAGGATTCAAGTTCAAATAACCACTCATACACTCCTGGAATTTCCCAGGAGTTTTTTCTACGCAACCGTAAAAAACACTGCCAGATTTCTAGCAGTGTTTTGAGTTTCATTTATCTTAGTAGACTGTTTTTTCAGTTTCTACATCAAAGAAGTGTGCTTTGTTCAAGTCAAATCCAAGTTCAACTGTTGCACCTGTTTGCAAGTAGTCACGAGCATCAACTTTGGCAACAAATTCGTCTTTACCAACTTGGCAGTAAAGGTGAGATTCTGAACCAAGCAATTCTGATACAGAGATAGTCGCTTTGACAACTGATTCTGGGAATGTTTCAAGGAAAGCAGGTTCTGCATTCACGTCTTCTGGACGGATACCGAAAATCAATTCTTTACCTTCGTAGCCTTTTTCACGAAGAACTTTCAATGCGCCTTCTGGAACTTTCAAACGGAAACCGTCAGAAATAATTTCGCTACCAACCAATTTCACGTTGATGAAGTTCATAGCTGGGCTTCCGATGAATCCTGCTACGAATTTATTAACTGGGTTTTTGTAAACTTCTTGAGGAGTACCGATTTGTTCTACACGTCCAATAGTACCTGTACCAGCAGGGTTTTTAGTTGCTGACATGATAACGATACGGTCTGCAAGTGTCATCGCTTCTGTTTGGTCGTGAGTTACGTAGATAGTTGTAGCTCCGATACGACGGTGGATTTTCGCAATTTCAGCACGCATTGATACACGAAGTTTTGCATCCAAGTTTGACAAAGGTTCGTCCATCAAGAATACTTTTGCATCACGGACGATGGCACGACCCATGGCAACACGTTGACGTTGACCACCTGAAAGGTCAGCCGGTTTACGTTCCAAGAATTCTTTCAATCCAAGGATTTCAGCTGCTTCTTGTACACGTTTATCGATGTCTTCCTTGCTATATTTACGCAATTTCAAACCGAAAGCCATGTTGTCATAAACTGTCATGTGTGGGTAAAGAGCGTAGTTTTGGAATACCATGGCGATGTCACGGTCTTTTGGAGCTACGTCATTGACAACCACGCCATCGATAGATGCAGTACCTTCTGTGATGTCTTCAAGACCAGCAATCATACGAAGAGTTGTTGATTTACCACATCCTGAAGGACCTACGAAAACGATAAATTCTTTATCTTTGATGTCCAAGTTGAAGTCTTCAACTGAATAGTGTTCGCTGTTTGGATATTTTTTGTAAATGTTTTTAAGATTCAATTCTACCATGAGGTGAACTCCTTTTGTCTTTTGATAGTTTTATTATAGATGAAAACGCTTTACTTTTCTATGGCAAGGTGACCAAAAAAACAAAAAAGTTCTGTGCAACTTGCACAAAACTTTAGAGAATATCTGGTAAAATCAATTGATAACACAAGGTCAGGTCGGTCAACTCCTTCAACTGAAGCCCTGTCAACTCCTCCCATTTATCAATCTTGTATTGGAGAGAATTGCGGTGCAGATAGAGTTGCTGGGCTGTTTTAGTGAGAACAGCACTATTTTCCCAAAGAGAGAGAATGATTTCCTGAATCTGATCTTGATCCAAAATCATCTGGTGTAGACATTCCTTGATTGCCTTCAAATCCACGAGTTTTTCTCCCATACTCCAAAGATAGAGCTGAGAAAAACTATGAACACCTTGGTGACCCTGACGCCACCAAGTCTTAAATAAATCCCGCTCCGCTTTGATTAAGTCTGATAAGGCATGATGTCCTGTCTGAGACCAAACCTGACCTAACATGATAGAGAGACGCAGTCCAAAATCATACTCAACCGCTTCAATCGTATCACTTAAAATAGCTCGTACAGAGGTGTATTTATCTTGTTGAAGTACGAAAACATAATCCTGAGCTCCGACCTGAAGGACGGTCTGACAGTTCGGAAAAAGAGTTCGCATCATATCCAGCCAAGAAGCCAGGTTTTCCTGCTGAAAATAGGAAAGATGGCAATAAACCAGCTGAATCTTTTTAAAAGCTTGTGGTGCCTGTCCCTTCCCCTCAATCAGATAAGAATACCAAGGATTGAGCGAACGAGCCTGCTCCTGCTGGGTCAAAAGAGCAACCAACTGCTTTTCACGCTCACTGAGCCCAGCTTCCTCCAGCAAAATCCACTGCTGAGAAGCTAAAGGGAGCGTGAGATAGCCTTCTTTCTCTACTGGTTGGTCTGAAATCTGAGCCTCAGGAAACCAGTCTTGTAGTTCTTTTGCCATCATGTCCTAGCCCTCCACTTTTTGGATGCACCAAGAAATCAAGCTCTCAAGACGTTCCAGATTTTCAGTCATATGGAGATAGCCCATGACTGCTTCAAAACCTGTGGACATACGATAGGTCACCACATCCGCATTTTTAGCCTTGGTGTGACTATTGGTATTGCGACCACGTTTATAGATTTCCTCTTCTTTTTCCGTCAGGACTTGCTCCTCCAACATAAGGGAAATCAGGCGAGCCTGAGCCTTGGCTGAGACATACTTTGTCGCCTCTTGGTGGAGTTTATTGGGCTTGGTCATACCTTTGAGGATGAGATGACGGCGAATATACATAGAATACACCGCGTCCCCCTCAAAAGCTAACGCAATCCCGTTAATGAGATTGACATCAATCACGAGTCCACCTCACTCCATCCTTGGTGTCAAGGAGCTTAATCCCTTGAGCAGCCAATTGGTCACGAATTTGGTCTGCTGTCGCAAAGTCACGATTAGCACGCGCTTCTTGGCGTTTTTGGATCAAGTCTTCAATCTCTGCATCCAAAACTTCCTCAATAAAGACAATTCCAAAGACTTCCAACATATCCGCAAGAGCTTGCTTGACACTTGCATCATAGTTGCCAGAATTGATCCACTTGGCCATTTCAAAGACTACTGTGATTCCATTTGCCGCGTTAAAATCTTCATCCATTGCTGCTACAAACTTGTCTTTAAATGCTTGTAATTCTTGGGTATCCACGTTTCCTGTAAATGGTTGTTCGTAAGTATTCTTCAGATACTTGAGATTAGTCTCGGCATCGCGAACTGCTTTTTCCGTAAAGTTGATGGGCTTGCGGTAATGCTGAGTCGCAAAGAAGAAACGAAGCACTTGCCCATCAAGAGTTTTAAGGGCATCGTGTACGGTGATAAAGTTCCCCAAAGACTTGGACATCTTGACATTGTCAATATTGACAAAGCCATTGTGCATCCAGTAGTTAGCAAAAGTCTTGCCTGTTTTAGCTTCAGATTGGGCAATTTCATTGGTGTGGTGAGGAAACTCTAGGTCAGCTCCACCACCGTGAATATCAATAGTATCTCCCAAAATCTCTGTTGACATGACCGAACACTCGATATGCCAGCCCGGACGACCAGGTCCCCAAGGGCTATCCCAAGAAATCTCGCCTGGTTTGACAGATTTCCATAGGGCAAAGTCTACAGGATTTTCCTTGCGAGCCGTTTCTTCATCGGTACGACCTGAAGCACCTAGCTCCAAATCTTCCAAGGTTTTATTGGCCAACTTGGCATAGTTGTGAGATTTTTCCACACGGAAATAGACATCTCCTTGACTCTCGTAGGCAAAGCCTTTTTCAATCAACTCTTCCACAAAACGGATGATGTCAGCCATAAACTCCACCACACGCGGATGGCGGGTCGCAGGTTTGACGCCCAAGGCTGTCACATCCTCACGAAAGGCAGCGATGTACTTGTCCGCAACCTCCTGAGGCGTGATGCCTTCTTCCTTGGCGCGGTTGATAATCTTATCATCCACATCCGTAAAATTGGAAATATAGGCAACCTCATAGTCACGATACTCAAAATAGCGACGAATGGTATCAAAAGCCACCGTTGAACGGGCATTCCCCACGTGGATATAGTTATACACGGTTGGCCCACAAACATACATCTTGACCTTGCCGTCCTCAATCGGGACAAATTCTCGCAAATCACGAGACATGGTGTCGTAAATTTTAATCATGCGGTTCACTTCCTTCTCTATTTCTGACTTTTTCGGCTGAAAACCAGCTCTGCAAAAGGACCAAATTGTCTGAGGCTATCCAGTTGGTAAAAGCGCTGCCCTTCCTCTTGGGTAAAGAGAGGAACCCCCTTTCCTAGGATAAGGGGCGCTATCTGAATAATGAGGTAATCGAAAAGATCCGCATCCAAGAGCGGTCCTACTATGGAATTACCACCAATCACAAAGACATTTTTGCCTTTGTCAATCTGGTGAACAAAGTCCACCACATCCCCAGCTACTGGCTGGTAATTGCTGACAGGCAGGTGCCTATCATGCGTAAAGACATAGTTTTCCGTAGCTTGATAAAAACTTTCTACATCTTGCAAATCTTGGATTTCCTCAAAGGTTCGCTTGCCCATGATGGTGATATCCATTTGCCTGTAAAAATCATCATATCCTGTATCCTCTACAGAACCAAGCTGATGCAGCCAGTCTATCCTGTGCTGTCTGTCTGCCAAGTAGCCATCCATGGTGATACAGCCGTAAAAATATACTGCCATTCTTGTAGTTTCCTTTCTAGTTCTGCTCAGTTCCTTTCTCATTCAGATAAACTACTTGTGTCTGTTTGACAAAACCAATTTTTTCATACAAACGTTTGGCACCTACATTGCTATCTTCTACTGCAATCTGAAATTCCTTGTCATTTGCTCAATTAGTTGGTTGACAATGGATTTTGCTAAATAGCTTCCATAGCCTTTCCCACGTTCAGGTTCCGATATTGCTAAACCGTAGAAGTAATTCGTATCGCTCGATAAATCAACTGTACAAGTCCCAATAACCTGACCGTCTTTTAATAAAATATACAGGCGACTTTCTGGATCCTTCAGGGCTTCAGTGACATATCTATACACAACTTCTCTCGATTCATGTTCCTCTGAAAATGCCTGAAATTTTAACTGGGTAATTTGCTCCTGATACGAACTATCTGCTAACAAAACCTCAAGATTAGAAAGTTTTGCTAACGGATAAGGTCTTCTATCCTTACCTAACCAGGTTTCTGTATCTTCATCCTCAACCAATCCCCAGTTGCTGACAAAATCAGGATGACGTTCTAGAAAAATACGTTCTGTCTGAAAAATCACTGAACGAATAGGGAAAGAAGCTGTTTCTTTCTCAAAACTAGTAACCAATGCACGCGCAATCCCCTGACGGCGGTGAGCTGGATGAACCAGTATCGTCACTTCTACATCTTGATCATCTGCATAGACAGTTAATAAACCAACAAGTTCGCCTTTTTCATAATAAAGGAAAAAGGCGGGCATGTTCGGATCAAAATTAAGCATGTTAGAAAGATAGGGGTCACGATAGGTACCGTCATAGTTTTGGCAACAGTTAATTAGTTTTTTCGCCTCAGATAACTCCTCTTTGCTTAACTTGTTTCTTGCTTGAATCATATAGGTATCCTCTATAAACCAGAAGATCTGTGACTGGCATCTTTAGCCTGCTCGAGTTTATTGACGTAGTACTCTCGTTTTCTTCGACTTCGTGGATCGTCGGTTCATCCTTCTGTCCATGAACTCGGACAATCTTGGCCGGAATACCGACAACCGTCACATCACTAGGTACATCTGCTACGACAACTGCTGCAGCACCGACCTTGGCATTTGCACCAATTTCTACAGGGCCAATAACTTGGGCATGTGCTGATATAAGGGCACCCTGACGAACGGTCGGATGGCGTTTGCCACAGTCTTTTCCTGTCCCACCAAGAGTTACTCCGTGGTAAAGCATAACACCTTTTTCAACAATAGCAGTCTCGCCGATAACCAGACCAGAACCATGGTCGATAAAGACACCTGAATCAATCTGGGCACCTGGATGAATCTCAATCTGAGTCCAAAAGCGCCAAAATTGGCTGTGCATTCGAGCCAGGAGTTTGAAGCCATGCTTCCAGAGAAAATGGGAGAGACGGTGGGCCGCCAAGGCCTTGACACCTGGATAAGTCAGCAAAACCTCCAAAGTGGTGCGGGCCGCTGGATCATTTTCTTTTACGATATCAATGGTTTCGCGCCACCATCCCATACATTTCTCCTTTTCTTATTCTGAATCTTTTGGTGTTTCTGTAAATTCTTTCTTAGGTTTTTGGTCCTTGTGATGACGTGGGCGGTGAGGACGCTCAGACTTCTCGCCTTTTTCCTCATGCTCAGGTTTTGGAGGACGAGGAAGAAGAGCTTTCATAGAAGCATCGATACGACCTTTTTCATCAATCTTAATAACCTTAACATCGACTTCATCACCGATTTCTACCAAGTCCTCTACACTGTTAGTACGAGTCCAAGCCATTTCTGAAATGTGAACGAGGGCATCCGTCTTGTCAAAGAGGTTGACAAAGGCACCAAATTTCTCGATACGAACAACCTTGGCATGGTAGACTTCATCCACCTTGGCTTCACGAACCAAACCAGCAATAATTTTCTTGGCACGGTTAATAGCATCTTGGTCACTAGAGTAGATAGATACATTTCCTTCTTCGTCGATATCAATCTTAACGCCTGTTTCGGCGATAATCTTGTCGATGGTTTCTCCACCCTTACCGATGACAATCTTAATCTTGTCCACATCAATCTTGATGGTATCAATCTTCGGAGCAGTTGGAGCCAATTCTGGACGAACTTCTGGAATAGTCGCTTCGATCACATCAAGGATTTCAAAACGCGCTTTCTTGGCTTGGGCAAGAGCCTCAGTCAAGATTTCTGCAGTAATCCCTTGAATCTTGATATCCATTTGAAGAGCTGTAATCCCGTCACGAGTACCTGCAACCTTGAAGTCCATATCTCCAAAGTGATCTTCCAAACCTTGGATATCTGTCAAGACTGTATAGTTGTTTCCATCTGAGATAAGTCCCATGGCAATACCAGCTACTGGCGCCTTGATTGGCACACCACCAGCCATAAGGGCAAGCGTTCCCGCACAGATAGAAGCCTGAGATGAAGAACCGTTTGATTCCAAAACTTCTGCTACTAAACGAATAGCATATGGGAATTCTTCCAAACTTGGCAAGACTTGAGCAAGAGCACGCTCACCGAGAGCACCGTGACCAATTTCACGACGACCTGGCGCACCGTAACGACCAGTTTCCCCTACAGAGTATTGTGGGAAGTTATAGTGGTGCATAAAGCGTTTCTTGTACTCCGGATCCAAACCATCGATGATTTGAGTTTCTCCCATTGGAGCCAAGGTCAAGACTGAAGAGCCTGAGTTTGCCCACGAGTGAAGAGACCTGAACCGTGAACACGAGGAAGGAAGTCAACAACCGCATCCAAAGGACGGATTTCATCGACCTTACGACCATCAGGACGCACCTTGTCTTCTGTGATCAAACGGCGCACTTCAGCGTGCTCCATTTGTTCCAAGATTTCAGCCACATCACGCATGATACGGTCAAATTCTTCGTGGTCTGCATATTTTTCTTCATAAACAGCAGTCACTTGGTCTTTAACTGCTTGAGTTGCAGCTTCACGAGCCAATTTCTCTTCTACTTGAACCGCTTTTTGGAGGTCGCTGTTGTAGGCTGCGATAATTTCAGCCTGTAATTCAGCATCCACATGAAGCAATTCTACTTCTGCTTTTTCTTTCCCAACAGCCGCAACGATTTCTTCTTGGAAGGCAATCAATTCTTTAACAGCTTCATGCCCTTTAAGAAGGGCTTCCAACATGATTTCTTCTGACAATTCTTTAGCACCAGACTCTACCATGTTGATGGCGTGCTTGGTACCTGCTACTGTCAATTCAAGAAGCGAACGCTCTGCTTGTTCTTGTGTCGGGTTAATGATGATTTCACCATCGACATAGCCCACTTGTACCCCAGCGATTGGTCCGTCAAATGGAATGTCTGAGATAGAAAGCGCTAAAGATGAACCAAACATAGCTGCCATTGGTGCAGAAGCATTTTCATCATAAGAAAGCACGGTGTTAATCACTTGTACTTCATTACGGAAACCTTCCGCAAACATTGGACGGATTGGACGGTCAATCAAACGCGCAGTCAAAGTTGCATCCGTTGAAGGACGCCCTTCACGTTTCATAAAGCCACCAGGAAACTTCCCAGCTGCATACATTTTTCTTCGTAGTTGACTTGAAGAGGGAAGAAATCCCCAGTTGCCATCTTCTTAGACATCACGGCCGCAGTCAAGACGGTTGACTCACCGTAACGCACGACAACAGAGCCATTTGCTTGCTTAGCAACCTGACCAGTCTCTACAATTAATTCACGACCCGCAAAAGTCGTTTGAAACACTTGTTTTGTCATTTTAATCCCCTTTGGATTGATGAAATTATACGCCTTGCCTACAAAAATCAGGATACTAAGCCGTCAAGCAACTCAAAGGAAAATAGGAAATCGAACGACGGAGCGACTGCTCCTAGGTAGATTTATCTTTTTCCACAGAGTTGTAGGCGTGTTCAGTTACACAAGATACTAAGGACGTCAAAAGCAAAGTAAAAATAGGAAACTGACGAAGTCTTCGATGAAGACAAGACAGTTTATCTTTTTTACACAGCTTTTCGGCCGGGTTCGATTACTCAAGATACAAATCATTAGAAAGGTTTGATACTAAAGTATCTAAACCTTTCACGCTAATCGCTATCGGGCGATTAGCTAAATGCTTTACTAACTCCCTCGTCAAATAATATCGATTTGACTCGCTCGTGTCGCTCCGACCACATTTGAAAAAGCCTTTAAAACTTTAATACCCTCATCTTTGTATCAAGTACGTACAGAGTCTATTTTATCATATTTTTCTTAAAAAGTGCGGTCTTTACCATTAAAAAGGAACCATCCCCCTCACCTGAGAAGAATGGTTTACTTTTTATTATCCTAGAGACTGATGATTAAACAAGGCATGGGTTGCTTGGTGGATGTATTTTGCTGTTTCAGCATTGTTCATGGTGTAGAGATGCACACCTGCAACATCCTGAGTTACCAAGTCCACGATTTGGTCCACAGCATAGGCAAGTCCTGCTGCTCTGAGCGACTCAGGGTCATGCTCATACTTGTCTAAGATGGCTTTAAATTTGCGTGGAAGATGGATATTCTCACAAGTCTTCAAGAGACGGAGAGCCTGATTTCGATTCAGAATTGGCATAATCCCTGCATGAATAGGAACATCAATCCCAGCCAAGATGCACTTGTCTTGGAAATCATAGAAGCGCTCATTGTCAAAGAAAAGCTGGGTTACTAGGCTCGAACAACCTGCATCTACTTTCTTCTTGAGATTTTGGATATCTGAAATCTGATTTGGCGAATCTGGATGCCCTTCTGGATAGCAAGCTCCGATAATATCAAAGTGAGGGGCTTGTTCCTTGATAAACTCGATCAAGTCCGTTGCGTAGCGGAAATCCTTTTGTGGTTCCACACCAGGAATAATATCCCCACGAAGAGCCAATATTTTCTGCACTCCAACCTTGTCCAAGTCAGCAATCGTTTCAGCCACCTTGGCCTTAGTCAAATAGATGGCTGGCAAGTGAGCAATGGTTGGAATCGCCAAGTCATTTTGGATAAAATCAGCCAAACGAACCGTCGTTTCCTTGATATTAAATTTATTATTGCTGGCAGTTACACTGATAAAGTGAGGAGCCAACTCCTGCATATCTTGAAGAGCAGAAATAATGTTATCATTACCCACGGCTGGGTTGGGAGGGAACACTTCAAATGAGAGTGACGGTGTTTGGCGCGACATAGTCTTTATCCTTTTCTAGTTGATTTTTAGTTAGCTGGACTCTGAAATCCAAGTGAAACAGGCAGATTGACCAAACAGCGCTTCTTGAGAAATCCTTATCTTACAATTTCTCACGCGCAGCTTTAGCTGCTTCAACAAGGCGAATCAAGCTTTCTTTTGTTTCTGGAATACCACGTGTTTTCAAACCACAGTCTGGGTTGATCCAAACTTTCTTGCTTGGTACTTTAGCAAGGATAGCTTCGATAGTATTATCGATTTCGCCTTCGTTCGGCACACGAGGTGAGTGGATATCGTAAACCCCAGGTCCCACTTCAGTTTGGAAGTTTTTCGCTTTAAGTTCGTCCAAGATTTCAAGGTTTGAACGGCTAGCTTCAAAGGAAATAACGTCCGCATCCATGTTGTCGATAGCTGGGATGATATCTGTAAATTCTGAGTAACACATGTGAGTGTGGATTTGTGTATCTGGCGCTACTGTTGAGTGTACCAAGCGGAAGGCAGGAATTGCCCAGTCAAGGTAGTCTTCGTACCAGTCGCTACGACGAAGTGGCAATTTCACGAAGAGCAGCCTCGTCGATTTGAATGATTTTTACACCAGCAGCTTCAAGGTCAAGCACTTCATCCTTGATAGCAAGGGCGATTTGAAGAGTAGAATCCTTGATAGAGATGTCTTCACGTGGGAATGACCAGTTAAGAATTGTAACAGGTCCAGTCAACATACCTTTAACAGGTTTGTTTGTACGACTTTGTGCATAGCTAGACCATTTAACAGTGATTGGGTTAAGACGAGTGACATCACCCCAGATGATTGGTGGTTTAACCCCACGCATACCGTATGATTGAACCCAACCATTTTTAGAGAAGAGGTAACCTGACAAATTTTGACCGAAGTACTCAACCATGTCATTACGCTCAAATTCACCGTGAACAAGGACATCAAAGTCGATATCTTCTTGCCATTTGATCCATTCATCGATCGTTTCAGCAAGGAAAGCGTCGTACTCTTCTTGAGACAATTCACCTTTACGGTAAGCCAAACGTTTAGCACGAACTTCTTTAGTTTGAGGGAATGAACCAATAGTTGTTGTTGGAAGAGCTGGCAGTTTGAAAGCTTCTTCTTGGATAGCTTCACGTTCTGCAAAGGCTGGCAAACGAGTGTAGTCAGCGTCTGTCAAGCCAGCGATACGAACACGAAGTTCAGCATTAACACCTACACGCTCAGTCGCAAAGAGTTCTTTGTTAGCTGCAAGTGCTTCTTCACCTTGACCATTGCGAATAGCATCCAAATCACGAATCTCATCCAATTTCAACTGCAAAGGCAAAATGGTTCAAGATTGCTGGTTCAAATTCTTCATTAGCAGTTGTAAATGGCACATGAAGAAGTGAGCATGAGCTTGTCAAGACAATGTTTTCAGCTGGGATTTGCTCAAGAATAGCCAAGCTCTTTTCGTAGTTATTGCGCCAGATGTTTTTACCATTGACAATACCTGCATAGAGAGTCTTGTCAGCTGGGAAGCCACCTTTAACCAATTCAAGAGTTTTCTTACCTTCAACGAAGTCAAGACCGATAGCATCGACTGGCAAGTTTACAAGGTCAGCGTAAACGTCACGAACATCACCGAAGTAAGTTTGAAGCAAGACTTCAAGACCTTTTTTATCAGACAAAAGTTTGTTGTAAAGGTTCAAGAAGAGAGCTTTTTCTTCCGCTGTCAAGTCTTTGACAAGAGCCGCTTCATCCAATTGGATACGAGTCGCACCAAGTTCAGCCAATTTAGCAAAAACTTCTTGGTAAGCAGCTACTAAGCTGTCTACGAAGTCTTCTGCTTTCACGCCTTCTTCAAAGTCTGACAATTGAAGGAAAGTGAATGGACCTACAAGAACAGGACGAGTGTTCAATCCAAGTTCTTTTGCTTCTTGGAACTCATCGAAAATCTTGTGACCTGCAAGTTTGACTTGAGTGTCTTTTTCAAATTTAGGAACGATGTAGTGGTAGTTGGTGTTAAACCATTTCTTCATTGGAAGGGCGCGAACGTCTCCTTTTTCTCCTTGGTAACCACGACCCAAAGCAAAGTAGCGCTCAAGGTCAGACAAGTCCAAGTTTTGAACTGAAGCAGGTACAACGTTGAAAAGGAAAGCTGCATCTAGGAAGTTATCATAGTGAGAAAAGTCATTTGATGGAATTTCAGTGATGCCTTTCTTTGACAATGTTCCAGTGTTTAGCACGCAAGTCTTTTGCGGCTGCAAGGAGTTCTTCTTCTGAGATTTCTTTTCTAAAGTATTTTTCAGTTGTAAATTTTAATTCGCGGAATTCGCCCAAACGAGGGAAACCGATGATTGTAGTTGACATGATGTGTCCTCCAAAATTTGTTGTTGAAACTATCTTAACAGAAAAGAAAGCGTCTGTATAATTGTAAAAAATTAGGCTTTGATATAGTTTGAAACTATATCTCCGTTTTAGACAAAAGAAAAAGACTTGAGAAAAATACCTCAAATCCTTTGTGTAGCTTGTTTTATATCTTTATTTCAGTTAGGCGGTTCAAACACGTTATTAGTAATTCTTATAAGTGACTATGAATTGTTATTAGAAAAGACTATAGCTTGATCCCCTTCTCTCTGAGATTAGCCAGACACTCCTCATAGTAGGTCGCGTCATGTTCGCTGTATATAGGACTACTCAACTTCTCCTCTGCTAAATCTTGATAAGGAGGGCAGGTCTTGCCACGGTAGTTTTTATCCAACCACTCTGGACTGACCTTAAAGCCTCGTTTAACCATCTCCTCCATAATCAAGTCATGATAGGCATAGAGACGATAGGGCGAGTGGGTAAAGACATAGTCAACCGTCGCATGCTTTCTGCCCCAGCCATTGCCACGGAGGGCACAGCACTCTCGATGCTGTCCCAAGAGTTGAGGACGAGGAAGCTGTGAAATCAAAGCCTCATGCCAAAGTCTCATGGGAGTCTCCTTTCAGTAAAGTCGAATGTTGCAAGTAAGTATTTGGGTAACGTTCAAGTAAATCTCTCGTCTTAGCAATTAAGTCTTCTTTGGTGGCATGACCAGAGTGATAACGCTCCAGTAAAAACATATAATCCTTGCGTTCAGTCTCCGTTGCTTTCTTCTTGAAATAGCCCCAAATATGCTGAAAGGCATTGCAAACCTGACCCCTGTGTTCTGGAATTTGACAGGCACGGTCAATCATATCTTGAACATGACTGACCTCCACCTCTTCATTCTTCAAGTATTGGCGGATCTCATTGTAAATATTGCTGGAATGGCTCAACACGAGGTATTTGTTTCTCGCCCAGAGTTGCTGGCAAAGGGCACGTTGGTTGTTATTATTCATATACATTATATTATTTGCTCTAAAATCTCTGCCACTTTTACATCGTAAGCATTCTGAAGATTGAGCCAAGTTTGCATGGAAACTCCGCTTAGCTTGGCAAGCTTATGAGCTGTTTCTTTACTAATAGACTCCTCAGCATTGACCAGCTTACTGATAGTCTTTGCTGAAACCCCCAAACGCTCGGCAAATTCTTTCTGCGTTACGTTATAATCTTCAATCAACTCTTCAACATACTGACCTGGATGAAAAGCAATCAGGTCTTTGTATTCAACAATTTTATTACTCATAGTGATTGCTGACCTCCTCTATTCTATTGAACTTATTGGACTACAAACTGTCTGTCAGGATGTTATTTATAATTCTGAATCTTGTCAAACAATAACGCTAAATTAGAATATCCATTCGTCATTTCATTTTGTTTATAAACTGCCATGATTGTTCGTAATCATCTGCCGGGCATCTACTTTGGAAAAATGCTAAAATCCCTTCTACTCCCGCATCGCCTTTTCCATCATACTGGTCGATGAAATCATCAGCAGCACTCATTTTTTCATGATTTGGTAATATTTTTCCAAATAAAACATGTTCCAAATTAACAGAATTATAATACACAAAAGTTTGTACTAACTTCCGCTTAACCATCAAAGAAGTCCCCTCTTTAATCAGCTGATTGACATGCCTTGACTTTCTCTGTCTCGTTTCAATAATAGCCTTTTTCTTCTTCGGCGTTGAAAATAGCAACCTCCGAGTTTGTAAATCATATTGAAACAAATCTGTCACTTCCATAGAGTCATCTACAACTAAAGAAGTTGGATTCATAAACATGCCATCAGTATCTGTTACAAAGGCAACAAACAGTAGATCACTTACTTTCCATTTTTCTGTAGCAAGAACCTCGCAAATTCTATCACTTGCAATTTTCGTTCCAGATAATGCAGAATATCTCCTATCTGAAAAGACATCTCCATACATCACCTTTAGTGTGATATGCATATCATTCAATCGTTCCACTAATGAATCTGTTATAAATCCTACAACAGTCTCATCAGATTCTCCCTCTACAAATACTAGAATAACCTTTCTACTTTTATTCGCCAAGCTTGATACCTGCCTTTCTCAAAGCTCGTTTAATTTTACTATTAGAAACTCCTTGATACAATTCTTCTTCGTGTCCACCCAGCTGAATTCCTCTTAAATAAATATCTCTTAAATTATTGCTTGGCTTAATACCCGTTAAGCGGATATAACGATTTGTCGGTGAAGCAGTTGAGAACACAACCTTGTAGGATGGAAGTTTTTCTAGTACACGTAGATTATGAGAAGTAAAAATTAGTTGTCCTTTAGCACTTTCAGAAAAAATTTCAATCAACTCGCCTAGTAGATATTCAAATACACCTGCATCCAATTCATCAATAACAGCGATAATATTCTCTTTATTATATACTTCCACCAAAAAACCAAGCATACTAATAATTTTACGAATCCCTTCAGATTCGTGTTTTAAAGAGAATCTTTTACCTGCACGATTGGAAATAAAACTAACATTTCTTATTTTTTGTCCATCATTTCGAATCTCTATCTCACCTGCTTCCATTTCAAGTCTCAAGTCAGGGATAATAATAGGAACAATTTCATTCAAATAGTCAATCGTGCTCTCATAAACACTATAAAGTTCTTCATTTATAGAAATTCCTCCACTTTGAAGAAACATGGGGATAATCCCCTGATAACTCACATGAGAGTCACGATTCTGATAGTTAATCGTGATAGGAGTAACCCCACTACTATTCAGACTAGATAACTCTTGGGTAAAAATTCTCAAATTTTGATAAAAGTCTTGAATGACATTATAAATTTCAACAAGCGTCGATAAATCTTGCTTACTTGAAGTATAAATAAAGCCTCCAAATTCTTTTGAAAAAATAAAGGAACGATTATCATCAATAATTGTCTTTGTTAAAACACTAACTGCATCCTTTCCCATAATACTTCTTTGAGATTTTAAATATCCCGTATGTCGCGGTTGTTCAGCATCAAAGTTACTTCCTTCATATTCGTAACGTAGCAAATAGCGGTATCTAGAGCCAGATTCTAGAGGTTTATAGGCAAGTTCTTCTTTTACAACCATTACATCTTGCACGCCTGTAGGTTCACTTGCAGCAAACTCGACTTTATATCGAATGATATAGGTTTCTGGGACTTCTAATTCTAAAGTAATCGCATTTTCCCCTACTTGGTCTATGGCATTAAAAATCCCTTTTGTATGTTGTGGAATAGACTCTCCTCTCATCAAGGCAGATAGAACTTCAAATACATCTACAACAGCTGTTTTCCCAGAACCATTCTGACCATAAATTCCCGTTACATTGATAAAGTCAGATTTATTTTGAAAATCAATCACTCCATACTGCACGTTCTTAATATTCTCTATGATGAGACTCCTTAATTTTACCATGATTTCGGACTCCTTAGTTTTTCTCGTCTTAATTATATCAAAAAAAGTCATTTTACATGACTTTTTTTGATTTATTTTCTAATTTTTTCTGTATTATTTGAAAACCAATTCTATTTCCTACTCAAACTTCACATATCCATTAAGCAATGAGGATACAAAACCGTATTTTCAAATACTCTACAATTGATATACCCAGTTTCCTTCTCCATCACCCTTCAAACTCTTTCAAAAACTCTTTAAGCTCAGCATCGGCTTCTGGTGTGGTTCCGTGTAGTTGACCGAGCATTTCAAGTAGGGAAGCGGTTTGGTTTTGGATTGCTTGATTAGTCGTGTTAATCTTGCTGACGATATCTGTCAGTGGCTCGACTTCTTCTTCCTCAAAGGTATCTACATAGCGAGGGATATTGAGATTATAGTCATTTTCGACGATTTCCTCATAGCTTGCCAGATGGGCAAACTTGTCAATCTCCTCACGAGACTTGTAGGCTTCCAGAATCTTCTCGATATGAGCATCTGTCATGATATTCTGATTTTTCCCCTTATCAAACTCCTTAGAGGCATCGATAAAGTAGACATCACGATTGGTACGGTTCTTTTTGAGAATGATAACCGTGGTCGGAATGCTGGTATTAAAGAAAATGTTAGCAGGTAGACCGATAACTGTGTCAATAGCTCCTTCTTCTAACAAGGCCTTACGAATGGTTCCCTCCGCATTGCCACGGAAAAGAACACCGTGGGGAAGGACGATAGCCATAACTCCATTATCCTGCTTGAGATGGTAGTAACCATGCAAGAGAAAGGCAAAATCAGCCTTGGACTGGGGCGCTAGTTTCCCAAATGGAGAGAAACGAGGATCCGCCATAAAGCCAGAGCTTGCTGACCACTTGGCAGAGTATGGAGGGTTCATGAGAACACCGTCAAAGTTAGTCGGCTCTTGAGTTGGCCAGTCTTCATCCAAGGTATCGGCATTGTGGAGGAATTGATTTTCAACAGGAACTCCGTGTAGAATCATATTCATCCGAGCTAAGTTATAGGTCGAGGTATTGAGCTCCTGACCAAAGTAGACCACTGTCTGCGGTTTATGAGAGTATTTCTTGGCATTGAGCAAGAGAGAGCCAGAACCCATAGTCGCATCATAGATGGTAAAGCCTAGCTGGTCCTCACGACCCAAAAAGGCAATCTGAGTCATGAGTTTGGCAACAGGCTGAGGTGTATAGAACTCACCAGCCTTCTTACCCGAGTCAGTCGCAAACTGACCAATCAGATACTCATAGGCATCCCCCAGCATATCGCCAGCATGACCAGCCACATCTAGCACAGCCAACTCCTTCATGACCGCCGCCACCGTTTGGTTTTGCTTTTGCGGAGTTGCCCCTAGCTTTTTGGAATAGAGGTCAATATCTTCAAAGAGGTTTTCATAGAGTTCATCACTCTGCTCGATATCACGAAAACCTTGAGCCAAATCTTCCAGCTGGAAAGTCCCCTCATTGACACGTGCTACAAGAGCCGTAAAGGTCAACTCAGGCTTGATACTATAGTTGAGTTCGTCCTTCATGACTGCAAGAAGATCCTCATGGGTATCCGCATCCTCATAGTAGTTACGATAGACCTCAAGGGCAGCCTCTAGACTCTCACTCCCCTCCTCCATAGTCTCCGCCACGAAAAAGAGCATCTTATCTGACAGGTACTTATAAAAGACCATGCCCAAGAGATAGGACTTGTAGTCATTGGCATCCATCTTAGAGCGGAGAACATCCGCTGAGTTCCACAGGGCTTGGTAAAGCGACTGGGACGTTTGTGTTGTTTCCATAATGTTTCTTTCTTTTTTATAAATTCAAAAATCTATCTATTGATTCAATAGTTTCATTTCTAATTCTTCAAAATATTTATGACGTAGTTCTTTCTGTAAATCATTATCCAATGTAATACGTTTTAAAGCTTTATCTTTAAAGTTTGGAACTATTTCCGTATTTCCTCTATAATCAATTATTTCATTTTTTAAGTTACAAATCTTTAATATCCTTGAAAAATCAGATGAATTCAAACTTTCTTCAACGATAAAAGTTATATTATCAACTGTTGAAGATGCATCAAATTTATTTACTAAATTTTTTTAAAAAAATTCTTCAACATCTTCTTTAGTAGGTTTATTAATATCAATACAGTTACCTTCCATAAATTCATCAAGTCTCTTTTTTTCAAGGCAATACTTATTATTTTTATCTTTATTTTTCTTTTACAAGAGTCAATAATACTTTTGTTGAAGATTTTTAATTTTTTGTTGTTTTTCTTTGTCATCATCAAAATGTAAACATGACTTCACGACTGCGTCATCAACAAGTATCATCTCTACTTCATTAAATGGAAGAACAAAAATACCCTGTTCTTTGTACACTTGAATGCTACTTTCATCCATCCAGTCATTATCTATAATTCCGTATGCTGTATTACCATGTACATATTGTAAATCATTATAGGCTTTTGTATGCTGGATAACCTGTTTATGACCTTGAACTGGTTTGACAAAACAAAATTTACTGAATAGTTTAGAATAGATTTTATAATCTATACTAGTTTTAGTACCCTCACAAAATAGTATTGGTTTCCTTGTACCAGAAACTTCTGTTAATAAGGATAAAGGAAATTCTTGAGAATCTTCCAATCGTTCATAATCTAGGTCATAAGGTGCTTCAAATTTCTTGCACCACATATAGGTAGCATTGGTTCTTGATTGAACAAAGTCCATATTATGTGAAGCGAAGACAAATTGGCAATCAGATCGCTCTGATATTAGCAAATCCCACAATTCATTATAGACAGCAGCATTAAGGAATGTTTCTGGTTCATCAACCACAATATAGCTATTTTCTGGAGCAAGAAGAACACTGCCTATATAAAATAAAATACAACGTTCTCCATCACTTAGGCCATTTATACTATATTTAGAACCATTTTTTTCAACTTTAACAACTCTATCATCAGGTTCAAGCTCAAATTTTATTTCTGAAAAAATTTGGTTCCATATATATTCTACTCTATCCCATAAAGTTAAAGGTAAATCTTTTTCTTTTCTTGATCTACGAGTAACTATGTTTGTGTAGTCTTTTACCAACAATGTTATTAATTTAGTAAACTTATTTGAAAAAAATCGTTTTCAATCTTTGTTTGATACAAATCAATTGTTTCATATTTAAGATCGACTTTTTTTAAATCTTGAATATATCTTTCTCTAGAAATTCCATTACGATCATGGATATTTGAAACAAAAATATAACAATTTCTGAGCAGGTAAAACATACATCTCATCTATACTATTCTTTCTTAACTCATTGATAAGACTTGATTTCCCCGATCCATTAGCTCCTATTATAACTGTTGTAGAATCTACTTTTGAAATAAAAGAAAAAAGTTTGATAATTTTAAAGTTCTCTATAATTTGAGGCAGATTTGATGCATATAAATTAGCGTCCATTCCAAAACAAGAGCGTATGCTTGCTAACCAATTATCACGTAGATTTTTATACTTTTCTGTTACATTATCAGATAAAAACTCATCATCTAGTTCGTTATTAACCAAATCAATAAGGGTAGAAAACCAATTATCTACTTGCTGGTAGCTAGTCTTATATGATTCTTTTTCATAATCAGCTAATTGACTAAAATTATCTTGAAGTCTTTTCTTTTCGGATTTTAACTTTTCAATTAAATCTTTAATAGAGCTATACATAATTTCTCCTTAAATAAACATATCCTGCAAGAGCTTCTTTTTCAGAGTCTCTAACTGAGAAATCTTCTCTTGATACGAAGTAATAAGCTGGTCAAGATTATAGAAATAAGAGCCGATGGATTGTTGTTCTTTAAGTGTTGGAATTTGAATAATTGCTTCTCTAATATCATTCGAACTAATTGATTCAAATGTTGACCCTGTACTAAATCTATTCCAAAAACCAGACATTTTCATTTTTTCTAAAGTATAAAATATAAAGTCATTACCTTTTATTGCTGCAACTCCACGTCCAATAACTACATTGTAATCCGTTTTACCAATATCCCCAACAGGAGCTCTCACAGTTAGAATTATATCTCCAATTTCTGCCATTTTAGTAACTTCTGTGGTCCATAATCTAGGAACTACCTGCTTATCTTTAATATCTGCATTTCCTTGAACTAGAATATAATCATTCGGATTATCTGTATAGTTTTCTGATTTGGGAGATTGTCCCATTGTTATATTTGTAACTTCAGATAGCATTTTAGTTTCCCACTCACCATCAAATCCATTCAAACGAATCTCAGGAACAGTCTGTCCAGCTTTTGGAAACATCTCGGAGAGCATGGTCGCCTTAAGAGATTGATAGTTGGCAAAATTGTCCTTGTAGCTAGCAAGAAGTTCGTCGATGGTGCGGAAAATGGAGCCGATGGCGGATTGTTCTTCTGGAGATGGAATAATTACATCCCATTCTTTCACTTCAGACATCGGTACCAAATTTACCATTGCTGATGCTGGGTTAGCTTTCGTTAGCTTGTTTTGCATTTCTGGCGATCTCATCCATTGTAAAAAGAATTCTTTATCAGTGTTTTTATTAACTCTTAATCTGATTAGAGCTTGATTAAACACACCGTTCTCGATTCCCTCAGGTACTAGTGAAATTTTACCAATAGTGCCCGCACCACTCATAATAAAGTCACCAGGTAACAAAATAAATTTCTTTAGTTCATGATACTTTTCTTCTGAGATTCTATACCTAGTATTAAAGTGATCGTAAATCGCATTTTGCTGTTCATAGACTACATACTCACTGTTTTGAACAAAAAAATCTTTTTTTAAAGCACTGCCAAATGGACCTCGTCTAATTCCCTCCGTTGGGTCTAATAATTCTTTGAATTTTTTTGATTTCCATGACGAATTTTCATTGAATCTTGAAAAAATAATACTGGGAACATTTATTTTTTTTTTCATTCTAACCTCGTTATCTTACCTTCTGTATAATCAATTGATATTTCTGGAGAAACATTTGGAATAAAAACATTAATAGATATTTCTTCATCAATAGAGATAGCTTGAATTTGAATACCATTTGGTATTTTGTCAATTTTATTTTTATAAATTAATTTTGATTTGTAAAAAATGTTCTTCCCATTTTCTATGGTTTTTTCAAGTATATTTTCGAAATAAGACTGACTAAAGGTATTAAGACCTTGAGAATTCATGTTACTCCATGCTGTCTGAACAAATAAAATTCTCTTATTTTTATTATAAATTTTTTTCACAAGTTCATTGGCTAATGAATGACCAATAATATGTCCTCTATGAAAATATTTTTTTGCAAATATATCTGAAGCAACACATTCCCAATTGACTGGATCCTTTAATTTCTTTCTCTTCTTGCTTCCAAAAGTATCTAAACTTTCTCTAGTTAGAAATGCTTCACAAACATAGGGTTGTCTATTTAAACATGCTGATAATTCAATCAACTTATGTTTTTTATTTTCAAATCCGCTACGATCAATCGATGGCATCCCATACTTAGATGTTTCACGATTAATTATAAAATAGTTTTCCTCAGTAATTACATCGGCATATTCAACTGATTTACAATCCAACAAGCTTTCCAATTCAGTTTCATCTGATACTCCTAGTAATCTAAATATTTCTTCTTTTCTCATAGTTCAACTCCACAATTTAGTCAAAATAACATCGTCACTATTCGGTCTAATGACCTCTTCTTTATCTACTTTCATAAATACTGGAACTTGAATCGCATTACCAGTGATTATAACCTCTCCTTTACCTAAACTAGGAATTTTATTAAAGGAAGTTTTATCCAGCGTAGGCATAGTATTAACCAACATTCGTAAATCATTATCATTAACCAATCTATGAATGAAATAATTATGAACTTGTGAAAGAATAGTCGGTGAAATATCTGCTGGTCGTTGACTAGATAAAGTTAAATAGAAACCAAATTTTCGCCCTTCCTTAATGATTTCCTCAAAAATATTCAATCTGTAGTCCTGCCAAGTATCTCCTACAGAATGATTTTGAGCATTTAAAATATTATGTGCTTCATCAATAATTAAATGACTAGTACATGTAACATCGTCTCGATTTATATTCTCTTTCTGTTTATCATAAACCATTTTTGAAATAAGCATTGGAATTAGTCTGGTAATCTCCTGATTAGCATGTACGAGATTAATAATATTTAGACTGGAAAAATCTCCATCAATACTCTCTTTAACTTCAACAACTTTTTTCAAACTATTTAGGGCTGTATCAATCCTGTGAAACAAAGGATTAATATGTTCAATATTCGTTGATTTCCATGCTGATTGGTGTACTTTCTGAAAATCAAAGTGAAATTTTAATTTATCAAATTCTGATAATAGGTTAAATTTTTCTTTTAAAGCTTCCTCTATTTCATCAATTTTAAGATACTTTATTTCAGAATCAAGAATAGGCGTATTAGGGTTAATAATATATTTATTAATACCATTAACTACTGTGTAATAAGATTCTGTATTGTAATTATAATACAAATTACTTCTTAAGACATCAAATAAATCATTATCAATGTACTTCTCTGAAATAGATATCCAATTATCTTTAGAATCTAGACTTGCAGAATTCCCAGTAGTTAAAATCCTTTTCAAGGTTCCTACTACAAAACGGGCAATACTTTCACCATCGAACTGTCTCTCATTCCATATTTTAAGCGATTTTCTTAAAAAAGGAACTTGTGTAGCCGAAGTCGCTCCGAATAGAATTGACAAAATATCAGGATCAAATAAATAATCTGAGGTTATCGGGAGTTTAGTTGTTGTTTGATTCTTAGTATTAATTTCAAATACTCTTTTTTTAACGGTTACACCAAAACTATCTTCTTTTGTATATTCACCATTAAAATCAATAACATAGAATTTTGAATGCTCTAAAATTTTCTCTTTATACTCTGACCGGAATAGTTCTAAAAATAACTTGTGCAAAGTATTAGATTTACCACTACCAGTATTACCAAAAACACCAATATGGGAGGCAAAAATTTTATTAATTGATAAAGGGATAACTTGACCTTCTAAGATTGATTTTCCAATAGAAATTGTCGGCTCAGACGTATTAATCCCATATATTAATTCTAAGTCTTTTTTTGAAGTAATACATACTTCATTACCAATCATAGGTACATATTGACTTGTTACTTGAAATTCACCTTTTTCAATAACACCTTTAGTCTTCAAATGAACAATTCGATTTATAGAATTCTTTGAAAATCGATTGTCAAATTCTGTACTTCGAATTGTATTTTGTTGATCAGCAACTTTTTCAGTAACAACAGAAGCGATAATTTTTACATTATTCTGCAAAATTGTCAGATATGCTCCGATTTTTGCACCTTGTAACACATCACCATACCATAGATATTCAGCATCATTAGATAAATGATACATTCCAACTTGAGAAATATCACCATCCACACCGACAATGACACCTAATTTTTTCACAACTCGATTCATTATACTTCTTATTCCTCAACGATAAATAACTTTGTTAAACTACTTATATCAAAATTCCCACTTGTACTCAAGGTGTTCTGATTTTCGACTTCCAAATCAGATGGTGTCACTATCTGAATATTCCTAGGAATATTATCAAGAGATAAATTTTTCTTAATAACATCAAAATCTCTATCAGCATAACAAAAAATATAAATCATTAATTCTGGATTCTTTAAGGCTCTCCTTATCATCTTGGCAATATGATCATCTTGAAACGAGAATCCTATAACAATTAATACCGATTGAGGTTTATCTAACTCTAGTTGGAACACTCTTAACATATCATGAAAATGATTGTTAAGATATGTTTCTTGTCCTTCAAGTCCAGTAGGTCTAACAATAACTGGGTGATTAACCGTACACGGTCTTATTAAAATCTGATTATTTTCACATTTTTCCCAATTCATAGACCCATGAGGTTTAATTAAAGAAATTGATGGAAGCTCATTTAAATAATTTTCATTTAATCCTCTATACGCCACACTTTTATTATAATTAGAACTATCTAACACTTTATGGAAATAACCGTTGCTCCCATCATTAAATATAAAGTTCTCATTTTTCATTAATAAATCCAAAGAACTTTCAATAAATAAATCATAATTTGTAGTAAAAATATTAACACTCTTTGAAACCGTTCTAGAATTCGAAGTATAGAGCAGTGTAATGACTTTTTCTAAAAACTTTACATATCGTTCTAATACATAACCAATATTATATTCAAGGGTATTGAAATTCTTCAGCTCAGTAAGATAACCTATTGAATACAAAGTCTTCTTATCCATATTCTCAACAAAATACTTGATTCTATCATTATGATTCCAAAGCAAAAAGGAACTCACTTTCCAAATATGATTTTCTAAATTAGTATTTGCAATTTCTTTACTTACCGCCATACCTTTATCATCTTTTAAAAATAAATTCATTAAAGGAATAGCTGGATTTGATACTCCTGAACCAATTAAAATATTTAAATTTTTTGTTAGAATATTTCTTTTAAATTGTTCCACATTAAAAATTATATTTTCCATAATACTTTCCTTTTATTAACCAACGATAGAAATATAACTATCTATTTTCAATACAAAATGTAGTCTAACATCACTTTCTTCTTAAATTATACCACGAAACCACAAAAATCCCCCTTAGAAATCCGCTTCTAAGGGGTTGTCTTTATCCTGCTGCTTGGGCTGGTTCTACTGGTTTGGTCTTTTTATCTTTCTTGCTACTAGTGATGAGACGTCGCTTGCTGTCTCGGATGCTATTGAGTTCCTTGAGGAGTTGAGTCAAGTGTTCCTTTTCAGGGTAGGCTTCTGCACTGGCTGCGGTATAGCGCATAAAGAGGTCGTAGCTAGTTGAAAGTTCAGTACGGAGTTGTCTGGTCTTGCCAACTTCCTTGGCAGACTTAGAAGCACGCGCCTTACTTTCTACTTGGTCATATTCCTCTTGAGCGTTGACAACTGCCGTCAGCATGGGTGTCAGTCCTAGACTGGTAACTGCCTCATGATAGGGTTTTTCACTAAGCGTTTTGAGAAGGCTCTTGATTTCTGCCGTTTCCACATCATTGCTGTGCTTAGTGATGTCCTTGTACTTGGCAAAGACTGGTTTCAGAGTTTCATGAGCTTCCTTGAGCTTGGCATCCTTAATCTTCGCAAATCCTCTATGAAGGGTAAAGAGACCGACCAAGGCACTATCACGATTACGATCAACTTCTGTTAGATTACTAGACTCTTTCGTCTCCACCACTGCAAGTTGAGCTTGAAAATCATCTAGCTTGGTCTTGAAGGGTTCCAAATGTTTGGCATACATAGCTTCATCCTTGTTTGCCTTAGAAAAAGTTGCTAAACTTTGATGAGTATCCATCATCAGGCTTTCAAACTCACGGTTAGTAAAGTTGCTATAACTAAGTGGGCGAATAGCGTATGTTTTTGTCATGATGATATCCTTTCTATTTAACGAATCATTTATTATCTTCTTTATCAAATAAAGACTGGATTAGTTCTGCAAGATAGACCTGTTTTTGATCTGTTTTTACAATGCTTCCTTGTCTACCATGTTGAATCAAAGGTCTATCCTTAAATACAAAGACTTGAAACAATGCACAGACCAAAAATAGAAGCCCCCATAAAGGAAGTGTCGATAGCATACTCTCCTCATCATCTTTAACTTTCTTCATCAATTTTCTCCTTTAAGTTGATACATTCATTCTAACAGTTTCCCAAACCATTTTAATCCCCATCCGCTCAACTGTCATTATTTCCATCTAAAACGTACTTTTCAGGACTAATCAGACAGTTCAAAATAATACTCAATGAAAATCAAAGAGCAAACTAGGAAGCTAGCCGCATGCTGTACTTGAGTACGGTAAGGCGACACTGACGTAGTTTGAATTGGATTTTCGAAGAGTATTAAAAAATCCCTATCTGACTGGACACACACTCCGTCCATCAGATAGAGATCCTTACTATTTTTAGATTTTGACTTTTCTAGCTTTAGAATACATATAAACTATAGGAAAGACGACCATTCGAAAGCTAGAAGACCTCAAAACTTTCTCAGATAAGCTATTCGAAACGTAGAATGCTTTTAAATTTATGGAAATACAGTTATTCTAAACCTAGAATGCATATAAACTTTAGTAAACAGACCTAATCTATGTCTCGAAGATCTATCTCCCAACTCTCAACGGCTCAATAACTTCCTCTACTAGCTGGGTATAGGCTTCCTTGATTTGTTTTTTATAGAGGAGAGGATTGAGAGCATCCGCCACCTCTAGCTTATAGTCCTGATAGCGCTGACTCTTGGTCAGCTGGCTTTCTCCTAGTTGTTTTTTAGCTCCCTTACGGTAGTGTTCAACATAGTAACGGAGTTCATCCTCTCCGACATACCAACGTTTGCTAAAGACTTGAATATGTTGCTGGATAACCGCCTCTATCATCTGATCCAAATATTTGCGATAGACTGACCACGATAGCTTTCTGGATGCTCTTGTACCTCTCTCCAAAGTTCAGTGATGATCTGGGCAAGATTAGGATTGGTCTTCTCAAGACTCTGAATATAGTTATCCACGGCTTCCTTATCTTGGACGCTCAAGTTCTTTTCTTGACTTTGGCCTTGTTCAATCAGACTTTGAATCAAGGTCAAGATATAGGCATAGTTGATTTCGTCCACTTGGATGGACTCTAGTTCATAGTGGATATCGAGTGGCTCTCCATCGTCATCATCCTCTACTCGGCTTTTTAATTCTGCAAGGACATTTCGATAAAGGCCCAGATACCTTTCCAACTTTTCTCCATCAAGTCCTGTCTGACTATAAACTTCTTCCTCATTATACTCTTTATACACTCGGATAGAGGCTAGGTATTTATCAAGGGCTTGATAGGTTTTAGCTAGTTTCCTCAACTCAGGTGTAGAGATTTGCTCGATTTGAAGTCCTTCCTCAGGATCATCGGTGATGAGATTTTGGAAATCACTGCAACTCCTCAAAAAGTTTCTCTTTTCCTCTTCCCAGCTTGGAGCTAGGACCTCGTTTTCTCCACCATTTGAGTAGAGCTTGAGGGCATTATCCACTGCTTCCTTAAAGGCTAGGGGCTTTTGGAAGGTGATGATATGACCGTAGGTCTTACTGCTGTCAAAAATACGGTTGGTTCGGCTAAAGGCCTGTATCAAGTCCTGCGGTTGCATGGGTTTGCGGTCGATAAAAAGAGTTGACAGACAAGGGGCATCAAATCCCGTTAAGAGACGATTGACCACGATGACTAAGTCCAACTGTTCCTTGCGATAGAGGTATTTGTCCTGCTTTCGAGCTAGACGATTATTGACATCCGTATTAAAGCCACGAAGATCCGCCATGGTAAAGTGGGTATCAAACTCTTGGTTGTAGTCCTCTAAGACTTTCTTCATGTGGTCTTGGTTGGCTCTTGAGTCTTCTTCATTTTCAGTGACCGAGTAGGTGATGGTCGCCTTTGGAAAGTCTGGAAGAACCTGCTTAACCCTTTCCGATACCTTGACACGTGTCTGACCAGCCTTGACTCTTTTGAGTAGGTCATAGTAGCCTTGGGCTTGAGGGATTGACTTGACGGTCAGGATAGCATTATAGGTCTTACCTACTCCCTTTTGGAAGCCTAGCTGTTGACGGGATTTATTGATAATGGCATCCAAGACTTCCAGCATATGCTCCTCATCCTCGTAGACGGTATCTGGTATGTCATTTCAGATTTATCCGTGATGAGGGTATTGCGATAATCCACCTTAAAGCCTAAAACTGCGCCATCATGGATAGCTTCCTTGACTGTATACTCATGGAGACGGTCTCCATACTGTTGTTGGGTGGTTTGGGCTAGGTCACCGACCTGCTGGCGTTTATTTTCCTTGAATATAGGTGTGCCTGTAAAACCATACCAAAGCGACTGTGGGAAAAAGGCCTTAATGTCTTTTTGTGTTTGAGGTGTTACGGCACGGTGGCATTCATCCACGACAAAGGCCACTCGAAGACCCTTGATTTTGTCAGCATCACGCTGGTAAAGTCCTTGCTCAAACTTGCGCATCATGGTGGTGATTTTCTGGATGGTCGTTACCACCACACGCTTATCGTTACTTCCTAAGCGCTTGACCAAATCATGGGTATTATCCGTCTCATCGATATCAATGACATCATTGGTCGCATAAGAGAGAAAAGATGAAGTGGTTTGTTGGTCCAAGTCCCTGCGGTCAACGACAAAGATTGTCTTTTGAATAGAAGGGATTTGGAGAAGATTCCGTGCTACCTTATAGGAGGTCAATGTCTTTCCTGAACCAGTCGTATGCCAAACATAGCCTGATGCTTGCTGGCGAGAGGCTTCCTGAACAGCCTCAATAGCATGGATCTGGTAGGGACGCAGGAGGATGAGAGCCTTCTTACTATCATCAAGGACAGAATACTGCATGACCATCTGGTGGGCACGAGGGATGGAAAGGACTTCGTGGGCAAAACTGATCAAGCTCGTTATAGGTTGGTTGTCCTTATCCACCCACTTGGTTAGAAATTGCTTGTTGAGTTTATTTTCCCTAGCTGCAGCGATATAGCGAGTATCTACCTTATTGGTCACAACAAACATCTGTAAGCTAGAGTAGATGCCACGGAACTTTCCTTCTCTATCATACTTCTTGATTTGATGAAAGGCATCTAGAAAAGCAACTCGGGGACTTTTAAGCTCAATCTGAATCATTGGAAGGCCATTGATCAAGAGGGTCACATCTAGCCTGCGGTCTTGATCCTGAGGATTTATCTTATCTCTCTCGACTTGGTTGACAACCTCATAACTAGACTTACCAGCTGCGATATTGTCTCGCCAGATGACGGATAAACGGATAGTACCTAAACTAGCATCTTCTCTCTGAACCTCAACCTTGGCAATGCCATTTTCACCGACCAACCACTTGGCAGCATCATAGTAGCTAACAAAGTTCAGTTGATTCTTTATCTGGCGTTTTTCCTGTTCTGTCAGGGGATGATCTGCCAGTAGAGCCACATTGTTCTGAGCTAGCTTTTCAAAGAAGTTTTCCCATAATTGCTCTTCTGTTTTGAGGTCTTCTCTGTATGTCCATTGACTTTCCCCAGTTACCAGTTGGCCGATCAGTTGTTTTTCTATCTCCAGTTCTGGTTTTACCTGTATCATACTCTCTCCTTTGCTCCTTGTCTGCTTCCTTTATTATAGCATGTTTAATACTCAATGAAAATCAAAGAGCAAACTAGGAAGCTAGCCGCAGGCTGTACTTGAGTACGGCAAGGCGACGCTGACGTAGTTTGAATTTGATTTTCGAAGAGTATAAGCTCAAATCAATCACTCTTCCCATAGCAAAAGCAATCTTCCCCCTTTCTCCTCCAAAATATGGTATAGTAGAGTTATACTATCTATGAGGAGTTTACATGTCACAGGATAAACAAATGAAAGCTGTTTCTCCCCTTCTGCAGCAAGTTATCAATATCTCATCGATTATCGGTGGGGTTGGGAGTTTGATTTTCTGTATTTGGGCTTATCAGGCTGGGATTTTACAGTCTAAGGAAACCCTCTCTGCCTTTATCCAGCAGGCAGGTATCTGGGGACCACCTCTCTTTATCTTTTTACAGATTTTACAAACGGTCGTCCCTATTATTCCCGGGGCCTTGACCTCGGTAGCTGGGGTCTTTATCTACGGTCACATCATCGGGACTATCTACAACTATATCGGCATCGTGATTGGCTGTGCCATTATCTTTTATCTGGTGCGCCTATACGGAGCTGCCTTTGTCCAGTCTGTCGTCAGCAAGCGTACCTACGACAAGTATATCGGTTGGTTGGATAAGGGCAATCGTTTTGACCGTTTCTTTATTTTTATGATGATTTGGCCCATTAGTCCAGCTGACTTTCTCTGTATGCTGGCTGCCTTGACCAAGATGAGCTTCAAGCGCTATATGATTATCATCGTTCTGACCAAGCCCTTTACTCTCGTGGTTTATACCTACGGTCTGACCTATATTATTGACTTTTTCTGGCAAATGCTTTGACATATAAAAAATCCGTTTGGTTTCCCAAGCGGATTTTGTGCTTTATTTTGAAACTTCTTTTGCAAGAACAAAGTTCCCAAGAGTAGCAGAACCATTTCCTGCGACTGCTGGAGTCACGATATAGTCACGCACATCTGGCACTGGTAGGTAACCATTGAGAAGAGATGTAAATTTCTCACGGACACGGTCCAGCATGTGTTGTTGAGCCATGACCCCACCACCAAAGACAATCACGTCTGGGCGGAAAGTCACTGTCGCATTAACCGCAGCTTGAGCGATGTAGTAGGCTTGAACATCCCAGACAGGGCTGTTGAGTTCAATGTTTTCTCCACGAACACCTGTACGAGCTTCCAAACTTGGACCAGCTGCATAGCCTTCCAAACATCCCTTATGGAAAGGACAAACACCCTTAAACTCTTTTTCAATATCCATTGGATGTCTAGCCACATAGTAGTGACCCATTTCAGGGTGACCGGCACCACCGATAAACTCACCACGTTGGATGACACCTGCACCGATACCTGTACCGATTGTGTAGTAAACCAAGTTTTCGATACGACCACCAGCATTATTACGAGCAACCACCTCACCATAGGCAGAGCTGTTTACGTCTGTAGTGAAGTACATTGGCACGTTTAGGGCGCGACGAAGGGCACCAAGCAAGTCCACATTTGCCCAGTTTGGTTTGGAGTCGTTGTGATAAAGCCATAAGTTTTTGAGTTTTTATCAATATCAATCGGACCAAATGAACCAACTGCAAGACCAGCAAGGTTGTCGAATTTTGAGAAGAACTCAATGGTTTTATCGATTGTTTCGATTGGAGTTGTTGTTGGAAATTGTGTTTTTTCTACAACGTTAAAGTTTTCATCACCGACAGCACAAACAAACTTTGTACCGCCCGCTTCCAAGCTTCCATATAATTTTGTCATGATAAACCTCTTGTTTTTATTTTCTTTATTATAGCATATTTCGAAAGTCTAAATTTCTCTATTTTTTAGATTTTCCTCTGTAAATCTTACCATTCAAGCAAAAACGAACAAACATGTCATTTGTTCGTTTTCATTTTGAGAGGGAATATTGTACTCAATGAAAATCAAAGAGCAAACTAGGAAGCTAGCCGAAGGTTGCTCAAAGCAATGCTTTGAGGTTGTAGATAAGACTGACGAAGTCAGTTACATATATCTACGGCAAGGCGAAGCTGACATGGTTTGAATTTGATTTTCGAAGAGTATTAGATTTTCACTTCAATAACGGCATCGCCCTTAGCAACTGAACCTGTTGCGACTGGAGCTACTGAAGCGTAGTCGGCTGTGTTTGTAACGATAACCATTGTTGTATCATCAAGTCCAGCTGCAGCGATTTTATTTGAGTCAAATGTTCCAAGAACATCGCCAGCTTTCACCTTGTCACCTTGAGCAACTTTTTGTTCGAATCCTTCACCATTCATTGTTACAGTGTCGATACCAACGTGTATCAAGACTTCAGTACCATTAGTTGTTTTCAAACCGAATGCATGTCCTGTTGCAAAGGCGATTGAAACTTCAGCATCAGCTGGTGCATAAACCACACCTTGGCTAGGTTTCACAGCGATACCTTGTCCCATAGCTCCGCTTGAGAAGACTGGGTCATTGACATCAGCAAGAGCGACAACATCACCAACGATAGGAGTTACAAGTGTTTCATTTTGAAGAGCTGCTGGAATGTTGCCAGTTGTTTCTTCTTGAACCAAACGTTCTGTCGTCGCTTCAGTAGCAACTTCTTCTTCGTCCTCGTAACCAAACATGTAAGTGAGGGCAAAACCAAGAGCAAATGATACAGCTACCATAAGAAGGTATTGGGCAAGTTGTCCATTACCGATGTAAAGCATTGTACCAGGGATGATGGTGATACCACTACCATTACCTGCAAGTCCAAGGATAGAAGCCAATCCACCACCGATTGCACCAGCAATCAATGAAAGGAAGAATGGTTTACGGAAGCGCAAGTTCACCCCGAAGATAGCAGGCTCTGTAATACCTAGGAAGGCAGAAAGAGCGGCTGGGAAAGCAAGTGTTTTCAGTTTTGGATTTTTAGTTTTAACACCAACCGCAACAGTCGCAGCACCTTGAGCTGTCATAGCAGCTGTGATGATCGCGTTGAATGGGTTAGCATGGTCAGCAGCAAGCAATTGCACTTCAAGCAAGTTGAAGATGTGGTGCACACCTGACACGACGATCAATTGATGAACTCCACCAATCAAGAAACCACCAAGACCAAATGGCATGCTTAGGATCGCTTTTGTAGCGATAAGGATGTAGTTTTCAACAACGTGGAAAACTGGTCCGATGACAAAGAGTCCAAGGATAGACATGACCAAAAGTGTCACGAATGGTGTTACCAAGAGGTCAATCACATCTGGAACAACCTTGCGGACAGCTTTTTCAAATTTAGCTCCGACAACCCCGATGATGAAGGCTGGAAGAACTGAACCTTGCAAACCAACAACAGGGATGAAACCAAAGAAGTTCATAGCTGTTACTTCACCACCTTGAGCAACTGCCCAAGCGTTTGGAAGTGAGCCAGAAACAAGCATCATACCAAGAACGATACCAACGGCAGGATTTCCACCGAATACACGGAAGGTTGACCACACAACCAAACCTGGCAAGATGATGAAGGCTGTATCTGTCAAGATTTGTGTGTAAGTTGCAAAGTCACCTGGAAGTGGCATTTCAAGAGCGTTGAAAAGACCACGCACACCCATGAAGAGACCAGTTGCTACGATAACTGGGATGATTGGAACGAAAACATCACCGAAAGTACGGATAGCACGTTGGAACCAGTTGCCTTGTTTAGCAGCTTCTGCCTTCATGTCATCTTTAGATGATGTTGGTAAGCCAAGTGCAACCACTTCATCGTACATTTTGTTTACTGTACCAGTACCAAAGATGATTTGGTATTGACCTGAGTTAAAGAAAGCACCTTGAACTTTTTCCAAGTTCTCAATCACTTCTTTATTGATTTTTCCTTCATCTTTAACCATGACACGAAGACGAGTCGCACAGTGGGCAACACTGTTGACATTTTCACGTCCGCCCAAGGCATCGATGACTTTTTTTGCAATTTCCTGATTGTTCATTTGCAAAAATCTCCTTATATAAAATTTTGTTCTTGTTTGAAAGCGATTTTATCCGCCCTACGACTATTATTTTATCATGTTTTAAAAATATGTCAAGCGTTTTGCAGAAAAAATATTCTTTCCACTTCGTAGTCTTGATATAGATTGATTATTTTTGACTGTTTTAGCAGATGTCACTTAAAAAAATAAGTTTAGAATCTTTGTTATCAGGATTCTATTTCATTATCTTTCATATTTTTGTGAAAATTTGATTGATTTCCTGCATTCATTTTATGATAAACGTTTGACAGTTTTTTCTCTTTTTTAACATAAAAGGCTTGCTTTTTTTACAGAAAACGGTTACTATTAAAAGTAATAAGATTTTTGGAGGAATGAATGAATGGAATGGACAACTGAGCGTCGTTACAGACTTTATCAAGATTGGACGCAAGAAGAAATTCAAAATATTAAGGAAAATATGGCACAATCTCCATGGCATACTCATTACCATGTTGAGCCAAAAACAGGACTTCTCAACGACCCAAATGGCTTTTCTTACTTTGATGGAAAGTGGATTGTTTTTTATCAGAACTTCCCTTTTGGTGCAGCCCACGGTTTAAAATCTTGGGTGCAATTGGAAAGTGATGATTTGGTTCACTTTAGAGAAACTGGAGTCAGAGTTTTACCTGATACTCCATTAGATAGTCACGGTGCCTACTCTGGTTCTGCCATGCAGTTTGGTGATAACTTGTTCCTATTTTATACAGGAAATGTCCGCGATGAAAATTGGATCCGTCACCCATACCAGATTGGGGCTTTGATGGATAAAGAAGGCAAGATTACGAAGATTGACGAAATCTTGATTGACCAGCCAGCTGACTCTACAGACCACTTCCGGGATCCGCAAATTTTTAACTTCAAGGGCCAATATTATGCCATCGTCGGTGGACAGGACTTGGAGAAAAAAGGCTTCGTTCGTCTTTATAAGGCTGTAGACAACGACTACACAAACTGGCAAGCGGTTGGCGACCTTGACTTTGCTAACGACCGCACTGCCTACATGATGGAATGTCCAAATCTGGTCTTTGTAGGGGAGCAACCTGTCCTTCTCTACTGCCCACAGGGATTGGATAAGAAAGTTCTAGACTACAATAATATCTATCCAAATATGTATAAGATTGGGGCTTCCTTTGACCCTGAAAATGCCAAAATGGTAGATGTGTCTCAACTCCAAAACATGGATTATGGTTTCGAAGCCTATGCAACTCAAGCCTTCAACGCTCCTGATGGACGTGCTCTAGCTGTTAGCTGGCTTGGCTTGCCTGATGTTTCATATCCATCTGACCGTTTTGACCACCAAGGAACCTTCTCTTTGGTCAAGGAACTGACTATCAAAAACGGTAAACTTTACCAATACCCAGTCGCAGCTATCAAGGACCTTCGTGCGTCTGAAGAAGCCTTCTCAAATCGTGCCCAAACCAATAACACTTACGAACTCGAACTCAACTTGGAAGCTAATAGCCAGAGCGAGATTGTCTTACTTGCTGATCAAGAAGGCAAGGGACTTTCCATCAACTTTGACCTTATAAATGGTCAAGTAACAGTGGATCGTAGCCAAGCTGGTGAACAGTATGCCCAAGAATTTGGAACAACTCGTTCTTGCCCTATCAATAATCAGGCTACTACGGCTACGATTTTCATCGATAACTCTGTCTTTGAAATTTTCATCAATAAAGGAGAAAAAGTATTTTCTGGTCGTGTCTTCCCACATGCGGACCAAAATGGGATCCTCATCAAATCTGGAAACCCAACTGGAACTTACTATGAATTAGATTATGGTCGCAAAACTAACTGATGTCGCCAAACTTGCAGGCGTCAGCCCTACTACCGTTTCTCGGGTTATCAATAAAAAAGGTTATCTCTCTGAGAAAACCATTCAAAAGGTAAATGAAGCCATGCGGGAATTGGGCTATAAACCCAACAACCTGGCTCGTAGTCTGCAAGGAAAATCAGCTAAGTTAATCGGCTTGATTTTCCCCAATATTTCCAACGTTTTCTATGCAGAATTGATTGACAAGCTGGAACATCAACTCTTCAAAAATGGTTACAAGACCATCATCTGCAACAGCGAGCACGATTCCGAGAAGGAACGTGAATACATCGAAATGTTGGAAGCCAATCAGGTGGACGGCATCATTTCTGGTAGTCACAATTTGGGAATCGAAGACTACAATCGCGTGACAGCACCGATTATTTCCTTTGACCGAAATCTGTCACCAGATATTCCTGTCGTCTCCTCTGACAACTATGCTGGTGGGGTTCTTGCTGCCCAGACCTTGGTTAAGACAGGCGCCCAGTCTATCATCATGATTACAGGGAATGACAATTCCAATTCACCAACTGGACTGCGTCATGCTGGATTTGCATCTATTCTGCCAAATGCCCCTATTATCAATGTTTCCAGTGACTTTTCTCCTGTCAGAAAGGAAATGGAAATCAAGAATATCTTGAACCGGCAAAAGCCAGATGCCATCTTTACTTCGGATGATTTGACAGCTATTCTGGTTATTAAAATCGCTCAAGAACTGGGCATTTCTGTCCCTGAGGAGCTCAAGGTCATAGGTTACGATGGTACCTACTTTATCGAAAATTACTATCCTCAACTGGCTACTATTAAGCAACCTTTGGAAGAAATTGCCTGCCTCACTGTTGACCTCCTCTTGCAGAAGATTGAAGGCAAGGAAGTCGCCACAACAGGTTACTTCTTACCAGTTACATTATTACCAGGAAAAAGTATTTAAGCACAAGAAAACTCAGACTGAATTCGTCTGAGTTTTTTTTATGATCTTAAGTTTTCGAGATAGTGCTGGGCTGTCTCTAGGTTAAAGGTTTTATCTGCGATGAGGCGCTCGACTAGGGGAGCAACTTCAGCCTCGCTGGCACCTGCGAGGAGTGCCAAGGATTTGGCCTGCAATTTCATGTGACCTTGCTGGATGCCCGTACTCACCAAGGCTTTGAGAGCCGCAAAGTTTTGTGCGAGACCGACAGAAACGATAAGCTGAGCTAAGGATTTGGCAGAAGGATTTCCCAGTAGCTCATGACTGAGAGCTACACGAGGGTTAAGACCGATAGAGCCACCCTTGGTCGCTACAGGCATGGGCAGGGTCATCTGACCGACCAATTCTTCTCGTTCAAGGTCCAGCGTCCATTGACTAAGACCTTGGTAATGTCCATCTCGACTGGCAAAAGCATGGGCACCAGCTTCGATGGCACGCCAGTCATTACCAGTGGCAATCAAAATGGCATCAATACCATTAAAAATCCCTTTATTATGAGTAGCAGCTCGGTAAGGATCAGCCTGCGCAAACTGACTAGCCAAGGCAATATTCTCCGCAATTTCTCGCCCTTGATCCTTTTGGTGGCTCAAGTAACGAAAGGCGATACGACAGCTTGCAGTCACTAGAGAATCGGTCGCGTAGTTAGACAGGATTCCCATGAGACTCTGCCCCTGACTGAGTTCTTCTAAGACTGGTTTCAAGGCTTCCAGCATGGTGTTGAGCATATTAGCACCCATAGCTTCTTGGGTATCGACATGGAGATAAACAACGAGAAAGTCTGTTTCGCCTTTTATCTGCTCTATATGCAAATCACGCGCCCCACCTCCACGTTTAACGATAGAAGGATAAGCTTGATTGGCAAGTTCCAAGAGTTCTACTTTCTTGCTGACAATCTGCACTTGCGCTAAATCTGGATCAGCAACTTGATAAAGGGCTACCTGCCCAATCATTTGGCGCTCATGGACTTGCGCAGTAAAACCGCCTGCACGCTTGATGATTTTGCTGGCATAGCTGGCCGCAGCAACCACAGACGGTTCTTCTGTCACATAGGGAACTGTGTATTCCTGACCGTTAACAAGAACCTCTGGGACCAGCGAATAAGGCAGAGAAAAAGTTCCCACTACATTCTCACTCAGCTGGTCTGCCACAGTCACACTCATCTGTTCATTCTGCTCCAAACTCTCTTGTCTCTCAGGACTAAGGAGCGCCTGAGCTTTTAACAGCTCGAGGCGCTCTTGGTATGATTTTTTAGAAAATCCATTCCAACTTATCTTCATTATTTTTCAACCTTGCTATAACGGCGTTGGTGGTCAACAATTTCAACCAAGGCAAAATCTTGATTTTCATAGCCAGCAAACTGGGCAGAATTTGTTTCATCTAAGTCTACTTCCTCAAAGAAGACTTTTTCATAGTCAGCAACAGACAGGGCAGTTCGTTGGTTGAGTTTGTTCAAACGGTCTTTATCCAGATAAGCTTCATATCCTTCAACCAATTCACCACTAAAGAACTCAGCTACGGCCCCACTTCCGTAACTATAAAGGGCGATTTTATCCCCAGCCTTCAAGCTATCTGTATTTTCCAAGAGAGACAAGAGTCCGAGGAAGAGGGAACCTGTATAGATATTCCCCACCTTTTGACTGTAGAGAATAGACTGGTCAAAATGCTTTTGCAAGAGGTCTTTTTTCTCTTGAGGCAAGCTCTTATCCATGATTTTTTTCAAGCCTTTTAGCGCTAATTTAGGGTAAGGCAAGTGGAAGCAAACAGCCGCAAAATCATCCAAAGTAAGCTGGTAGCGTTTTTGGTATTCAAGCCAAGTCGTTTTCAAGCTATCCAAGTATTGTTGGGTAGAATAAACACCATTTACATACGGAGTTGTCGAGTAATTTGGACGCCAGAAATCCATGATATCACGGGTCTGAGCTACATTGTCATTATTAAAGGCCATAATGCGCGGATTCTGTGTAATCAACATAGCCACACTTCCGGCACCTTGAGTTGGTTCTCCTGGAGTTTCAATTCCATACTTGGCAATATCACTGGCAATGACCAAGACTTTGGACTCTGGAGAATTTCCACATGCAATTTGGCATAATGAAGGGCAGCTGTCGCTCCATAGCAGGCTTCTTTAATCTCGAAACTACGAGCAAAGGGCTGGATGCCCAGCAAACCATGCACAAAGACGGCTGCAGCTTTACTCTGGTCAATTCCTGACTCAGTCGCCACAATGACCATATCAATTTCTTGTCTTTCTTGCTCAGTTAAAATAGAGTCACTTGCACTAGCCGCCAAGGTCACAATATCCTCAGTTAGAGGGGCAATACTCAATTCTTTGAGCAAGAGTCCTTTACTTAATTTTTCAGGGTCAATTCCCCTCGCTTCTGCTAAGTCTTGTAATTTCAAGATATATTGACTGGTCGCAAAACCAATCTTATCAATACCGATTGTCATATTTACCTCTGTTTTATCATTCATTGTAAAAAATCGTTCTATACTATTTTATCATAAATGGCAGTAAAAGAGAGAAAAAAGACTTGATTCACCAAATCAAGTCTCTTAGTAGTCTAATTATTTTGCTGCTTTCGTAAGTAGGAATAAAGTCTGAGAATCACTGTTCCGCTAGCCATTCCAATGGAAATCACCAAAGCCAGCATAACAACCAAGGTTGCACTAGCAATGGCATGACTGTAATCTCCTGTCACAAAAAAAGGCAGTTGTCCGATAGGAGAGATAACCCGGAACTAGAGGTGCCAAGATGGCTAAGATAAAGACCACAGCAGGTGTCTTATAAAGAATACTTAAAATCTGGCTGACACAAGAACCGATAATGGCTGCAATAAAAGTAGCCACAATAACATTGGTCGGTTCCTTGAGCAAGAGATAAATCAGCCAGACAGCCATGCCCAAAATTCCTCCTGGTAAGAGCATGGACCGCTGAACATTGAGTACGATTAGAAAGGTAATAATAGCAAGAAGACTTGCTACTGCTTGTAATAAAAAGGTTGTTAGTGTCATATTAGCTCATCAATACCAAGGCAACAGAAGTTCCCGCCCCTAAAGCAAGGGTAATGAGTAGGGATTCAAACATCTTACTCATACCAGAGTTTATGTGGTTGGTCATAATATCACGAACCGCATTGGTCAAGGCAATTCCTGGTACAAAAGGCATGACCGCACCAGCTATAATCAAATCTGCCGTTGAAGGAAAACCTGTGTAGCGAGCCCAAAACTGGGCAATCATCCCAAAGACAAAGGCTCCAGCAAAGGCTGTTACAAAGGGAATTCGGATAAACTTTTCCACATAGAGGGAAAAGGCAAAACCAAATAAGGTAGCCACTCCTGCCCCGAGTGCGTCGTAGATATTTCCATTAAACATAACTGAAAAGAAAGGGGCACTAAAGGTCGCAGCCAAAGTTACCTGCAACTTAGTATAGGGAAGGGGCTGGGCTTGCAAAGCAGTCAATTGCTTGAAGGCTGTCTCTAAATCAATCCGCCCCCCAACCAGCTGACGAGAAATCTGGTTGACATCGCAGACTTTTTCGATGTTATAAGAAGATGAGGTCACGCGCTTCATACGCGAAATATTGGTATTTTCAATGGAGAAAAAGATGGCAGCAGGCATGGCAAGAACATTGCAATCCACAATCCCCTGCGAATGCGCAATACGGATCATGGTATCTTCTACACGATGAATCTCTGAGCCACTTTGAGAAGAATGGTTCCAGCTAACATAATCACATCAATAACGGCATTTAATTCTTTTGATTCTTCCATGCGTTCCTCCTTTTATCAACTCCTTCTATTCTATCACAAATCTGGAGTCAAAAAAAATCTTTGCCATGAAATCATGACAAAGATTCATTTAATCACGAGAATTTTCGTGGTTGTCTTCACTGCTTGATTGAGTCGTAGCAGGTGCATTCCCTCGCTGATTTCCTTGTTGGTTCCCCTGACTTGGTGTCGTAGTAGAACCTTGGTTTCCACGTTGGGATGGTGCTGATGATGACGTTGACGGTGGTGTTTTTGGTTTGTAGATTGAAATCTTGACACGCGTCTTAGTCAAATCAACCTTTTCACCCGCTTTTGGACTCTGTTCAACGACTGTACCCTCAGCAGTTCCATCAGGAGCTGTCGACACTTCTACAACTTCAATATTGGCTTCCTTAATCCCAACAATTTGAACAAGATTATTTTTAGTAAATTCAAGACTAGATCCTTTATAACTTGGCATAGAAACGCTGGTTACTTTCTTAGCAACGGTTAAGGTAATCGTTGAGGCCTTGCTCAAATCATAGGTTGTTCCGGCAGCTGGACTCTGTCTGAGAATTGTTCCTGCTTCACTCTCACTTGATTCTTCTTCCTCAATCTTGATGAGATTTTCAGGAACCTTCTTCTGCTTTAGTTCTGCTATAACATCTGTAGATTTACGGCCGATATAGTTACTCAATTGGAAAGATTGCTTGCCTGATGAGACAACCAAATTGATTTTCGAACCTTCTTTTCGAGTCTTTCCAGCTTCAGGATCTGTACGGATAATCCGCCCTTCTTCCACCTTTTCACTAGCCTCTGATTTCTCCTCGCCAATCTCAAAATTGGCTTTCTTGAGCGTTTCCTTGGCCTCCGCAACTGTCTGACCTGCCACATCTGGGATGGCAATGGTTGCAGGAGTTCTGGATAAGATCCAAATAAGAGAAGCTGCCACCAATACAATGCTGGCCAACAAAATCATATAACGAACTCTAAATTTCCGTTTCTTAACAGACTTGGTTGCGTAATTGTCTTCTGAAACCTGCTGACTCGGCTTCGCAGTCTGTGGCTTCGGACTTTGTGTTTGCACCTTAGGAATCGAGGTCAAGGTACTCTGGGATACCTTTGGTAGTGTCCTGGTGTCTGCCTTAGTAGTATCATTAAATACCAGTTTAGGATCATTGCGACGATTATAAGATAAGCTACTAGACAAGTCTACATACATCTCTGCAACTGACTGATAACGATCTGTCAATTTCTTGGCAGTTGCCTTGATAACAACATTCTCCAAAGCCTGAGGCACAGATGGATTCTCATCAATAACTGACGGTAATGGTTTTTGGAAATGCTGGAGGGCGATGGTCACCGCACTATCCCCGTCATAAGGGATATGGCCTGTCAGCATCTCATAGAAGATAATCCCCATGGCATAGATATCACTCTGTACAGTCGCCTTAGAACCACGCGCCTGCTCTGGTGACAAGTAATGAACTGACCCCAACATTGAGTTTGTCTGAGTAAGACTTGTCTCTGCAAAGGCTACTGCAATCCCAAAGTCTGTAACCTTGGCAGTCCCATCTGGTGTCAAGAGGATATTTTGAGGTTTCAAGTCCCGGTGAACAATTCCTCTGGTATGGGCCAAACGCATGGCTAGGAGGATTTGTCCCATAATACGGACGGCTTCTTCATTAGAGAGAGGATAGTGTTCCTTGATATAGCGTTTGAGGTCTAGTCCAGCAACATACTCCATTGCAAGATACTGTTGACCGTCTTCCTCACCAATATCTGTTATCCGAACGATATGAGGATGGTCTAGATCCGCCATAGCTCTCGCTTCACGCTGAAAACGAGCTACAGCTATCGGGTCCGTCTGGTAGTTGGTCCTCAGGACCTTCACTGCCACTTCTTCTCCGTCTAGAATTAAATCCTTGGCCAAATAGACATCTGCCATGCCTCCTCGGCCAATCTGTTTCACAATCCGATAGCGTCCGGCAAAAAAATCTTGCCGATTTGGATCATTCTGCATCCTCCTCGTTCATAGAAACAAGGGCAACCGTAATGTTGTCTAAACCTCCTGCATTGTTAGCAAAACGCACAAGCGTCGCTGTTTTATCTGCCAAAGGAATATCACTGGTTACAATATCACAAATCTCACTTCCTGAAATCATATTTGTCAAGCCGTCACTATTAAGTAGGAGATAGTCTCCCGGCTCAAGGGTAATGATTCCAAAATCAGGCTGAATTTCATCTTTTTGACCGATTGACTGGGTAATAATATTTTTCTGTGGGTGGCTAGCTGCTTCTTCTGGCGTCAATTGACCAGCTTTAAGCAATTCATTGACCAATGAATGATCGCTCGTTAACTGGTGGTATTCTTCCCCACGAATCAAACCGATACGAGAATCCCCAATGTGGGCATAGATAGCCTGATTACCAATAATAGCAACAGCCTCAAGAGTTGTTCCCATTCCTTTATAGGCATCATCTTGTCCAAGTTGATGAATCTTTTGATTTTCAATTTCTAGGTAATTGGCGAACCATTCACGCACTTCATTGACTGTATCGATTTGGGTATCAACCCAAGCTATACCTAGGTCTGTTACCGCCATTTCACTAGCGATATTCCCTGCGCGATGACCTCCCATCCCATCAGCTAAAATAATCATGGTACGCCCAGCTCTATTGACATAGTGGTTGACATAGTCTTGGTTATTTGTTCGTTTCTGACCAACATCTGTTAATAATGAAATTTCCATGTGTCAGTTCCTTCCTAATCCGATATCTTGCGAAATTGACTGATGAAGAATCCATCACTTCCATACAATTCAGGTGTAATGAGGATACAGCCGTCTTTCATGATATCCTTACATTCATGTTCTAGTTTTACCTGCTCGAACTCAGGATGACTTTCTAAAAACGCCTCAACGACTTGAAAATTCTCCTCTGAGACAATAGTACAGGTACTATAAGTTATTATACCACCTTTGCGTAGTGTTTGACAAACACTACCTAATATTTCTAGCTGAATTTCCTGTAAGGACGCGAAATCTGCCGTTTCTTTATTGTATTTGATATCTGGTTTCCGGCGCAGAAGACCGATTCCTGAACAGGGAGCATCCACCAAAATCTTATCAAAAGAATCCTGACCAAAAAACTCATGCACCTTTCTGGCATCCATTTTTTGCGTTTGAACCCGGTCTGCAACTCCTAGACGTTGGGCATTTTCTTGAATTAAATCCAACTTGTGGTCATACAAATCCAGAGCAGTAACCTGACCTTTCGTGAGATAAGAGGCTATATGAGCTGTTTTCCCACCCGGAGCAGCACAGGCATCAAGGACCTTCTCATTACCTTGTAAATCAAGCGTCGGAGCAACAAGCTGACTGGACTCGTCTTGGATGGTAATGGCTCCATCCGCAAACAAATCATGGCTAGCAAAATGCCCTTGCTCCTTAACCAGACCTGAAGGAGACAAGGATGAAGCACTAGCCTCCAACAAGGCTTGGATTTCCTCTTTTCGGCTTAAATCTGTTACACGAATACTGGCCTTGTTACGTACCAAGAGACTTTCAAAAATAGCTTGCGCTCGCTCCTCTCCGTATTCTTCCTTGAGTTTGGCAACTAGCCAAACCGGAAGGGAATAGGCAATGGAATCACGCTTGTTTTTTCGTTTGATGCTGGCAATATCTGGCCATCCTTCTCGCAAGATACGACGAAGAACAGCGTTGACCAATTTTTCACTGCCTTTTTTACGGACTTTGGCCAATTCCACTGCTTCATTGACCACAGCATGGTCTGGAATCTTGTCCAGATAGCTGAGCTGGTAGGTACTCATAAGGAGAAGAACATAGAGCCAGCTGTCTAACTGGTCTCTGTCTTCGATAAAGTGGGATAGGTACCACTCCAGAGTCAATTTTCGGGCTACCGTTCCATAGACCAGCTCGGTCACCAAGCCCTTGTCTGCTGCCGAAAGTTGACTTCCCTTGAGGTGTTTATTTAAAACAATATTTGAATATGCTTGATTAACAAAAATATCCTCTAATACCGCTAGGGCTAAACTTCTTGCCGTTTCTACTTTAGTCACCAAATCGTTCTCCTACAGTCAATGTCCGTCCAACTCCATTGAGGAAGGAAGCAATGTCCATCTTAGGCTTACCAGCTGGTTGCACTTGTTTGAGGGATAGAGCCCCTTCTGCCGTTGCGACAATCAATTCTTTCTTGCCGATAGAGAGGATTTCACCTGGATTTCCCTGACCATCTACTGGTAGGGCTTCATAAATCTTAAAGCGGTCACCCTTAAGGAAAGTATGGGCAACAGGCCAGGGGTTCATCCCACGGATCTGATTGAAAAGTTGACGATTGGTATTGTTCCAGTCCAGTTTTTCTTCTTCTGGCTTGATGTTTGGCGAGAAAGTGACCTGACTTGGGTCCTGTGGTTCAGGTTTAATCTCACCAGCAATATAGGCAGGCAAAGTGTCCAAAAGCAAATCACGACCAACTAGCGCCAATTTTTCAAACAAGGTACCAACATTGTCCTCATCTGTGATCGGAATACTGCGACGAGAAATCATATCTCCTGCATCCATTTCCTTAACCATTTCCATAATGGTCACACCAGCTTCCTCATCCCCTTGAATCAAGGCATAATGGATTGGAGCACCACCACGATGTTTTGGAAGGAGTGATGCGTGAACGTTGACCGCAAAATCCATGCTATCAAGGAGTTTGCTTGGGAGAAACTGCCCAAAGCAGCAGTCACAATTCCATCTGCTCCTAACTTCATAATAGCTTCCATCTCTGGGCTTCCAGATAATTTTTCAGGTTGGTAGATAGGAAGTCCTGCCTCTTTGGCAGCTTGTTTAACTGGGGTTTCTTGGATCACTTTTTTACGACCGACAGCACGGTCTGGCTGGGTCACAACAGCTAGAATTTCGTAACGGTCATCTGTCAAAAGTCCTTTTAAGACTGTTGCTGAAAAGTCGGGTGTCCCCATAAAGATTAATTTTGTCATATCTTCTCCTTCTTATAAAAATTGCTGTGGCTCATGGTCAATGCTGAGACGGAGCTCACTATTTTCCCGTTCTTGAGTCAAGGCCAAGACCTGGTTAAGGGTCGGCCCCAGCTCATCTTCTAAACGATATTTAATTAAAATCTGATAATGATAAAGGTTATGGGTGCGGGCAATAGGTTTGGGCGTTGGCCCCAGAATGTTACTGGTCTCTGACAAGCCTGATCGCAAAATGTTCATGACCTCATAAGCACGTTTGACAACCTCTTCTTCTTTCTTGTGAGAAAGGGTAATGCCAATGGTGAAATAGTAAGGCGGATAGCCAAGTTGTCGTCTGATTCCCATTTCATAGGCATAAAAGCCTTCGTAATCCTGATCCTTGGCAAATCGAATAGCATAGTGCTGCGGATTATAGGACTGAATCAAGACCTGACCAGCTTTTTCAGCACGACCTGCCCGGCCTGCCACCTGAGTCAAGAGCTGGAAGGTTCTCTCAGAAGAACGGAAATCAGGCAGATTCAAGGCTGTATCTGCATTGAGAACTCCGACTAAGGTCACATTTGGAAAATCCAATCCCTTGGCAATCATCTGAGTACCTAGCAAGATATCCGCTTCCCCTCGCCCAAACTGGTCAAGCAGAGTTTGATGACTGCCTTTCTTGCGCGTCGTATCCACATCCATCCGCAAAATACGGGCCTGGGGAAAGACTTCTGCTAGCTCATCATAAGCCTTCTGTGTCCCTGTCCCATAGTAACGAATGCTGTGGCTCTTACAGTTAGGACAGATTTGAGGAATGTCCTTTGAAAAGCCACAATAATGGCAATTCATGGTCTTGGTATCCATGTGCAAGGTCAAGGAAATGTCACAGTTGGGACAAGTATCCACAGTCCCACACTCTCGACACATGACAAAGCTAGAGTAACCACGGCGATTGAGCATAAGCACCACCTGCTCTTTTTTAGCCAGACGGTCTTGAATCGCTTCTAGCAAAGGGGGCGTAAAGTTTGACGTCTCATTGTGCCCGATATAGTCCCGAAAGTCAATCACTTGAACCTCAGGGATCCTAGCTAAAGGATTGGCGCGTTGGGTCAGACGTAAATGTTGATAGACGCCTTTTCCAGCTCGCGCACGGCTTTCCAGACTAGGAGTTGCTGAACCAAGCACCAAAGCTGCTTGATTATACTGGGACCTTAGAATAGCAACATCTCTAGCATGGTAACGGGGATTGCTGTCCTGCTTATAAGTCGCTTCATGCTCTTCATCGATAATCATGACACCTAGATTTTTCAGCGGAGCAAAGATGGCAGATCTGGCACCCACAACAACTTGAGCATCGCCACGTTCCACTTTGCGCCATTCATCATACTTTTCACCATTGGAAAGACCTGAGTGAAGGATGGCCACTTTCTCACCAAATCGAGCGATAAAACGTTCCGTCATCTGTGGAGTCAAGGAAATCTCAGGAACCAGCAAAATAGCTGTCCTGCCCTTGTCCAAGGCACCTTGGATAATCTGCAAGTAAACCTCCGTCTTCCCACTTCCTGTAATCCCTTGAAGGAGGAAGGGGGGCTGATGACTACCAATAGCACTCACAACTGCATCACGCGCCTGTCTTTGCTCTGGATTCAACTCCAAAGGCTGACTTGCCTCAATGCCTTCAAATAAGCAGCCGAGCGTTGCACTTCTTTTTGGACTATGGTCACAGCACCTTGTTCCACAAAAAAGTTGACTTGCTCTCGCGAATAGAACTCTAATAAACTAGCCAAAGAAGCACTCTCAGGATGAGACAGCAGATAGTCTCTCAGTTCTAACTTTTTCTTGGCACGTGCAGAAATCTCTACATTTTCTAATTGAGCAAGATCTACCTCATACCAAGACTGGGTCTTGACCTTCTTTTGATCAATCGCCTGATATTCTAGACCAAGCAGGCCTTTTCTAGTCAAACGCATCATTTCAGCTTGCTTACTTAAATCTAGAGAAGAAAAAGCAAGCGAATCCTCTGAACCAAACAAGCGCTCTCGGTCTTCCTGACTCAGACCTGCCAGAGGATAGAGAATCTTGTCATAGCTGGAGTTCAGAAATCCTGGTAACATAGCCTTGAGGATAGAGATTTTGTAGGAGAAGACAGATTTGCGTAACTCCTCAGCCAGCCAGAGTTGTTCTTGCGTGAGAACAGGAGAAAAATCCAGCACCTCCGCAATATCTTTTAAATCTTGATTAACCTCTTCTTCATCTGGTTGGGACTCCAAACCAAGAACAATCCCTTGAATCAGACGATTGCCCTTACCAAAAGGCACATGAACCCGCATCCCAACTTCTAGCATTCCCTCAAATTCCTCCGGAATCCTATAACTATAGGGTTGGTCCGTCTGCATCAAAGGCACATCCACAATAATCTTAGCTATAGCCATCTTCTCACCTCCTCCTTGTCAGTACATTCTTGTAATAGAAAAAATAAGATTGAGTCCCCCCAACCTTAAATTTTTTCACCATCTTCTTTTTCTTTAGCGATTTGCTCTTTGATTTTCTTTTCTTCTTCTTCTTTGCGGCGTTTTTCTTCTTCGATACGGCGACGCACTGCTTCACGTTTTCCTTCTGGATCTGGGTGAATTGTAACGTTTCCTGATTCGATTTCTTCTAAAGCGCGAAGAGTTGATTTCAGATTTGAAACCTTGAGTTGCTGGCGCACCTGCTTCTAATTCGTGGGCACGTTTTGCTTCCAAGATTACGAGTGAATATTTTGAAGGAACCTTGTCTAGCAAGGTATCAATAGAGGGTTTTAACATCATTTGCTTGTACCTATTTTCTAAATTTTATCGAGTAGTTGGAGACTTTGGTAACATCTCCTGATAGTGACCAATGACACGATCCACACGGAAGTGTTCTGCTTCGATCACACGTTTGACACGCTCAGCAGCTAGGGGCACCTGATCGTTGACAATCGCATAATCATACTCACGCATGAGGGCAATTTCTTCCTTGGCTTTTTCGATTCGCTGAGCAATTACTTCTGCACTGTCTGTTCCACGTCCTACCAAACGATCTTGCAATTCATCCAAATCTGGTGGTGTCAGGAAGATAAAGACAGCATCTGGAACCTTTTTCTTGACCTGAAGAGCGCCCTGAACCTCAATTTCAAGGAAAACATCAATTCCCTTGTCCAAGGTTTCATTGACATAGGTCAGAGGAGTTCCATAGTAGTTGCCGACATATTCTGCGTATTCCAACATCTGTCCTTGACGAATCAGCTCTTCAAACTCTTCACGAGTACGGAAGAAATAGTCAACACCGTCCACTTCTCCAGGACGTTGTGCGCGTGTCGTCATCGATACAGAGTATTGAAATTGGTTTTCAGAACTCTCAAAAATCTCTCTTCTAACCGTTCCTTTTCCAACCCCTGAAGGACCAGAAAAAACGATTAGTAAGCCTCGGTCTGCCATTGTGTCTCCTTTTAGTCAGTCTGTGAAATAACATTTCTCTAGAATAATAGCAAAAAGCCAGATTATCCTTTACAGTCTTTCTATCTAGTGTAACAAAAAAGCAGTAATTTTTCAACTGCTCTTTCTTATTTATTTAGATTTATACAAGGTATCCCCTTAAAATATACTTGCCTTTTTATTCTATTTAATAGATAATAAAACTACTAATATAAAAAGGAGAAGTTTATGGGAAATTATAAAGGTAAAAATGTTGATGAAGCGATTGAAAATGGCTTATCTGAACTCAATCTCAAAAAAAGTGAAGTCAAAATCAATATTATTGATCATGGAAATGCTGGAATTTTTGGTTTTTTTGAAAAAGAAGCTGAGGTTGAAATCACACCATTAAGCCCACTGGAATTGAAGGTAAAAAAATTAATTCCATATTTAATTGGTGTTGCTGTAATATTTATTATTCTTCTGTTGGTTCTATTTGGAGGAAACTCAGATAAGTCAACTACTGTTTCTCCCCCTTCATCTACAGAAACTAGTAGCGTTATTGAAAAATCTGTCGAGAAAACTAGTGAATCATCCTCTACATCATCAAGTTCGACGCCTGCTTCCTCTAGTTCAACTAACACCACATCAAGCTCGACCGAAACCTCGTCAACAAGTCCATCCCAATCAGCTATCATCACGACTGAAAACAATGAGGAATTTAAAGCACTATTGCAAACTGATGACTCAAGCACCATAACAAATTTTATTCAAAAATATAAAGGTCAAGTCATAGAATTTGATGGACACATAGCAGATATTGCACACTATAAAAATTACAAAACAAAATTCGATATGCTTATTTATGGCGGAAATTACTTAGGAGCAGAACAAGCACCTTCGGGACCAAACTTTAAATTTGTAAATATAACAACAGTTTCTAACGCCGCTTTCAACTCTTTTAATGGCGAAAATATTTCTAAAGGCCAAAATGTACATATAAAGGCACAAATTGGAAACTATAACTCCACTCAAGATTTAGTCTACCTATCTCCAATTGATGTTTCACCTCGATAATATAACGAATTATTTCAAATAATTTATTCAAAAAACTGAAGTCAGATTTTCTTCTGACTTCAGTTTTTTATTATTTAGCATAATCTACTGCACGAAGCTCACGAATCACGGTCACCTTGATATTTCCTGGGTAATCGAGATTGTTTTCAATTTTCTCACGAACTTTATGAGCCAAGATTGTGACTTTGTCGTCCTTGATTTGTCCTGGATTTACCATGATGCGGATTTCACGTCCTGCTTGAAGGGCAAAGCTATTTTGTACCCCTTCAAAGCCGTTAGCAATTTCTTCCAAATCATGAAGACGCTTGATATAGCTTTCAAGAGACTCACTACGAGCACCTGGACGAGCTGCACTCAAGGCATCTGCTGCAGCGACGATCACTGCAATGACGCTCTCAGGCTCAACATCGCCGTGGTGGCTAGCGATCGTATTCACCACAACTGGGTGTTCCTTGTACTTACGTGCCAATTCCATACCGATTTCAACGTGGCTACCCTCAACCTCGCGGTCAATGGCTTTTCCGATATCGTGAAGGAATCCAGCACGACGGGCAAGAGCCGCATTTTCACCAAGTTCGCTCGCCATGATACCAGCTAACTTAGCAACTTCAATCGAATGGCGCAAGACATTTTGTCCATATGAAGTACGGAACTGCAAACGTCCCATAATCTTCATCAAGTCCGGATGAAGGTTTGGCGCACCAATTTCATAGGCAGCAGCCTCACCGTATTCACGGATCTTATTGTCAATCTCTTGACGGTTTTTCTCAACCAACTCTTCGATACGAGCTGGGTGGATACGACCATCTTTGAGCAACATTTCCATAGTCATACGGGCAATCTCACGACGAATCGGGTCAAATCCTGACAAGGTCACCACTTCTGGTGTATCGTCGATAATCACATCAACCCCTGTCAAACTTTCAAAGGTACGAATGTTACGACCTTCACGACCAATAATGCGTCCCTTCATAGTATCGTCTGGCAGATGAACTGTTGAGTTTGTTGATTCCGCTACATATTCACCAGCGATACGTTGCATAGCTTGAACCAGGATGTCCTTGGCCATTTTGTCAGAACGTTCCTTGACCTCTTGCTCAGCTTCGCGAATACGGCTAGCAATCTCCTTGGTCAAGTTTTCCTCTGTCTGTGCCAAGATAATATCTCGTGCTTCTGCCTGAGACAGAGCACCAATACGCTCTAACTCTGCTTCTTTTTGTCTTTCGACTTCCTCTAATTGCTCTTCACGCGCATCAAGGTTTTTCGCTCTATCAGAAATACTTTGTTCTTTTTGTTCAAGTGTTTGTTCTTTACTCGTCAAATTGTCGTCCTTACGATCAAGGCTAGTAGCTCTCTCTGTCAAACGACTTTCGATTTGTTTGAGTTCTTGACGTTCTGATTTGAATTCAGCGTCCACTTCTTCACGGTATTTTCTGGCTTCTTCTTTGGCCTCCAATAGTGCTTCTTTTTTAAGAGACTTGCTTTCACGTTTGGCTTCATTAACAAGTAAATCTGCTTCACGCTCAGCTTGTCCACGTAAATTAGTTGCTTCTTGTTCAGCATTTAAAAGCATCAACTCTGCAGCTTCCTGAGATGATTTCATCTTGGCTGAGATGCTGACATATCCAATGACTAAACCAATGATGACGGCAAAAACAGCAATCGCAAGCGACATGATTTCCATGTTTTTACCTCATTTTATTGTTATTCCGAATGACATACATTCTTTTACATTCTACCATAAAAAAGTGATTTTCACAAACCTAAAATAGAATATGTTTTGAGGAAATTGGAACGCATTTACAAAAATAAACTTGTTGTTTAGAAACAGTTGTTTAGTAGAGATTTGAGAAAAAGCCTACTTTGCAGTAGACTTCCTAATAATCGTTAGAATGCAAGAAATTTGTTTCTAACAACAGCAAGATTTCACTCAGGTATTCTCTGTAAATTAGACTAATGTCCTGCGCGAATTCGGGCCATTCCTCGCAAGATTTTGTCAGAAAGTTCCTTATTTTGAGCGATTCTCAGGGTTTCCTGAATACTGTTCCAGTCGCTCTTCAAAAGAGGCACTATCAAAGCTTCAAATTCATCATTTACCTTCTTCATGTAGTCCTTTATACCCACTCACCATTGGCATTGACCGTATAGCCATCTGGTGTAGTAGTATTCACTGCTAAAGCTCCTGAGCTATAAGCATAGTACCATTTACCAGAAACTGTAAACCAGCCTGTTTTCATAGCTCCAGCGCTATCAAGATAATACCATGTATCATTATCTTTTACCCAACCAGTAGCCATTTTACCGCTATCTTTAAGATAGTACCATGTGCCATTGTCTTTGACCCAGCCTGTAGCCAGTGAACCTGTTTCATTCAAGTAATACCATGAGCCACCAGTTTTGACCCAGCCAGTTTGCATCCAGCCTGTACTGTCAAAATAATACCATCTACCCTTGATTAGTTCCCAACTGTTAGTAGTGTAGGAACCGTCTTCGTGCTGATACCACCAGCGACCAGCTGACTCAATCCAGTTACCAGCTTGAGAATCTTTGTATTCTTAGTTTCCGTTTTTTGTTTGGCAACTACATCTACTTTGGCTTTATCTTGGCCAAACACCCCACCATTGTTATTCACAATAGGAACTTCAACACGTGGAGTAGTTGGAACAACAGGAGCTACAGGAACTACAGGTGTGCTAGGAACGCTAGGAACAGATGGAGTTGTTGGAAGTGCGAACTCTGGAAGAGCTGGACGAACTTCAGGGATACCCTTTTCTGTTACAGGATGTTTCTTCAATTCTTCTGCTTGAAGACGAGCCTGTTCTGCTTCATAACTTGCTTTTGCTGTCGCATAAGCCTTACTTGCTTCTTTGGCTACTTTTTCTTTTGCTTCAAGTGCTTTTTGTGCAGTTGCTTGATTTGCTTTGGCTTCTTTGAGCGCTTCTTCTGCATCTTTCAACTCTGCCTTGCGAGTTTCAAGCTCTTTTGCAGCAACTTTCAAATCTTGAACCAACTCTTTTGAAGAAACAACTTGTGCTTTTGCTTGGTCAAGTGCTTCTTTGGCAACGGATACCGCTTGAGTAGCTTCCTCTGCTTTTTCTTGAAGAGAAGAAAGAGTTGCTTTCTCTGCTTTTGTTTCTGATTTGGCTTGATTGAACTCTTTCTCTGCTTGTTTAGCAGTTTCTTTCAACTCTGCCAATTTCGCTTCTTTATCTGCCTTTGTAGCAGACAAAGTAGCAACCAAGGCATTGGCATTTGACAACGCAACAACGGCTTGATTATGAGTTGTTGTAGCTGATTGAAGAGTTTGTTTCAAGGCTACTGTATCTTTAAGTTGAGCTTCTTGTGCTTTCAAGTTTGAGTTTGCAGTTTGCAAGGCAGTTTCTGCTTCAGCTACAGTTTGGTTAGCAGTTTTAAGAGTTTGTTCTGCTTGAGCTTTTTCTGCTTTTTTAGCTTTTAGCTTAGTATTAGTTGAAGCGCCTTTGCGAGCTACTGTGTAAGGATTTGTGATTTCTGTTGTGTTGAACTTAGACCCTTTTGCTCGGCTTCCTGTGATACCTGTGATAAAATGAGTAGTGTAAGCATCGTTAGAGATACTTTGAGCAAAACCACCTGAGTAAACAGTTTCTTTTGGTTCATCAAATCGCATAATACCTACAAGATGCCCATAGTCTTGTTCGTTACTTACTAAATCTGCTAAAGACGTAAACAAATTAGACTTCATATAAGATTTAGTCCAAACACGTGTGCTAGGCACAGACTGAATTACAGAATTTTCGTACCCTTGGATACCTTTATTCATTTGCTCCTCAGTAGGGTGCAAACCATTCAAACCATAAGCATCTGCAACTGCATGAATACCCTTAGCATAGTGACCATGACCTCCACGCGCACGATAGTCTTCACGACGTGCGATAGACCAACCACCTTTGATGTACTCTTTAGCGACTTTTTCTGCGAACTCAAAGGAGTCTTTTGTTACAACAACGTCTGTAAGACCCAACTGCTCACGCAAGTTTGAAATCAAATCTGCTGCGAACAGTGTCAAGTCATCACGGACTTCTTTTGGAAGATTATTAACATCATACTGTGTCTTATCTGCCTTATCCGCTTCGCTCAAGACAAGGTTTTTAGATTGAATGCTATCTCCAACCATGTCAGTAATCTCTTTTTTCAACTCTTTATTACGAGCTTCAAATTTATCAATATCCGCTTGAGTAAGTTTATTATCTGGAATTGCCCAGTAGTCCTTATTCAATTGGATTTTTTCTTTGATTTTTGAAACAAAGGCTTCTTTGAATTGGATAGACCCTTTTGCAAGTGGTTTTGATGACTCGATAAGAGCGTTAACTTCAGCAGTGACCGCTTTAAGTGCTTCTTCTGCTTGTGCTTGATGTGCTTTCGCATCCGATACCGCTTGGGTTTTTGTAGCAATCTCTGCCTTTGTTTCTTCAATTTGCGCTTTTGTAGCTTGATTTGCTGTTTCTGCTTCTTTAAGAGCAATATCGGCATCTGCTTGCGCTTGTTTGCTTGTTTTTTCGGCTTCTACGGCTTCTTTTTGTGCTTCCTTGGCATTTTCCAAGCCTTTGCCATTAACAGCGTCTGTGGCGATTTGAACCGCTTCTGTGGCACTTGTAAATGCTTTTTCTTTTGCAGTTTGTGTAGCTTCTTTTTCTGCTACAACTGCTTCTTGTGCAGATACCGCTTGGTTTGCTTCTGTAGCTTTTGCTTCTGCATTTTTAACCGCTTCTGCTTTTACAGGAACTTCTGCTTCTGCTTTAACTACTGCTTTCTCAGCTTCTGTAATAACGGCTGGGCTTGCCTTTTTCGCAAAATCCTCTGCTTTTTTCACAGCTTCTGTTTTCTCATTGACAAGAGAATCTGCTTCATTTGTAGCACGCTTGGCATCTTTAACCGCCTGCTTGGCTTCTACTACTTCTTGTTCCGCTTTCTTAGCTTCTGCTTCTTTTGTAGCAACCTCTTCTTTTGTCGCTACCGCAGGAGTTGTGGTTTCCACAACCTCCGCCTTTGGCGCTTCCACATTCACTGGTTTTGGAGCGACTTCTTCTGCGCCTACTGTGTGGGATAGGGATGCTGCTGCAATTGCTGCTGTCATTGCGATTGTTGATTTTTTCATATTATTTCCTCTTTTTTTCTTTATAAACTTATTATACCACAAAACAACTTTAAAAGGTTATTTATGTGTAAAATAACTTTAAAAAGTCTAAAATTTGTACCATTTTGACTGTATCATGTAAGTAGCGAGGTACTACATGACAAATAACAAAACCAATCTTCAAGATTACATCTCTAAAAGAATTCGTCTATTACGCTTAGAAAGAGGATATACTCAAGAACAACTAGAAGAGATGGCTGATTTGGGTACTAATTATATCTACAAATTAGAAAATCTTTCAACTAACTTAAAGATTCAAACGCTAGAGAAAGTAATGGAAGCCTTAGAAGTAGATTTAGATACATTCTTTGATATACAATTAAAAGAAGAAGACCCCAAAATTTCTCTACTTGTTGATGAATTAAAAACTCTTCCAACAGAACAACGCTCCCGAGTCTTAGATGCCTTGATGCTCATTCTCAAAGAAGTCAAATAACAGATGTTCTGATTTGCTTCTTTATCATTTGCAATCATTAGATTTCCCCTAATTTTTTAAGAAGGCGCAAAGCTTTCTTTTTTTACTTTTATATAGAAAACTAGATACAGATAGTTCAAAACACTATTTTCGAGTGTCGATAAGACTGACAAATCTCTTACTTGTCTACCACAAGGTGAATGAATTACTTACGACTATCACTACTATCTTCCCTCTACCTTTTAACCTCGAATCAGTCATATCTAAATCCTCATTGTATAGTTTTCAGTCTATTTATTATCTTTTGTACTACTTTACCATACTTTTGTTATTTTGTATAGTTTATTGTACTTATTTTTAAAGAAAATAGATAGTAAAATGATATATAACATGAAACATGATAGATTACAAAAACATATAGCTTTTCGAATCCGTGAATGTCGAAAAGAACAGAGATTAAGTCAAGAGAAATTATCAGAATTAGCTGGCTTGGGTATCAAGGCAATTCAAAACATGGAAAATATGAAATATGATTTTAAGATAAAAACTCTTGAATCGGTAATCAAAGCATTAGGTATTACCGTAGAAGAATTCTTTAATCTACAAGCATATGATACAGAAAGAAAAGAGTTCCTTAAGCGACAAGCATATGACTCAGAGAGAGAAGACTCCCTAGAAATACTTTTCGACAACCTAGCAAAGTTACCCAAAGAGAAACAAGGAAAAATCATAGCCTCCTTTAATGAAATTGTAAAAAACATAAAATAAATATAGATGGTAAGGAAGCTTTCAATGAATAAACAAGGCTTCTAATAGAGCAAATTGATAAAATATTCAATACTTTATAACAAAGGATAAGAAAAGAACCCACTGAAAGTTATTTCCTAACAACTTTTAGTAGGTTCTTTTTATCCTATCCATATTCTAGTTCTTTTCTATTCTTATCGGCACTCTTCCAAAATTCTGCTCTGCTATACTTGGATTTCCCAGTTGGTAAATCTGGTCTGCCTTTTGGGTCATAGCATCCCAAGGTTCTTTGCCAATTCTGCTAACTAGATCGACCTGCCCTTTCAAAGACTTGAGATGTTGCCTGCCT
>BNJS01002917.1_pt1 | contig 76070 bp, 61 predicted proteins | sample 8540461 | NCBI WGS metagenome assembly BNJS01 (sample SAMD00202454, study PRJDB9452) | human saliva metagenome | isolation source: human saliva | place: Japan
TAGCGAGTGTACTAGAGTAAAAAATTGTACTATATTTTGATTCAAAAGTTATAGTAATCATTCATATTCATTCTTAACAATCAATCTTTCTTTGGCGTTTATTCATCAAAGAACTTTGTGGGATTAGCCTCTTTGAACATCAAGAAATATAAATAAACAAATTACAGTTAGTTAATTACTCCATTCCAAATATTCTTGTGGAACTCGTCCAAGTATCAATATAAATCCTCTAACATCAAGGGCTGAAATTCTTTAGTGGTGAATTTGTTATATTCAAATTGAATTTAGCAGTACAGATTGATGTAACAATAGTAAAGTTTTTCTGGGTGGTATCAATGTGTTCTGTTCGTGGTTGGTAGAACTAGGTTGAATACCTAGTCCTTTTCGGAACATATTTTGTTTGATAACATCTTGTGTCATTTTCGTTCTCAATTTCTTTGTTTATTCAAATTTTTAAAAACTTTTAGTTTCATTATAACAAATAATTTTTAAAAAGTAAATATTTTTTTATTTATTGTTGACAAAGTGATAAAATGTTGTATCATATAAATATAGAAAACGAAAAGGGAAAGGAATTGTGGGTAAATTAAATTATTGAATTTCAAAATTATCTGACAAAGACAAGGAAATTTGATGTAGGTTGTGTTCGAGATGGTGCAGTACAGTAAAGAAAACAAAGACATTGACATTGAAATTCAAGCAGTAAATAGTGAGATGAATTATCTCTGTTGCAGGTAGGTTGGAATTAAAATTGATTTCGTTGGTAAATCATTTGGGTTCGAGAATTTATGGACAGTTTTCAATTTTGATTGGTTTCGTCGTACAGAAAAACAAATCAGGGGAAAAAACAAGGTGTTGTTGGGCATTTATTGGTGAAGAAAAGGAGCGGAGTTCGTCAGAGTCTAATGAAGGGTAGGTAAACAGGCAAAATTCAGGGATTTCTTTGGTGGAATGAAAGATTTAAGGCTGGTGTCATTAGTTGTGGTGAAAAATTGTGAAAGAAGATTCATTACGAGTATTTCGTGCAGTGATTTGGTCTGTGAACAGTTTGGTAAAGTAAAACAATTAAGAAATCAATGAAGTGTATGGTGGAAGAAGCTTCCTATGGAACGTATTTGAAGAAGCAATTGGCAAATCTGAAACATCTGTTTTTCTTTAAAAGGTTCAGAAAAATGGGTGTTCTTGGATTCTTCGATCATTGGAGTCGATTGATTGACGCGATTAACAAAAGGTGCAAAAGGGTGCAGCCCAGAAAAGTAACAAGAAATTGTTATTGTGCGTAATCTTTGAGGATACGTAGGTAACAATCATCGATCAAACAGAAAGTGTTGAAATGGTAAATCATTTAAATTCTTGTCAGGAAAGATTTCAACATTCATAGGGTGCAAAAACAGTTGGGGTGTTTTCTAGTGAACAAATTAAATTCAAGGGTGAATCTATTCTCAATCCTAGTTGAAGGTGTGAAACAAGGGTGACATTTTGAAATTAAATTATTGAATTCTATGTTTAAAAAGTAAGTCAGAAATAATTTCAACACAATTCATTACAGGTCAAGAGTTAATTCAGAAACTTAGTTTGAAAAAGTCAAAAGAATTTGACGCATTGATTTTACCAATCTAAAAAGGAGGAAAAATCCAAGAATTTATCAAATCAGGGTACAAAATAAAAAGAAACATTGAAATCTCTTTTTCTATATAGTGAGTGATTTTGAATGTCGTTATATCGTCACTAGTGGAACGGCGCGGGTGTAAAAGTATTTTTCGATAAATGTATCGACACAGTAAAAACGGTGGGTCATTTTAATGATAAGAAAAGATGAAATAAAAGTGTTGTCCTTCTTGTTCCTGATAAATCAATTTTCTATATAAATTTTTGTTAGCATAAAACAAGTCAATCATATCAGGAGTATTGTCTGTTCATGGCATTTTATTCAGTGTTCAATTTAATTCTTTATATTTTCTGTTAGTGTTTTACAGGAAACATCAAAATAGTTTGAGCTAGTGATTTAGTATTGCGCGTCAATGTTGGCTTAGTGCAACGATCTAAATTCTGTAGCCGTGGGCATGGCACAAGATGTTTATGAGAGTCTCATCTTGAGTTAATGAGGCTTATTTTGCTGTGTGGTTTTTATTCTATTTCCTAGTTCTTTAATTGTTATTCATCTTCGATCCAGTGAAAGTGTCGTGAGTCGCTTATCCATAAGTTCTGCGAGGCTCCTGTTGACTTTTGGCAATGTTTATCATGTTTGTTGCCAGCAATCAATGTACATATCTACAATGTGCTGGATGCTGGCATGTAAGGTGAGGGAATTCGTCATAGTAAAGTCAACAATATTCAGTGCGTATAATATACATCTTCAGAGTATCTTCATCTAAATCGATTAGTCTGGCGGAAAGGATTTCTTTGTTCTTCTTTCAGTGGCTACAAAGAACTGGATAGAAAATTCTCATTGGTCGGGCTAGATAAAAATTCTAAAAGCGTGGGTGTCTCTAATATCTATTCTGTAATCCACGAGTTTTGCGTCTGTATTCATAGTCAAATTTGAATAAATCCAACAAAATATTCAAAAATACGGCAGCCAAGTGCTTTCAGTTCATCAACAGATCAAAGAGGTATCTTCTGTAATCTAGTCGAGCATCGATTGAGTCGGCTAATAAATGAAGTGCAAGTTTCTGTTGGTAGAGTTTTAATAGTTTGAGATCTAGCATATAGAGTCTCTTTTCTATTTTATTTCATCTATTGTAACAAAAATATTTCAGTAAATCAAAATACTATGCTAATTTTGTCAGACATGTTGTGATCAAAGCGGTAATCTCTGAAACCAGTTTATCCTAAGTTTCGTTTCATTCTTCATGATTCAAGAAAAACAGTGGGGTCGAGGGCTGGTGACGATAAAGAGAGCATAATTTTAAGTGGCAGTCTCTAATCATTCTGGTGCATTTAAAATTTCATGGAATACACGTTAGTCGAATTCGATCTTAACTTTGTTAGGTATTTTGTATTTACACCGTCGAAAGAGTGATACGATCAATGCGTCTGAAAGTATAATCTGTTTCGTGCATGGTCAGGATGCATCGACGTTTAAGTTAACATGTCGAGGAAAGAAACTGTCAAAGTGAAGGCGAGGAACTGCCTAGGCTGTCAATTGTGCAAAACTCATTAGCTGTTGAACGGGATCGGTTTGTGTTGTTAATGAGTAGAGTCGTGCGCTGAATGAAAATCGAGCAGGCTTTATGTTGATGGATTGAAAAACAGTGAAGAGATGCAAGCCAAGTGATTTGGGCGGACATCTTCATTTAGATAGTCGGCTGTGGTCGTGGTGGCAGTTTGTTGGAATGGCAGTACGTTAGAAGTAATTGCTTGGGATAGATGGTATGGCACGAGACATTCTTATACAGTTATGTTTATGCAAGTTTGTGATGGTATGTTTCTAACCAATTCATTTCGTTTTGAACGAGGGTCATCTTCAGCTCGGGGGTGAAAATTCGAGTCACAATCATAAATATAAGGCATTTTCATCACGAATTGTTTCGAAGACAGCATATTTAATAGCACATAATGAATCTGGTAAATTAGCAAATCCCTACATGGCGTGCATGTTAGCGCGTCTTAGATGGTAATGGCGTGAGCAGGGCTCATAATTGTGTTGTCAGTCATGTAATGGATAATGTTTAGAGCGACTTTATAATTCTTAGTAGTCCATTCAGGGAACGTCAAAGTTATCTATTGAATTCATCAAAATCTAAATATTCAAAGTAATTGGTTCTGTAACATCAAGGATTATAATCTCTATGAACATCATCATAAAGCATTTAATCCAGTAAACAGTGAACATATGTACGTTAATACGGATGAAGTGAATGTTTGCATAGCATTCTTCATTTTCTGGGTCAAGTGGAGATACACAACATGAGTACAGACCATTTCAAACATCCATCTTTGAAGAATGTAGCTAGTCATATTGAATAGAAAGAGTGTTTAGATCCATTTCCACACAATAATGTCTAAAGTTGTAAGGTAATTTTATCAGTCAAAGAACAGTTAAGTTTGGGTAGCATTGCATTGTATTGTCTAAAGTGTGTAGAAACGATAGTCCATTTAGTTGAAATCTATGGCGTCATTTGGCATAGCATAGAAATTGTAATAAATGTTGGGTCAAAACAGATAGATTTCATCAAGTGAGTTTTTGTCTATAGGTACGTGTCTTGATTTAATAACAAAATCATCAACAGATGCTGGTTCTTTTTCAGTATAAGTTCCGCGCCGTCACGTTCGGCAAATACATCAAGAACAATTGGTAAACGATAGAAGTAGCAGTCCATTGATTACACGACAAGCGAGCAAGCAATGTTAGTCCATTGAATGAGCTTCTTTAGTATCAAAATGCTGGTCTACGGACATCAACACCATACAAATCTCCTAATCTAATAATTTCATCAAGAGCTTCATATTGTTTAAAGATTTCTTCTTTTAATCTGATTGATTCATCATCAGTAGAAGTGATAGCAGCAATCTTTGTTCTTTTCTAGCTTTTAAGTATTCAAAGCTCCATATAGAGGCGATCTTGCATAAACACGTATGATGCAGCACTGAGAATAAGCATCAGATGAACCACTAATTAAGTGTGAATGACGAGCTCGTCTAATATCTTGTGTATATGCTTTAAAGATACCGTCATTAACTGTAACAACATTCTTAGAGTAGAAGTCATGCACAATTGGGTCTGGTTCAAAGCCGTGTTCTTTCAATGCGGTTTCAGCTGTTCTTAATCCACCTTTTGGCATGAAGTTCAATTTGAATAACTCATCATTTTGAATACCATAAATAAGCTCATTTTCTTTGTCAATATATCCGGCTGGAATATCTGCAATAGAAGTTGGACGAGTATCCATAGGGAATCTTGTTTTTTCATATTCAGCTCTAGTAGAGTCCATAATATGTTTAATATGTAAAGTTCGTTCTGTTGCTTCTTCTAGGAAACCTTTATCACCATCATAAGGGGTGTAATTATCTTGGACGAACCTAGCAACACTAGTTGATTCTTTCCAAGCTTTTCCTTTAAAGCCTTCCCAAGCTTTACTATAAACTGCTTCATCAATAACTTTTTTCATTAAAAAGCACCTCGTTTTCTTTTGAGCTACATAAAGTGTAACCCTTTTCGATTATTATATCATATCTAGTTATATTATTCTACTTCCTTGATGCTCTAAGAGTGAAACTATTATAAGACAAGTCATGAAAACGGTTTTGTTTTATAATAGTATTTAAGTGCTAAAAAAATAACTTAGGACTTTAATCCTAAGTTATTCTGCCATGTCTGGCTCAGGCATTTCCAAAATATAAAACTTCCAGTGAGGCTCGGAATCTCCAAAATTACTTATTGAATATAAAAAGCTATATTCATAGTTATATTATTCCTTTTTATTAGTCATATAAGTTATTTTTCTTGAAATTTTTAATTACTCTAATTTTTAAATTAGATAGTTCTTCGAAAAGCTGTTTCAATATCCTTAGTCCATATAAGACTTTAATTCTACTATTTCTTCAGTTACATGAGATATAGTTACTTTTGAATTTTCTTTATTTAATAGATTTTGATTAACTTCTATCGCTTCTTCTAATAATTGTTTAGCAAGAGCTATATCTTTATCAATTTTAATTTGAATAGAGATGGGATAATTGTAACAGATTCTTTTATATCATTGTTTACAATAATAGACTCATTCATAATTGAGTTAGGAATAATAGCTCGTTAGTGACAAGTTTTTAAAGTTGTATGTCTTAGAGTCATTTCTTCAATAACACCTGTAATGTCTTGAGCAGGCATTCTAATTCTATCTCCAATCTTAAATGTTTCAGCAGAAAAGAAGCATTAGAGCATGCTATAATATTTTTGATTGTGTTTTTGTAAGATAAATCAAGTACAGGCTAATAAAGAGCATTTGTAAATAGAATTTAGACTCAAGATTGGATATTGAGAGCAAAAACAAATATTCCTATAAGTACGTACTAATCTTACAAGTATTTGCTAGGAAAGTATTAGTTATATTATTGTGTTCTCTATAATCTTTTTGGAAATATGTTATCTACTAAAAGATAAAATAATAGTTGTTACAGCTATAATTAGGTTAGGTATCGTTAATAAATCATTCATGAGGTTTGACTCCATAATAAAGAGCTATCAGAATAGCATCTTTGTTAATCTTTATTTTTGTTTTTCAGTGAGGTGCGCTAGAAGAGTTTTACATCTTTGTTATGTTGAGTATCATCGGTTAGATTTTCGAGCTTTGAGACGATTGATTGCTTCTTGTAATTTTCTGGTTCATAGAATTACAGAAATAAATATAAAATCATATAAATTAAGTAATGCTATGAGGTTTCGCACTTATTTACACATAAAATAATAGTAAAGCCCTGGACTACCCAGTATCACTTTTTGTATAAAACAAGAGTTGATTTCACAGACCGTTTTTATAAGTTTAATTTAATAAAAATAAACGTTAATGGAAGTGCTCACACATTTCGAGCTGAAAAGTTAGATTTTGCAAAATTATTGGTAATATTAAAAGTCGCTTTTATCAGATCCATTTTATAGTTTAGTTCATCTTTGAAACAGGTTTCTTCATATATTTCTTAAGTTCTTTATGTAATGTGTCCAATGTTGTATTTCGCTGATCACTTTTCTTTTCTTAATGAGTAGATCATCTGGGCATCCGTGCATCTACACATTAGATTTACAATTCGAGCATTTAAATTCTTTTCCTTTTCTAATTCACCAAATGATTGCGCTTACAACAAACTTGTGACGTATAGCCCGGATTGGTAACTACTGTGTTCCTTTTTCAGCGACCTTACTGATAATCTTTCAGCGCAAACGCCTTTTGACCATGTTGAGAATCTGTTTCGTTGTTTCTAAGTATCTTTTTCTTACTACCCAATTTTAAATCCTCGGTATTTCTTCTATATCTTCCTCTTTTATCATTTTGTTGAAATTCATGATTTATAAGGGTAGTAGCCATTCTTGATTTTGTATTTGGTAATTTAGAAATTCTCTTTTTAGAACTAGTTATTATTTTCCAAATTTCTTAATTTTGATTCTAATATAGATGAGATGCTTGTTCAATTAAAATTCTTTTCTTCTAGTATGCAGTTTATAGCGAAAACAACGTGACCTATTTTTATTAGGCTAATTATCAGACAGATTGCTGAAATGGAGAGACTTCCGAATTGTTCTACATATACTGCCCAGATTACTTTAATGTTATTAAATCAGCTTATTCCATCATCTAGGCTATGGTACCTACTGAGTTGTTCAGTCATTTCCTTTTTATTGATAATTTATCTATTTGTTTACATGAAGATAATATTGATTGATTTTGATTTTGGCTAACTAGAGTTTAATTTTGGCCATTCCCAATTAAATCAATTTCTATCCGTAAAATGTTTTGACCTTTTCCTGAAAACATAAAAATTCTATTATTAGCCATTAAATTTATAAAGATTTGAACTTAATATAACATTGCGCTCTTTGTGTGTGCATCTGCCTTGTATCGTTTTCTATCTTCTCAAAAAGATTGTTTAATCTATGAACATCAATTTTTAAACTCTTTTAAATAATCAGCCTTGATAATCAACGTTTTATAATTTAAAATATTATATAAGGTCAGTCATGTTAAAACACAAAATAAATAACGTTTCATCATCTCTACGATTTTCATTTTCGTGCTATTGCTTTTTTAATCGTGATTTTAATCAGTTGAAGCAATTACTTTCGCTACACTGCTTGATAAGATGTCACAGAATTTTCTTTGATAATAAAGTCCTTGATTGGTTCATCTCTAATGGTGTCCGGCCGCTTTGTTTTAATAATGAACTTATTCCAGCTATATCTTGACCAAAACATAATTTTTAATATTTCTTTGAACTTTTTCCTATCATATATTTCATCTTCGTTATTCGAGCAATTTGCTTTTTATTTTTACTGTTCGTTTCATTAAATTGTGTCAATTGTAGCCGAAATACATGATTTCTGCACTCAAACTACTGTTGACCATATTCGGGTTCATAATATTCTGTGTAGCAACAATAAAACTCTGAGTCTTTCATCACTGTACATCAAAGTCTCTTTGATTTTTGTTTTTCAAAATCCATAATTAGCAACTTTCTTTTAAAAATAAAAAGACAGTGGGATTGAGACCACGTTCTTGGATTTGCATCCAACGCCTTAGCAATCCTGTGGCTATGTCTAGGCTATAGGCTTATTAGAAACATTGAGCGATTCAAAATCAGAGTTTGCGTGCAGCGACCTGATAAGGGATAACATTTGAATGTATTCAGCGCATCTTCCACTTCATCAAATCAGAAGCTAGACTCGAAAACTTCGAGCCCGTCTCACAGAAAATGCAGCATGAAAAACGTTAGTCCCAGCCGAAACCTTCTATCTCTGAGTCACGGATATTTCTTCATGATTTACCCTTCTTTGGTAGCATATATCAACTCAAAAATTTGAAAGTCAATGTAGCACGACAACTCTTGTTTGAATGCTCCATGTTTGAAATCTTCAACATTGAAACCAACCATTTAGAGTTCACCCATACCTCCTAATGATTAGCCCAAAGTAGCGTTTGATTATGACGTCATGACGATAGCTACACCATCTTAGATTTGTTATATTCTTCATCGGGTCACCGTATGTTTTTGTCATCAACGAATCGCAAGATGAACTAGATTTTCCAAAAATCTTGTCTTGCTCAAGACTAAGAATGAATTGATAAAAATCTGCATCCATAACTTCATGATACACTGCCAAACTCAAATCTTTCAATTGATAGATTAGAGCCCAACAATGTCAATTTGTATGCCCCTAGCCTGTTACTTGATAACCTGTTAGATTACGACTCACGATAGAACTCCCGCTACTGATTTTTTAAATGGAATATAATAATGATCTAACTCATATCTGAATCAATTTCATCGCTCTCATTGTCAATATTACTCATTGAGACTTAGAATAGACAATTGTTTCAATGTAAGATTTTACCAAAATCATTTCCACTACATATGCGCAACTAATTGTTACGGTTTGATTCTAATACATCTGCCAATTCATTTAATGAATGTTTATTTAGTACCTCTTTTGTACTGTTAATGTTAATTTTCATAATTTTTATTCACTCTTTCTTTCTTTTGTTTTTATTATCTACGTACTGAATTTTTACGATGAAATCAAGAAAACCCTTCTGCTGCCTGATCTGAAACAATATATGCGCTATTGTAAATTTCGAGCCCACAATTAAATCTCGTCAAAGATAAAATAGCCCTGACTGAATTTATCTCGATTTCTTCCAATTACGAGTGCTCTTTTCCAATTCTTCTACCAATTCTGTTGACTTTCTTTCGTTTTCACCGCGTTTTATCTCCTCATTTCTTTCTTTATCTAAGCTATATATATACGCATTTCTTATGTTTTGTCAACACTAAATTTAATTTTTATTTTTATATTTATAGTCATATTATACAAGAAAATTTTTGCCTGTCAACATAAAATAGAATTTTGACTTCTTTTTATTTTTATTTTTGTTTATATTGTTCACGACTAACTTCTAATCCTACCACGATTTTGGCCTCCACGAAATTATTATAGCGCAGACAGACGTGCAAGAATGCCCAATTTAGAATCAACGTGAACATCTTCAATATCTTCGAGCACAAATGTCAGCCAAACTCTTTTGAAATTATCCTATTCACCTAGATTATCCACATTTAATTTTTACATTATCCTCAGCCATAAAGATTTTAAACACGCTTGAATTAAACCTTGACCCACAATACGATAAATACTATTTTCACATTATTTTTCAGCCAAAAGATATAAAACCCGTTTATTGCCCTTTGTTAAACTCTCTGAATCAGAGAATTTCTTTAATTGACTCGAATCTATTATCACTGTATGTGTTGTGACCAAAAACGAACTCAGTTCCCGTTATCATCTGAACATCTCTGCTACACTGCTTTTATAATCAAGGAAAATACTACCAATATCTAGTCCCATTCTTTTTGTTAATGAATAGCATCAAATAATCACATCATCACGCCATCGCCTATCAGATTGCCCCATCAATATTGGCCATTGTACCCAAATCCAAATCCAACTACATCTTCATTTGTTGATTTCTTAATTTCTTCTCACATCCAATCGCGTGTGTCATTTTCAACGACTTCTTGCAACTTCTTCAATGCTTCTTCTTGTTTTGTTTCACATAATTCTGCCTAGAAGCACAATCCGAAATAGATTGTAAAATCTACAATTCCAGCACAATTAAAATCTTTTAGAGTTCAAATCCACAAATAATCGACTCTTATTTTTCCATTTTACTTCCTCACTTTTTAGATATTATCTTATATCATTTTAATAGGAGAATATAGAATGAATAAATACTCAGAGAATCAATCCAATCTCATTAAAATATATAAAGATTCTGTTGATATGCTTCATTCCTTAATAATATTCTTTTTCTTCCATTCTGAGTCTCCAAATTTGCACTTTGCTTTTATTTCAAAGATACTATATTTGAGAAATTGAAATTTATACTAATTGTTATGATTTAGATTTTAGAGTACTCATCGCATTACTCAAAAATAAAAATCAATGAATTAAAACAAAAACAACTACCATTGATACTATTATAAAAATCATGAAAATTATGTCGGTTTGCTTTCCAATCAGAAGAATGCCCTGCAAGACAAGAGAGTCGCTAAATTATAATGAGAATGTTTTAAATGAAAAACGATTCTTGTTATTGCTCATGTATCAAAATTCGCCACCATATTAGAAAGATTTCAGATTTGAAAATCACTGCACTTAACTATTGATAATATATTGAATGGAAAATATAATCACGCCTGCTTATTTAAAATCAAAACATAGAAAGATTTACTATGAATACACGAATGCTTTTAATAGAATTTTCTAAAAAGGAATGAAATGTTCCTTGATAATTACAAAGAAAACTTCTTAAGGAATTATGATAGCTCAATCAAGAGTATCTACCCATAAAAGAGAAAAAGAAAATTGTTAAACTATACTTAAAAACAAATTGAATTAGAAAGAGAATTAAAAGACTAGGATTTAAAATTGTAACAAAAATTCCTAATCAGAATTACTATTACTGTCAGCCTCATTGATAATCTACCTTTTGGAAAGATTACAATACAACAAAGACTAGAATGTTATAATTTATCTTGTAGCCTATAGGAATAGAATAACTGAGATTAAACTGTTTTATGAATATGATAATCAACATTATATTTTCACATCAGATGGAATGAACTTCCTAGTCTCAAATTGTGTTTCTTAATGAATGCAACTTACGCATTAGTGAGCAAAGAAAGGAAAGAGATTATATTAGGAGACCAATATCCATAAAAGGTACCAATTTGGTGATGCTTTTCTTTCTCTCTTGATAAGCATTGGGCGCTGCACGTTTGCTAGTGACGATACTAAGGATTGTTGCATAAATGCTGAATAATCCAAACCTTGTGCATCAGCCCCTTTGATTGCCATTCAATAATATCTTATAATCGCTGCCACCCTATATTTTTCTGACACCACTGCAACTTTTAATAATTTATCTTTCTTATGTAATAGCGTTGGTTGTACCATTGCACGACGTCGCGCCTGCAGTAGTGCGCTGGCATTTTATCCAGACGAGTTAGCATCACCACCAGCATAGCTCATGTTGGTTAGCGCTGTTGGTGATATCAGGTTGTGTCAGTCGCTAACATCTTGCCCTCATTGATCGCTAACATCAATTGTTTCGTAAATGCTGATGTTGCGTGCACGCATAACATCAACGCTAAGGCCTGTATTCATTAGTTTGTGAATCACATCCATCCAAATACCAATAGAAACATTCCTAGCTGTCCTAACCACCCAACGTCAGAGCGCCCACCACATCACTTGTTGGCCGCGACTTCTGGAGCACGGTCACGCCGTCTTAACAGAATAAGCATAGTGACTGATAATAGCATCAGCGTGGCAGCAGTGGGTCTGGGTGTGCATCATCTTCAATAAGATATATGGCAGAACTTCTTTCATAGTGCTTGTTGGATCACACCCACTCTTGCATTCACCAGAATCATTAGTAGTAATTTAGCATACATTGTGGTTTCTCATACATTCCTGTGATGCTTGCCACTTGTTTGCTCCCGCCATTTGTCTTTGCGCAGAGTGGTAGACCGATTTTAATCCTAAGTTCGTAGAATCTCCACCAGCTTTCTTCAGCGTCTAAAGTTCATTCCGCTATGAAATTTTCAACGCGTGTTGACGCATCAACATTATTCAAGATACGAATAGTGGTATTCAATGACATTCTACATCATACGCTATACTACATTTGACTATGATTGCTCGACGCATTATGTGCGCTACATTTGAATGAAAGCCATAGATACTACTTGAACCTAAAAGTATAATTTGTTCCCAGTCCGTATATTCACGTAACCAGGACAGCTTCAAATGCTCTATCGATCGAACCTACTCGTGTGTGTTGTTGGTAGTAGCTCTATTCAAACCAAATGAACTTCTGTATTTCTTCCCATATTGATTGCACAATACTATGACCTGTATTAGCTATTCAGTGAGACGCCTAGCCATCTGTTCTTCAGCATCTTTTACTAAACTTTCAAAATTATCAAACGCTAGAACACGAATTTGAGAAATTACTGTTTGGGTCCACTACGTATAAATTTGCATCGAGTCTCAAATCATGCAGCTTGAACTTGTTTACAGAACATCCTAGGCGATTAGTACCATGGCGTGTGTTCTTTTGTCTGGGCAATAGTGATCCATTTCTCTCCAAAAACGTTCTTTCAAAACTACTCTGGATTGGAACTTTTGAGGCTCTTCGTATTGTTCTTCACCAATCTTATTATTATTGACACTTAATAAAACAATATTTCGTCTTTTCTTCACTAACTCATGATTATCATATAGATTATATGCCGATCGTATCCTGTCCTAATCCAGCGATTGTTGCTAATTCTAGATAATGTTGCACCATCATCACCACTAAATCTTTCGAAAACGTAATCAATGGTACATGCACCATACTATCTCATGTCCATATTGATTAAACTTTAATATACCATTCTAAAATTTGTTTCTGTCGTTCTCAGTCCATTTTGATAGTTCCACCAAAGTCTCTTTAATCTTTCTATCAATCAGTCCTATCTTTACATCACTTGAGAATGCAGCCCTTTTAATAAATTTGCTGTTGTCTCGATACTGAACCACCACTGCTCACCTTTACCTTACGTTCTTCAAGATTGCTTCGCGTTGAAAGACCAACCTTTTCATTCCAATAATTTTATTTTCGGTTCAGCATCCAATATATTTAGCTGGATTTCATCATCCCATGAATATAATCTCGTCTATGCTTCCGTTATCTGAATAGATTATTTGACCACTGAATCATACATATTTGTAGTCCGCTCACTGCTTTTTGTAATCATTTCTTCACCAATTTTAGATTTGTTTGATAAACACCTGCACTATAAATCCCGCTTCAAGAAACCAACAAGAACAAGGATAAATCCTAATATTAAACTCCATTTAAAATTTTAAAATAAATTTCATAATCTTTTTAAAATTTTCATTACTATTCCTCCTACTGTTGCTTCTGTTGTTTCTTTTTATTTTCTTTGTCTTTATCTTTTGACCTGTACACCGTTTTTCTTTCTAACATTAACACGCAAACGCACCACCCCTTTAAAAATCTTAGAATAATCAGAATCACTGATCTTTGAGAAACCACACCATCTTCTCTGAACCTTCTACCTTTGTTAATACACACTAACTCCACTTTTCTCATCCAACTTCACTGATCCAATGTCCTTTCCAACAAAAATTGATCTTAATCATACTATTATTATATTGTGAATATGTTCTGATCTCAACTGTCAGTTCTTGCTTCCCTCCCCATATATCTCCGACCAAAGATTGATGCCCTTGTCATGTTTTCTTCTAAAACTTACCTGATTTGTTAATGATTTCCGTCCATATAACTTTGATACAACATCTCAACCAGTTCAGTCATCTCGCTTTTCTACTACATCCATTCTGCAATAGAAGATGAACTTTACATCTTTCTTAACAATAATCTTTTTGTCCGAACATCAAATGTTGAATTAAACATATTGAATGTCTCTGAAATGCCCCGCTATCATCTTCTCAATTTGTTCAATCTGTTATACCACTACATCCATTCTTTTGAATTGCATCATTTTCTGAACCCAAGAATCCATAATTTTCCACGTTTATCAACATAATCACTTACTGTTTGAGGACTCACCAGAATCTACCAAATGCACCATGTTCTTTATTCCACATACGTCATACCCAGATTTCATACTCCACATATTACTTACTAATTTATATTTTTTTCTTGTTCTTTTCTTGTAATGACGGACTCAGTTTATAAAAATTCTTTCTTTAGTCTCGTCTCAAATCATTTTTGACTCAATCCCTCAGCAAATGTTCCTTTATTGCTATCATAGATAGTACTTAATCTTGAAGTATATTCTGAAAGATTATCCATATCCTCTAGCTTAGATAAAGCATATAAGGTTCTAATGAAGCAATAGGTGTTTTGGATTGTTTTTGCCAAGCTTTGCTACTATTATAGATTGACAAAAGATTCACACCTTCGATAGCAATTCCCACCAATAATTCCAACAGTAATAAGTGTTAGAATAATATTAGCTCGTTTGCTACGTTTTTTGCGTTTCTTTTCTAAAGTCATTTTAAAAACTTCTCTCCGAGATAGTTGTTCAATTTCTTTTTTTATTATCTTCCATATTTATCCCTTACTATTTTATTTTTTTATTCTGAAAGTTTATTTTACAATATCTTGCCTGAAATCAAATTTAAAAAGAGACTTGCTTTATTTAGCAAACTCTCTTTAAAAACTGTTTCTAAAGTTGTTTTTTCATGAAAGTCGATACATTTATCGAAAATCAGCTTTTGACTGTCTTGCGTTGCACTCAGCTGACGATATATCGACCATTAAAATCTATTTAAAGTTCATTTCTAACTTGCATAAATGCCTTACCCAACAAGTTCAATCCTTTATAATTCTTTTCATCAAGAATCTTATCATCTTTCCAGTCGATTTTGACACCCCAAATCTTATCGTAAGGAGAACCTTCTACTAAGATTCTATCGCCTGTTTCAAGTAAGATTTGTTTCAAATCTTCATTTGTGTGAATTTTGCACGAAGAACTTCCACCATTTTTATCATGCGAACTTCACTCCACTTACCATCGTTGTAATTTCTACTATTTTCGACAAACGACTTAACTTGATAAGTTGACCTTTCATAAAAGCAATTTGACTTGCTTTTACTCTTATCAAATAACAATGCTTTTTCAATCATAAAGCCTTGCTCTGAAAATTGCAAGTTATACCCCTTATAGTAAAAATGTGTTTTATAAAAATTTGAAAATGGAGCTTGGTCTGTAAAGAAATACACATGGGAATCTGTATATCTCATATTGTTAATAATTTTATCCATTTAATAATTCTTCCTCTCGTTCTTGTTTTACTTTTGTTTGAACTAGCAATGCTAATGTAACTTGGCCTTCACCTTTTCTTTGTGTTCTCCAATCAACACCTTTTCTTATATTGAATACACATGGCAAAGCATATGATTCCATATAATCTTTCCAATTCAAGCCAAGTTCTTTGTCTGATAAATGTTTTGTAGCTTTATAAGCTTTTTGAACTTCATCTTCAAAATATTTAGCATGAGTTAGCGTAGCATCAAGCAATCCCTAAATGTTTGTAGTGTTCGTGTTGTTGTTCAACAGCAATTAAATCATCAATTTCATCAGCAAGATAGCTTTCAATGATTGTAGAGATTTTAGCATTTGTTAGTGGCCCAAAGAAGATACCGTAGTAATCTTTTAATCGGAACCATTCATCTGTTTTGAATTTAATAAGTTTTCCATAAGTATTTTCTAGCACGAAGCCTTCAATATCTTTAGCATTACTCATGACTCTTGAATTTCTTCAAAAGTGTATTGGAAAACTTTTGGTTGGTTAAATCCAAAGCGTTTAGCAATTTTGTTTAATTGTTCTTGTGAATAACGTTTACCTGTTTTATTTTCATGAGCGCCAATCAAAACGTAATCAGCATGACTACTAATGGATTACAATTAGCCTTTTTGATTGAAAATATATTCAAATGCTAATGTAATATTTTTAACTCGTAGATACTACAAAGTCCTCTATAATTTTCTTTTTGATAGAACCATTTAGGCACTTGCACTATATGGATTATGTGATGTAGAAGCTGTCAGCTACAAAACGTTTTTATGTTCTGCCAAGAGAATTGCCGAACCGTCTAATTTTTTTCGTAGAACTTATACTTATGATTAGGAATATATTCTACTCTGAATAAATCTTTTAAATTCTTTTGAATAGTCTCATATTCACTTAATTGTTTCCACTAAAGAATTTTTTTCAAATCCTCGTAGAATTACATTTTCCTTTTCAAATCTAATGTTATCCACGAGCTTGTTTATACAAAGGATTATTGTTCCACTCCACCATGAAGTATTTTACTGTACTCAATCCATTTTTCTTTTTTTATAAGCTGATACCCTAATCTGCATATCGCCATCTTTTTGATAAATTTGTTCGTTGTAATTCTTTTATATTGTTTTTAATAGATTCATACTCCCTCATTCCTTTGTGATTTGTAGTTATATTATATAATAAAATAATTGAATTGTCAACAAGGAATGAAACTATTTTTACAAATTATCCAAAATTGGCAACCATTTGTCAGCCTCTTCCAAGCTGATTTTTATACTAATCGTCTGCAAATGATTCTTTATGTTCATTTGCCTTTGTATATGGAATGCCGTCAATCACTTCCATTGTCCCCTTTATTTCTGATTGATTTTTTTAATTTGTTTTAAATATAAATCTTGATTAAATTTAAACAGAATATGATTATCTTTATCTAATGTTACTAAAACAGTCAAAAATGATTTCATTATTCATGTATTGCGTACCAGCCCTCACTAAGTTTCTCCAATATTACAATCAGTCAAAAATTGTTTTTTTGCTTTTTTTCTACGATTTGTTCTATTTTTTTGATTTTTCTATACTTTCTAATGACAAACGAATTGCACCTAGAAAAGTTCTGTCATGCTTCAAATTATTTTAGCTCGCTGTAACTCTTTTCTTTCTCCAATTTTTATTGAAATTAGTTCATATAAATATTGTGAAAGTTTTTATTATATTCATGAATTTTTAATAGATAACCATAGCCATTTGGAGTCAATACTAAAGATTAAATCTTCCCTGTATTCTTTTCTGTAACCATTGTGCAATATATTGTTCATGTTCAAATAATCCAGTCCCTACTCCACCAAGAAATCCTTTTCATATTTTCATATGAAGCATGAATCTTATCAATTTCTTCTTTTCCATATTCTAAAAAGATTTCAGTCTCATTGTTATCCATTGTGTCAGAAAAATACTTAAACAAGAAAGTCTTATCTTGAATTAGCTCTAACTTTATCTGATTTTTTTAGACTTAGCCCAAAATAATAAAATTGCTATCATAAAATACTTGAGAAGCTCAAAAACAAAACTATTATCACATACCATTTCAAATTTATTGTTCTTTGGATTAAAATAAAACCAATTATCTTGTAGTTTCTTTCTAAAAATAAATCAGTTTCAAAATAGATGCACCAAAATTACTTCTTGTTTTCCAATATAAAATTTATTTCCTTTTGTTTAAGCACAGTTTGACCCTTTTTATAGATTTTTCTTTCTTAATATAAAGTAAATAGTTCTGTACGTTCTTTTTCTTTTGGTGTTTGTTTAAGTATCTATTACGAATTGATTGAGAATATACTCCAGAGTAATTATCTCTTACCCAACCACCAATACGTTCAATAAATGCTTTATCATCAAATTGTGAAGATTCATTTTTAGTTGTAATGGCAGCATCTTTAATAATTGAATACCATGCGTGACCAGCATTATGAATCATACCTGAAATCATTCCAACAGAACCAATTGAGTGAGTTCCGTCAAGAAAATCTACTCCAGTTTCTTTTTTAAGTTTTTCTAATACTGGCATAATATTAGTTTCAAAAATATATTGTGCTTGAGAAGCTTTGAATTTTTCTGTTTCATTTTCTCCTAATGTTTTCCATGAAGCATTAAATTCATCAGAGTTAATTTCACCTGTTAATTGAGAGCGTAGCTCAGGATAATTTTTATTTAAAAATTCTAAATAAGGTTTCATTGTGTATCTTTGAGTCAATGAGTAAGTTCCGTAATTCATTCCAGCACCATCTTCAAGTGTTCCTAAGATAGCTCCAGGGCTCTGATTACCAGATCTCGTAGATAGCCCGTACTTTCAAAACACTTGCATGGTCTTTATCATTTTTCTGCTTTTTGCTTTTTCTTTAGCAATTTTTTTCTTTTCTCTTGTTTTTCGATAACGTGTTGATTGTTTTTTGAGTTAGCTTTCTTTAGAACTTTTTCAAAATCATTTTTAGATGAAGCTTGATAAAGTTCCTTAAAGAAATCTTCTTTTTCTTTTGTTGTCAGTTCTGATAGTTTAGCAATTTTTTTCTTTGTATTCTGTTAATGTTGAAACAGAAGTATCAGATAGCAGTTCTCCTTTAGCAGAATCTTGAATAGTTGGTGAATCTGCATGAACTGTTGTGTGGGTAAAGTTAAATAACATAGCGCCTAAAATAATTATTTTCTTCAAATTAAAAAAACTCCTTTATTCCTTCATTTCTTATTGTATTATATAACAAGATTTACAAAAAGTCAACCATAATAAAAATAAGAGTGGTTTTTAGGCCACTCTTTTACAGGCAATTTGTTGAATACTTCATAGAAATATGTTCTTGGATATAGCTCATCTAATTCGATTAGAACTTTCCAAAGTATTTCTTCTTCTGTACAGATTTTTTTCAATAATTGGTTCTCTGTTAATATATTTATAAATAATTTTAATTTCTAAAGGAATATTTTTCAAATTTAATATTATTACCCGTTTCATCAAGCAAAGTTACTTGATAGACTATATTGTCAATATTACCTCTTGTGTAAAGCAAGTATTGACTTATATCAAATTTGAAATCAGATAATGGCCTACCTTTCATAAGAAAATCAAGGGCTTTATAAATGCTATTAAATTCAAAATCTATCACTTTAGTTCCTTTTTCTTTCTCAATCACTTGAAATCTTAAAATCATTCTTATTCTTCTTTCTTGTAAGTAAAATATGAATCATCATCATCAGTATTTACACTTTTTAGGTTCATCTAAATCTTTATGACTTGTACTTCCATTTATAACTGCATTTGTCTTTAGTTTAGTTACTGTATCTTCGCCAAGTTCTTCTCTAATTCTGTTTTGAATTTCTAACAAACTATCTGCTTTAGCAATTTGATAACTAATACCAGCAATAGTAGCATCATCACCTTCAAGTTGGAATTGTTCAATATCATTCAAGCTACTCTTATAACCTAATAAATTCATCATATTGCTTGAATTTAATGGAATGTCTGTTTGAATATTCGTGCTCACTGCTTCAAGAATTTCAGAATAATTGCCTAAGCTATCAAATGAAATCATTTTAGAAATAATAGCTTGAATAACTTCACGTTGGCGTTTTTGTCTACCGTAATCGCCCTCTGGGTCATGGTATCTCATTCTTGAATAAACTAATGCTCCCTCGCCATTTAAGTGTTGTTTTCCAGTTCCAATTACAATTTGGTTATCTGGTTCTTGGTCTTGAATAGTAATAGGGAACCCTAATTTATTTTCAACATCAATTCCACCAACAGCATCGACTAATTTAGCTAAGCCATTCATATTGATTAACAAATAATGGTCAAACTTCATATTAAGCATTTTCTCAATAGTAGGAATAGCTAAATCAACTCCGCCCATTTGATAAGCTGCATTTAATTTAGCTTGAATTGTTTCGCCTTGATAATCAATTTCAGTAAGTATATCCCGTTCTAAACTTGTAATAGTTGTTTTCTTTGTTTTTGGATTGATAGTCATAACAAGCATACTATCGCTATTACCAGCCCATGTTTCTGTTCTTTCGTTATTTCCGGTATCTACTCCCATTAAAAGAATAGACATTGGTTTAGTAGCTTCAATAACTTTATTTTCTTCATGATTTTCAATCGGTTTATAAGTTTGTTCTAATTTAGCTCCCAGCATTTTTCACTAAATAATAAGAATAAGCTGCTCCACATGATAGAATAACTAAGATTACTATTAGAAATCGCTTCAGAAGCAATTTCTTTCTTGATACATTTTTTGTTGCTCTTGTTTCCAATTTTTAAACCCCTTTTCTATATGGAAAAAAATAAGCATTCTAAGCTGTTTTTTCGTAAATCGATACATTTATCGAAATTAAGATTTTACAGTCCTAGCTTGCTTATATGACGATATAACAACCCCTTAAAATCAGTCTTATTCTTCTGACTAAACTGACATCAAGGATAGCTAAATCATAGCCTCTTGTGCCACTGACCATAAACATGAACTGTATCTCCAATTGTAAAAGTCTCGAACAATGTTTTCACTGATGTCGATTCTTGACTAATCTTCATTTCGAAAGTCGTCCTGAGAAATACCTCACGATTTTTGTAAATTACTTCTTGTTGTGTATCTGATTCTAATACTCTTACTGTTCGTCCGATACTTACAATATTTTCTTGACTATCGCCAAATGTTAATAATCTGACTGACCTAATCGTTCTTCCAGTTTCTAGCACTTTCTGCATCAAGAAGCTCTGTCTCGTCTTTTGACCCTGCTTCATATTCAGAGCTTTTCAGATAAAGTCACCAGCTACGACAATTTTACTACGTTCAATAATTTCAGGTCGTTTTACTAATTTAAGTTCTTCTAATTTTTTTGTTCTAATGAATGATACTCTGCTTGAGTCATTTGTAAATTTTTTGTCATATTCTATAATCTCCTACCTATTTCATGTGGTACAAGAATTATGTGTATTTCATAATTCAAGATTGTTTTTCGTCCGTGACCACAATGACTATTTCATCTTACAATCAGATGAACATTTTAATTTCATTCTCTTATCTGTTTCACCTCGGAGGAATTGCAACTTCAAAGAAAATGAAAAGTTATTTTAATTTCCACACAGAGCCAGACATCAATCATTTGGTCTTATTCTAGCGTAAGTGGAAGTTATAGTTATATTATAATCTATTTTAAGTAAAAATTCAATTATAGTCATATTTTTTTCATTTCTTATTGTTCTATAAATTCGATTGCTATTGATTCGTTATTTTATCTTTTAATGACATTCCTCTACGAGCAATAACATAAGAAGCTCCAGAGTGTATGTTTAATTTCATTTTTCGGACAATATTTTTTTGCTTTCGCAATCCAACTCGTCCATGCTGGATTAACTTTATGTAAAAAGATTCTATTTTTAGCACATTTTGAAGTTATGATAGAATCAAATTTAGAATAAGCAGTGTTGATAACATCTCATTATATTTTTACCTTTCTTACTTATCAAATTATCTCTTTTTAGCAAAATCAAAGTTTCTCTATAACTAAATCTTTACCTGTATTTAAACAATAATCTTTTAATCTTGTTGCTATACTTTTGAAAATCGTTTGTTGTTTGATTGCCTTTTACTGTATTGATAATCTATGTTAAAAAGTGTTTATTAGATTTCCATATTTATCTATTTCACTTACAGATACAAAACCTTTATTAAAATCTACTCCTACTACTCCATTACTATTTCTAGTTACACATAAATCTTTGTTATGTTTAAAGTTATATATGATTTGAAGAAATACCTGATTGTTTTTTAATCTTAATTCTATAATGTTACACCCTCTTTACTCCTAGGAACCTTTTTAATAGCTTTACTATAATTTTTATTGTTAAAAATTAAATTGACCATAAACAAATTTATCATTGTCTAAATCAATTTCTTTTCTTATTTTAAAATAGAATTGATTTATTTTTGAGCTGTATTCAGTCCTGAAAATTGAGATTGCAGGCATTATCGCAGCTCCCACCCAAAAAAATAGATTTCACTATCTCTTTTCTTGATAAATTTGTATAATCTTTTTGTAGCAAATTCTTAGTCCAAAACAAACTTTATATTTACCTGTTTCAATTTCTTTTTCAAGATTTTTAAAGTTTTTGTTTTTTAGCATTTAACTTGTTTTTGTTTCCACCAAATTTTAATTTTTTAAATTTTTTTGTATTTAGCAAGTTGAAATCTTTAGAATTGGTATTTAAGTTAATTCTTTGTAAAGTTCTTTCATCTTTTAATTTACTTAATTCTTTTTCAAGAGAAAAAAATCTTTCTTTCTAAACTTTTTCTTTCAAATTCTTTTTAATTCTTTGATAGATTCATAGCTGACCCTAACATATTACTTAATATTGCATCAATGCTCGACTAGCTAGATTAAATTCTTCTTTTAGCTGAGCATGTATAATATTTCTATCTTCTTGATTATTTTGCCGTTTTTTTATATACTAATTTTTTAATTCTATGAAATGTTAATCTCTGAATTTTATTAAACAATTCAATATAATCAGAAATGTATTTACCGCCAACTGATTATATTCTTTATTCAATTTTAATTCACTTGTTATCGTAAATACATTACTCATTATTTGATAACTTCTCCTTATTCAATGTGCTAATAACTTTTTATATCTTTTTCTAATTCTTGTTCAACTGATTTATTATCTTGTTCTGATTGCATTACAATTATTTCTACATCATGATGATTACAAATAGCTCTATATACTCAAAAGCCAAATCTAGTTAATCTTTCTTTATGAGTTATAAAGATTCTATTCACTTCATCATTCAAAAATCATATCTATCAGTTTTAGAGTTTCTTTCTTTTACTGTCCAGGCTACTTTTTATTTCTTTTTAAAAATCAAAAACATTTTTTTCAAATCAGCTCTGTTAGATAGAATATAATCAACTTGTCTATCTAAATCATTTTTGCTTTTGTTGGCCCATAAGATGATACTCTAGCACAAATAACATCTCTTTTAGATGCGGTTCATCTTCATAAAACATATTTTTTTGATTTCAAATATTCAATACAGTTTCTTTTGGAAGAACTTCTATTACTAGAGCTCTTTCAAATTTAAGAATGCCCTTATTATCCCATTTTTGAATAGTCCTAGCAGATACTTGAAATAAATCACCAACTCTCCAGTTGTATAATAACTTTTTGTTTATATTTTTCTCTTGTAAAAAGTCCATATTTACCTCTTCTTGTATATTATATATAAATAATATCAGAAAGACTAATCAAAAATATGTAGAATAATGTATATTAAAAGTATCATCATTCTACATATTTCAATGCTATTTCATGTCTATTTTAATATAAACGATTTCTTTATTTTTTTGTTTCTTGCTACTTTGATCAGCCAAACACCATCTCCATATGCCGTGCTAGACCAAACAGCATTATGTGTTACATATGGCTCAAAGGATAAATCAAGATAATTGTTGTTGTCATTAAATAAATGAGTGTACCATGGAATATTTGGATAGAAGTCTCTCAATTCTAATTCCATTTCCTTTATTTGCTTACGTAGCTTATCAATTAAACTAAGTAATTCTTTATCTTGCATAGCAATAAGTCGTGAAAACAATACATCTGCAGCTTTGTATTTTCTTGTTAATTTTTTATAACCTGGGGAAAGTTCCTTTTCAATGTGTCTATAAGTTTTTTCACAGATAAAGTCATACCATCCTTCTGCGTTACGGCTATAAATATCCTCATATTCAGAAACATTAGTAATTCCAAGTTGCCCAGAATCAACTCCAATTGTAAATGGTAATTTTGTTAATCGCTTTGGAGCTTCGTTAAATGATTCATGAGATAAGATTAAATATTCCGGACCAGAGAACATTCCAGCTGTGCATAAGTCAACATTCCACTCACCCTTTTAATCTTTACTTTATTATCTTTTTGCTTCATTTCGTGTATAATAAGGGCTCAGCAAAGATAACATCTTCTTCCAATTTGATTTTACCAATATTTTCTAAGGGTACTGTTGAATCACAGCCCTTTAATTTTTTAATAAGAATTGATGTCCCTCATCTTCAATATTTTTTTAAGAAGACATCTACACCAGCTAATATGCAAGATTTATCATAAACAACTTTATCATTATTACTGATTTGGATTGTTATTTCATCAAATTTTTTTCATCAAAATTAAAAGTTGCTACATACTGTTCTTTAATGAATTTGTTTTTGAGTCAAGAATTTCTTTTTAATTCTTTCATATTGCTGTACTTCATATTCCACTTCTCTTTCTTTATAAGCTATCAATCTAGAGTCCTGCAAATTCAGTAATAAAGTATTTGTATTCTTTTATTTTTCAATGAATTTGTTATCAATCCAAGTTCCACCATATTTCAGTTCCATAATATTTTTTTATTACTAATTTCTTCCAGTGATAAATACCAATCAAAAATCAATTGGCTTTGTATTTACCATCAACTTTCTCAAGTTTCAATTCTGTTTCATCTGGTAAAAAGATTGTGCTTTCATCAGTAAAATTAAATTTTGTGATTTTTTGCTCGTCTTGTTTTAATTCTTCTTCAAGTTTTAGATAATCTTGTTCCCTTGAAGTTAGATAAGTTTCTCTCATTTTAATTACTCCGTTTCAACAAGTTCTTTATAATTTACCCATACTTTATTATCAGTATCCCAAATATACAAATCATAAGAAGTACCATTTAACTTGTATCTTACTTCTTCGCCCTTTTGAACCATAGCAACTAAATTCTTGTGGAAAATTAAGTACTCACAAGTTTCTAGCTATAATCATACTCTTTTGGCTTTTTAGCTTTAAAATGACCAAATATAATTTAACTCTCTCAAATTTTGAATGGGTCTTTTGATAGATTTTTACAATACTCTATACCTTGGACTTTTTTAAGATACTTGTAATTAACTTCATCTAATTCCATATATAATTTTTTTCAAAATATTCAACAGTGTATTTTTCTAAGAATTGCACTCTCCCTAATTTAGGGTCAATTGTATGATTTATTCTTATCAACAAGTTTCAGCAAACTACTCTATAAGTCATGCTATTTGCTTCATCTAACAATAGCAAATCTTTTTTTCCAGCATTAGTTGCCAATTTTCTTTTAGCGCATCTTTTAATTTAGGAATGAAAGTATCAAATCTTCTTAAAAGATTAAATGGTTTATATAGAGTTACATATTCTTTTTGCTAATGCTAAACTCCGTTACCATTTTTAAAATCGTTTTTATATTCTTCATATTCAGCTAATCGTTTTTTTCGATAGCCTTTCATTTCGTTCTCGTAATCTAATTCAAGTTTCCCTTTTCTTTTTCAACAATTCAGTTTCAGCATTGATAATATCCATATAATTTTTTTCATTGTTTTTTTACCTCTTTTATTTATATTTCTATTATATTATAAAGTAACTATATTGTCAAACAAAAAAAGGAAGATTTTAACTAATCTTCCTTTTCTTTTGTGTTGTTTTTTTAATTAAAGCTTTCAAGTTCTTGCTGATTAAATTGTTTCAACTCTGCTCTCTTGTCTTTATAAGATTTCAAAGTATGATTTACTTGAGCTATAAGATAATTATAAATCTTTTCTAGGATAGAGAAGTTTCTTTCAAAAAAATGACTTTTAATTCAGACTCGTTATCAGAGTTGTCACTTAATTCTAATTCTTTAACTTTAATATTTTTTTGCCTTGGCCTTCATATTCATAAAGTTAATTTTTTTCAATAGTATATTCTAATTCTCCTAATCCTTTTCTGATAGTTAAGATTAAATCTCTATCATTATCTTTTTGTTTGCAACCCTAGCTCAAATATTCAAAGTTCTCATCTACCCATTTGTTTGTAACAAATCATTTTTCTTTACTGACCCTTAGAATAAATTTTATTTGCTCATTGTTCTCCAATAATGTTGTTTTTCAACAATCCCCTTTATTGCCAACTTATCTTTCAGATTTAAGAACTGCAATTCATATTCTTTACTATTTTCATCTCAGCACATACTGTACTCGTCCTAGAACAACTTCTATCTCTTTTGAAAGTTGACTAATTGTAAAACTTTTTTTCAAATTTATCTACTTTAAAACTAACAATATCCTTAAATTACCCATAATCAAATTGTTCTGAATGTTTACGACTTGAAATTGGTCTTTTGAATTATTGATAAACTTTGTGCTGTTCTTTCAATATTAAAATCATCTAATTTATTCAATTCTAAAAACGTATCCTGAGTCAACAATCATCTGATAGTTCCATGAAAAAAATAACTTTACTCTCGTCAGATCTGAATATACCCTGACTACTTTTTTTAACATAAAAACAATGCCAATTGTCTTGTACAACTGATACTGGATTTTTTTCGCTAATGATTTATAATCACTTAACAAAACTTTCTTTAACTCTTCAAAATATAATTTACTTTCAAAAAAAGAATGAATATAGGATTTACTGCTCACAAATTCTTGTGATTCAACGTAAACTGCTTTAACACTCATTTTCCATAGCCCTTTTATACTCTTCCAATTTCTCGCTCTGACTTTTTTTCTTTCAATTTTAGATTCATAATCTTTAATACTTGCTTTTACTTCTTCTAATTCTTGACAAATACTTAAATAATTCATTTTTAATAAAACCTTTCTAATTCTTTTTTTCAACTTCAGAATACCAATCTCATTTCCATCATAATCAATAACAGAAACTTTGATTGCTATTTTTCAGTCCCTATAAATATTAACAAGTTCTAAGAACTCGAACTCAATGAATATTTTTGTGAATCTTAATATATTCAACAATCTATTTGAAACAGCATGCTTAATTTCAATCTTAGAATATGAGTTAAAGAACTCATTTTCTGCATTGCTTCGTTTACGAACTTTGCTAAATTCAAATGCTTCCTCTTCAGTAATAAAAACATCAGCAACTTTACTTGAAAATTCTACATTAAAACTTGAACCCATACCGCTCCAATCCAATGTCCCTTGCCTCGACCACAACCACAACCGCCCAAAATCATCATATACAGTTACTGGAGTATATGGTTTGAAAACATAATTATCAAAGAATGAAATAGGCCTTTCTGATTGAGATTCAAGCAAATCTTCAGTTATTTCTAAAGAATAAACATCTCCTTGTTTATCAACATAATAGAGTACTCACCAGCTCCAAATTCATAACTTTTTAATTTGTTTCATTGATTCTCCCATTATATGTTTCTATCTCAATCTGTTTAGTACCTTGCTGTATTCAATCGTTTCTTTCCAAACATTGCCCGATAATTTTCCATCTTTATCTTTAATATTGAAAAATATGATAGAATGTTTCTCCCTGCTCACTAATTCGTCTCAAAAACATAATATTCATCATTTTCTTGACTGCCCAACAAACCGCCTGTAAACATGAAATTATCAGTTCAATGTTACCATTAGTTTAGAATGAAATACTACCAGATTCTTTGTATTTGTACCAAAATTTGATCAAACATTTCTTCAATAAAATCATCTCATTTTTCCAAAGATAAAGTTCAATTTGCTTTCATATGGATTATCGTTCTAATGGAATTTCATTCATGTATTGATTCATGTACTTTAGAATTTCTTTTTGACTTAATCATTTCTAGCTTTCTTTAATTGAGAATTTACCAAAAAAACTTTGTTATAGATTTCAACTCTTTGCTTCTGCTCTGCCTGTTGCTTCTAATTGATTTAGAAATTTCTGCTCAATATGGATTTCCATTTGAATTTTAAACTCATGACCATTAAAAATCTTCATAGCTCCATATCTTCGTTGTCACTCAATTTGAAATTGAAATTCATTTAACATGAACTCTTTGAAATCCCTTTAAAATTACCATTAAAGATTTCTGTTTTCGTTTGTGTCAAATACACCATTGTTATCATAAATATTATTGTCCAGCCCTTATTTCTTTCATCATTTCACCTTTCATCGTTCATCCCAAATTCTTTTGAGAAACTCACCTTTCTTTTTATCCTTTTTAATCCAAGTTCTTTCTTTTTTATCCTGAATTTTTTTCATCTATAATGATTATAACACTTTTTACTCAAAATTCAAATAAATTTCTTTAATTTTCTTACTATAATGAATGATATGGACTCACCCTTTTCATCATAAATGTTAATCACTAGAAAAATACAAATTTTTCTTCGTTCCATCTTTATTGAAAAATTTAACTAAAATCCATCTTTTTGAAATTCTTTTATATGTTTGTATCTTTCTTCACTCAAAAACACCAGTCCCAATGAAGAATTTTTTTGAATCGTCCAATTGTTCTATATTTTAGCTCTCTTAATCAAACTAAAAAAATTTTTACCAAATATTCTGACCTCTATTCTTTACCAAATACCATAACATTCATCTTTTTGTGATTGAGCCAAACCAATTTACAATCATTAGCTCAATAGTTCTCTTTGAAATTTTACCAATATTATTCATCTTTACTCTTTCTATCCTTTGAAATCTTCATCAAGATGATGTTTAATATGCTTAATAAACTCATCTTTTGCTCATGTTTGGAAATTCATTTGAAATTTTACTTTGAATAGATACTAATAACTGTAGCCCAATTGATTTAATTTCGCTATCATTATTTCTGTAAATATATGAAATCTGAATCGCTAAAAACAATTTCTGATTTCAATTTCTGCTTCAACCCATTCTCCGCCACAGTCTCCCTGCACCGTCCCTCTTCATACTGTTCATCTTTATAAATTGCTAATTTCTACCACTTCTGTATCTTTTTAATTTAAATGCTATTGTTACTCCTTTATTTTTAATAATAAATCAACTTTACTTTCTACTTCCTTTCTTTTTCTTTGATTTTTCTTTTTCTAAATTTTTCTTTTTTTCTCGTCGTCCCATTGAAAACTTTCATCAATAAGGATTACCAGACTTGACTTGTCTTTATTTAACTCAGATTTCTTTAATTCTCTTTACCCGCCTCTAATTTTTGAATTTCTTCACCTTTTTCATCAAGAACCTCTATATGACTTCATCTTCGCTCCAATGCCTTAGTCCATTTTTTTCTTCAAAAAAATAGAACTAATGGATTTCTATTTCTATAATTATCATTTTTCCACTCTATATATTTCATGATAAATTCTATCTGATAAAAACAATTTATTTCTATTTCTAAACCCCTCAATAATTCTAAAGTTCGTCAAAATGCAATTCCTATTTTTATAAATAATATTGTTATTACTATACGTTCATTTGATTTCATGCTCAAATTTAGTCTCGAAATTGTTAGGGATAAATAAATTTGTATCCATCTTTTGACTCAATTGTTCTGTTTTTATTTAAAGTTCATTTCATTCATATTCAATCCTTTTCATTTTTAACAAATCTTTTTACATCTTTTTAATAAATTTTCCTTTTCGCTTTTTTTCAACTTCTAACTCGTTTCGTCTTTTTAGCTATAGCCCTTTTAACTCTTGTCTTCATAGCTCGAACAAAAGTTTCTCATCTATAACTATAACAACAGACGCTAAATTCTCATTAGTTCAAATTTCTTTTTATCTCGTTTTAGCATGGGAAATTTTTAACTTCTTCAAACTTTGAATTTGTTAATTTCATTTCCTTTAATGAAAAGTCATTTTATGACTCTGTTGTTTTTCTGAAAAGAACTCTAAATTTGGGTGTCTTACATCTAATTTGAGTATTCTGTCTAAATGTTTGATACACATCTTCACCAATAAACAATTTATTACACTGACTCAATTTTTTTCCAAAAAGATTTAATTCATTATTATCACCTATAATAAAGTCCAGCCAACTGTATAATTATCTGTAAAATTAACTTTCAAATTTTTATCATTAGGATAAATTAACTTATAATCTTGTAATTCAATCTTCTTATTCTGTGATACTATTTCATTCATGTTTTTTTAAATACTCTCTTCATTTTTGAGCTTGTTATATCGTCATATAAGCAACGCTAAAACAATTAAAACTGATTTTTCGATAAATGTATCGACTTTATACCAAAACAACTTAGACTGCTTTATTTTTAATTAAAAGTTCAAATCAAAGTTCTTCTTCTATTTGCTTTTTTTATTTTTTTATTTTTTTCTTCATGTTTTTTTGCCCTTTTGTTTTTAAAAATTATTGTCGCCAATGATAACAACTTTTTCTTGCTCCTTGATAAAATAAAATATATTTAATTTTCTCTAAAAAAATAGCTTCCTCATCCTACATTCCCTCTGATGCAATATATACATCTGTTCCCAAATTAAAAGAACCTGAAAACTTATCTCTACTTATAATCAATTCATCCTACTATAATTTTTTTGCTAAAGTTCATATGCTTTTAAAAACAAATCATTTTTTTATATGTAAAGATAGTCCCATAAATTCAATTTCCCACCACAATCCAGTCCCATATGTCGACTTGTTACCCTCGTCATATTTTTCTTTTTTTAATTGATTTTTATATTTTTTTGTTAGATAAATTACTTTTATAACCCCTTTCAGCTCAATATTCCAACACAGTAATCTTTTTCTTCTTTTTAATTCTTCACCAATATAATCTATAATTCATTTCCTTTTCTATATTTACTACTCTAAATCTATTCTTTTGAATTTAAATGTATCTGATCCATCCCAAAGCTCTTCATGACTCTCTATATTGTTTTCACTACATTTGTCATCTATTTTATAAAACACCTGCCAGTACTTTTAATCAAATAATGATTGCAAATCTTCTTCTAACTTGCTTTTCAAGATTTTGTTTTTTTGTTCTTCTCTACTTCGCTCTTTTGCCCGCAGATGATTTGAAATTATCATCAACATAGAACGCCAAACTATTTTTTTGTGACTGAATAAAATGTACTAATCTTTTCATAAAAATTCAGCTAAGGATGTGAACGTCCCTGTCTGAAACGACACTAATCCGTTTTGAATTAAAATCTTTGCCAACTTCACCTTTTATTAGTCTTAAACATATTCCTTTCAGAAACTCATGTCAAAATGATACATAGAAATAAAAAAATCCTCTATATTTAAATAACTTCTCATAAAAAAATTCAGTTCCTACATTCCCAATTTGTTTTTATAGGATTTAAAATTGTAGATCCCGGAAAATTGATGTTTTTTTGCACTATCTCAACTTCAAAATCTAAACCATCAATAGAATTAGGATAAATAATTTTATACCCCTCTTGTACTAATTCATCTAATTTGCTTTTTGCTCTCTATAATACCATTCATTGTATCGCCCCTTCGCCATTGTTTTGTTATATTATATAATAAAATTGATAAAAATCAACAAAAAAAGAAAGTTCCATTTATGACTTTCTTTTTAAAGTTCAACAAAATAATTTTATTTGAATAATTTTTTTCCATTTTGTTGAAATTCACTGCCATCAATTTCTTCCGTTTTACTTTCTTTAATGAAATAGCCTGCATAAATGTTAGAAATTCCCTTATCCCCGACAGAAACACCATAAGAAATTTCAAATTGGATTGGTGATTTTGCACCCAATTTCTTGTTTAATTTATCAATTTCAGCTTTGATTGCTTTAATTTCTTTAGAATAATTTTTTTCAATGTATCGGTCTGCTAAATCAGATTGAACACACATTGTACCATCATATTCACGATACAATGCTCCACCGTATTCACCTTCTTGTGGCCAACGAATTTCAGAACTTAATGCAATAGAATAATAACCCAAACTCAATCCTAATTTCTTAGAAATTTCTTTATGGAAATTCTCGCTTAATTCATTAAATGAATTTCTAACAACTTTGCTTGAAACAGTTTTTTGTGTTCTAATTACCTTGTCATTGAATTTTGTAGTCACTTCTTCATAAAGTCTCTTTGATTACTTTATTTACTTCAACAATTTTATTTTTGAATATTTTTTTATTTCTTCTGCGTATTCTTTTACGAACAAAAATTTTGTTTATCAAGACTCATCATTTTAGATTTTGTTCCACCAAAAATACTTTCATCAACGCAATATTAAATGTTCCATTTGATTTCATTGAAGTTCCTAAGAATAATGCCAACAACTCTTCATCTGTAACATGGAATAATACATTCACTCATTTGCTAAGATTGCAAAACTGATTTGTGAACGCCCAGATACCGCAAACATCATTATCTAATTTCATTCCGCTTACCTGTCCACAACAAATTCACTTTAGAATTGTAATCAAAATCAACCCAATAGATTTTATTATCACTACTTCAAAAATCTCCAGCTGTAACATATCTTTGTTTACCATAACGAATTAAATAACCTTCTTCATCAAATCGTGAAATGTTTTGCCAAAATTTCGTACGTTCTAATTCAGATAAAATATATGATGAATCTAATGCCAAAAAAAAGATTTAATTGTTTTTACAATTGCTTTCACATAACGTTTGTAATATTTTTTTATTAGAAATCAAACCTCTTGCATTATTACGTTCACACTCAAATTTAACTGTTTGATTATTTTTTTGATTGCTTTCTTTGTTTCTCTTACTGTTAATTTCATTGTTTATCACCTTTTTTTCTTAATTTCTAAATTTATTATACAACAGAAAATACTCTTTGTCAACAATAAATACAAAAAAAGAAAAACTTTTTACTTTCTTTAATTAAATAAATCTTCAATTGACTCTTTTGTCTGTTCTTCTTTCTTCTTCTTTTAAAACTTTTTCTCTCTTGCTGATGAATTTTTTTCATCAATGAGAATAAACCAAATTTCCATTATCCATATTGTAATAGATTTTATCAATTTTTTTGACAATTTTATTATAATGTCTTACATTTATTTCACTCAAACTTTACGCTCTATCGTTATTATTTTTTTCAGATAAATCTTACGCACTCTATAGCTCCACTCACTCTGCTTTCTTTAGATACGTCCCAACTCATAATATCCCTATCAACGCTCAAAAAAATATTACCCCTGTTCCTTAAATTTTTTTCACAAACATTAATTTGTCTGCTTCCCATATGCTTCTTATCCATTGCCATTCAACTTCCCCTGTACCAGACAGGATCCATGATTTCATACTTATTTCTACATTATTGTTATTGTTTGCCATTTGTTTAAACCCATTTTGTACTGTTCCCCTGCTTTAAATATACCACTTTTCCATTTGCTTTATTACCTTTCTATGAATCTATCTTAATAATTATATAATAAAAATTAAAATAAATCAATAAAAACAAAAAGAGAATCAAATTTGATTCTCCTTTTCTTTAATTAAATAGTTCCAATTGAATTTCTTTACTCCTTCTTTTTTTGCTTTTTTTCTTCTAAAAGTCTTTTTTTCTCTTGTTTACTGATAAAAATTATTATCAATAACAATAAACCAATCTTAGTTCCTCATATTAAAAATAGATTTTGTCAATCTTCTTTGCTATTGTTTTTATAATCTTTTGAGATTTCTTCCACTAGTTTCTAACTATTTCATCATTACCTTTTGTCATTATATAAATGTTATCTATTCCATAACATTGTGTTTGAGAATATTTTTGTTAGGAACATACTAACAATAGACTTATCTGTATAATCTTCATCAATTGTTAAAAGAAAGTTCATCTCTCCTTAATACTTTCAAAAAAATACCCAATCTCCTTGTTTGCCACCATTTACTAATCAATCTCCAATTTTTTTCACTCGTTTCTATTCTTATTCTCACATCATTGTTATTTGATAGATTTGTTTTAGTCCTTTTCTATTTTTATCTTCTTTTACTATTGCATTTTTCCATTAACTGTCCCTTTTCTACGCCATTTATTTTCATTTTTACAATAAAACTTAAAATCAATCAACAAAAAAAGAGACTCAATTTCGACTCCTCCTTTTCTTTATCTTTTAATCATTTTTATCTACTAACTCTTTAAATTTGGGATTGTTTTTTAAATCCGTCTGCAAGCGCTCACAATTCTATCTAAATCCTTTCATTTCATACTCTATAATAAAATAAAGAGAACATTAACTGTTCTCTTACATAATCATGCCTACGCACCTGAACCCGTACCTTCTCATTCACACTGAGATATGCTAACCTATTAACACTAAGACAAGATACGCCCTGAGATTCGAACTCACACGTCCATACGGACACCAGATTCTAAATCTGCTCTGTTCACTAGTTCCACCATGCTTTCAGATGCTTACATCTCGTAGCCACAATAAACGATTTTTGCGTTTTATGTAGAAAATGCTCTGTATTGATTTGAACCAATGACATCTACCTAGGTGACTAGCCTCCCAACTGACTCAACAGATCAAAAATTATTTAACGCCCCGGAGCTACTTTGATCCTGACCTCTGATTCAACAAATCAATAATAACAAAATATGTAGAATGATGATATGTTTAATATAATATAGAATAAGGACTATCAAACAATGTATCAATGTATTTGATGATAACAACTGAATTAAAATTGAATAAAGAATATAATCACTCGCCACAAACTACATTTCTGATTATATTGAAATATTCAATAAAATTCAGAGATTAACATTTCATAGAATTAAAAACTATCATATTAAAAATGCCAAAATCACGTTTGACGACAGAAATATTATTCATGCTCAATTAAAAGAAGAATTTAATTTAATGTTCTACTCATTGATGCAATATTAAACTCAATATGTTGAGCCCTGTTTTTGAATCTATCAAAGAATTAAAAAGACTTGAAAGAAAAAGTTCTAGAAAGAAAAAAATATTTATCTTGAAAAAGAACTCACTAGCTCAAAAGATGAAAAGAACTTTACAAAGAATTAACTTAAATAATAATTTAAAAAAATTTCAATTTTACTAAATATAGAAATCTAAAAATTAAAAATTTATTGGAAACAAAATAGATTAAATACTAAAAAACTCAAAAAAACTTAAAAAAATCTTGAAAATGAAATTGAAACAACCAAATATAGTTCTGTTTTTGGAAACCAAAAAAATTACTACAAAAAAATTATAAAGAATTTGTTAAGATTTCGAGATACTGAAATCTATTTCTTGTTTTGCATCTCGTTTAGTAATCTGTTGTAATAATAATTTTCAAACTGCATACTAACTCTAAAAATCAATCAATTCTATTTTTAAAAATCAGAAAAGAAATTGATTTAGAAGATGATAAATTTGTTTGCTTTCAATTTAATTTTTAATAATAAAAAAATCATACTAACTTATTAAAAAAATCTACTTAGAACTAAAGAAATCGCTTTTAACTTATAGAATTAAGATTAAAGATAATCGACTACTTTCTTCAAATTATATATAACTTTGAACATAACAAAGATTTATGTGTGACTAGAAATACTGTTTTAACAGGGACCAGATTTTAATAGCTTCCTATCACCAAACTGAAACTGATAAATACAACTTAATAAATACTTTTAATATAGATTATCAATATACGCCACCAAACAACAAACGATTTCCAATATATACCAACAAGATTAAAAAGATTATTGCTTGAATACAGTTTCAAAGATTTTACCTATAGAAAAACTTAATTTTACTAAAAAAAGAAAGATAATTTAATAAATTCAAAAGAGTCAAAAAAATATAATAAGATGTTATCAACACTTGCTTATTCTAAATTTGATTCTATTATAACTCTAAATGTGCCAAAAACAGAATTTTCTTACATGTCTCAATCCGCTCTGACGACTTGGATGCCAAAACAAAAATATTGTCCGAAAATGAAATTAAATATACACCTGACTCCCTTATGTTATTGCTCGTAGATTTGCTGTTCTTAAAAAGATGTTCCAAACAACATACCTACTTTCTGCTTAACCAGAATAAGACCAAACTGATTGATGTCTGCCCTGTGGAAAATTCAAACAAAATAACTTTTCATTTTTTTCTCTGAAATCTCGTAATTCCTCCAAAGCTTTGAAAATGGAAAAAGAGAATGAAATTAAAATGTTCATCTGATTTAAGATGAAATACCACTAGCTCACTGACGAAAAAAACAATCTTGAATTATGGAATAGACACTATTCTACAATTCTTGTACCACAGTTCCCGCCCAACAACCACTTTGCTACGAGTTCCATATTTTTATTAACTGGATCGCCCTGATTCGAACCGCCAAACCCTGGATCTCAAACCACTGACTTTTACTAATTTGTCTATACTCCAATATATTGCTCCTAAAGGAATTGAACCTTTATCTCCTTCAAATCCCTGTCATATCCATTAAACTAAGAGTCACTTTATATTGTATTGTCCGAACAAGAATTGAACTTGTAACTCGCCCGTTATCGCTCTTCCAGATACCATTTTCCACCATCGACACTAATCCTTATCGTAATTAAAACTTTTAATAACCAGTTCATTACAATAAAAATAAATAATTGTTGAAATGATTAAAAATATTATACCATCAAAAACAATTGTAAGAATAACACTGCCAATAGTTTTCATTGTAATTACAAATGCTATAACCAGTTCTAAAAATATATTTTTTTCAAATTACTCATAATATAAATCCTTTTCATTTTGAGTTCCCAATCCAAGATTGTTTCTATCTGATTTTGACAGTGATCTGAACCTGTCTCCTGTGCTCCCGTTCAACGTGCTCAACCAAACTGCGCTACACCCACCATTTTAAAATTGCGAAGGATGATCTGAACTGACAATTTTAGCTCATGTATCCAACGTTATACCATTTCACTACCTCGCCATATATATGCCAACGAGATCTAGAACCTGCACCAATAGTCTGGAGTTCCATCATACTACCATTATACTATACCCACTTGTTATTTAGATAGACGCTCATTGCTTTTTAAAACATGACCATGACAATATTTTCCACCCAATTCTAAACCATTACCACCGTTACTACAGAAACAAACAAGATTTTTATTGCTCAATGCTTTTTACAGAATTTCTGAATTGTTCATCTTCAATAACTTTCTTTGCTAAATATTTTTTTATAGATTTCAGAATTACTCTAATACGTTCTTCATCTGATTTATTTTCCATTGATAAGGATTGCCAAATCTCACCCCACCAATGTAAATTCCATCGCCCTCGTTCCACTTTCCATATACAGAATTTCCATATCTTTCTACAAAATCATCTAAAATCAAATTTCTTTCATATAGAACTCCTTATGGAAATGGACTGCAGAGAATCGAACTCCCTAACGCCGCCTTGCAAGTGCTCTCATTTTTCCCCAATTAAACTAATACCCCATATGCCTCAGAAAAAGATTGAAGGAATTTCTTACAATCTTACTCTGATTTATTGTACCCAAATCTGAATGCCAACTCTTAATCCCTACTATAAGATCAGGCTATTTTTCGCTTGACGTTCACACCACACCACCCGCTCTGCACATCAATAATCATATGAATATCTTGTGCGACTGTAAATGTTGTCATGATTGATCACCTTCCTTTTTTTCTTTTTACCAATTTTTATTTTTTTAACATTCCCATCAGACTTGCACTGATTTCTACTTCTTGAGACCCTTTATTTTTCTCAAACCAGTTCTCCATAAAATTTCCTTTATATATCTATTATATCAAAAATTCACTCAATGTCAATATCAAAATTAAATTTTTAAAAACTCTGAAATCATTATGTTCATATCTTATAATGCCTAAACGTTGATTTTTTAGGACACTTTTATGATTAAAATATTTTCTATATCCCTTTTGTGTCTCCATCTCACTATTCTCTCAGTACCAACCACTTGCTTATAAATTCACCCTATTGATTCTTTCAAAATATTTTTTTGATTACAAACTCTTGTTATTTCTTGATAAAGATTAGAATTTCCCCAAAATCTAACCGAAATAACTTTAATCTTTGACATTACAATAATATTATTGCATAATCAAAATCTGTTTTATCCATGAATACGCAACAACAGACAAACCATTAAATGGAATCTACTCATATAAATTCATGCAATCTATAAAATTCATGCTGATTTTGTTTCACCCATATATTGCATCTGCCAGATCTGCTGACAGCTTTCGAACCTGCAACCTCCGCTTACGCTTTTCACTGCCCACCGCTCACTCACACCAAAAAAATATAGCCCAGATTTACCTTTTACTGACAACTATAATTAAACGTCTATATTCACCACAAACTGAGGATTGATACCTCAGTCCACCACATCTCTCACCCAAATTAAATTTCTTTTAAATCAAAGAAACCTATCTTTTACCCTGTCTTGAGGACTCTCTGTCTCGTCTGCCAAAAATTTATACCCACTTTCTCGCCCCACATCGCACTCACTCTGGAATTACTCTCATAACTCAACTCTGTTCTCTGCATTAGAATCCTAGACTTGCACTAATCTCTACCTATATAAACCACCGATAACACTTCGAACTCAATCACCTCTCAAAACACCTTTTACTGTCATGTTACCTTTGCGTTGAAACTCGATGAACTTATTCCGCCATAGTTCAGGACGCCATCTACAACTTAATATACTCAAGATTTATTATGCGACAATTCAACTATTGTTGCCCTCGACACGTCCCTTTTATGAATCTGCCAGACTGATACCACACAACCGTAACGACTGTTTAAAACCAAATATCTATCCTGCCAAACCTGCTATTCATATCCGTTTTTATGCTCATATTACTATACCATCACGACTAAATTCTCAATTTCTCAACGTGATAACTCCGTCCAATAACAATCATTTTCACCTTATTCGTTCATTCTCACACCTGCGTACTGAACTGTATTACGCCACATTAAACCAACGGAAGAATACACTTTTAGATTTATATTTAATTATACCACCAAACCCTATCGCAATGCTTTTCACATCACTACAAACGTTCCCTTTGACTCAACGCCTTCCAGCTTGATGTCCCACAGACAACCACAGCCTCCTATACGGGATCGCGATCTCGAACCCACGCGCTGAATTAACGACCCTGCCTTCTCAAGACCGCCCCTTAGCCCACTTCAGCTACTGCTCCAGCTGAGAGGAAACATCTTTAAAAGATGTTGTTCTCTATAATTATTCTTAAATTAAATTTTTTGATTTGTCTTTATCACCAGAAATCTCCAGATGACTCAGATGCCTTCTTGTTAGGAATGCCCGAACTTTCAATTGTATCATACCCCTCACTCCCATCTACTAATTCTGATGCCAAAATCTTATAATCATCTTGGGAAATTACCCAATTGCCATCTTTATCCTTTTAGTACTTTAATCTCACGTCAAATTCACCTTTTGTAAATGGAACATGAGATAAACTCGCCACCAACATTAGATAAATACCAAATCATGTTTGTATAAATGACTTTTGAAAATCCAATAAGAAAGTCAAATTTTGATAACGTTTAACACTCCCAGAAGAACCTGCTGTTATATTTACCAGGCTTTATCAATTCCACCCAATCATCCACCTAGAACTGTTCTTACTGATGATTTCAAACCAAGAGAATGTAACTTTAGATGTAAATGTAACACTGTACCATTTCCTGAATCATCAATTACAACATCTTTAATATTGTAATTTACAATTTTCTGAAACAGATTGCGTCTTACTTTAAGGAAGTTAGAAATTGTTTCTTCTCGTGTTTCAATTTGAAATTCTTTTACCCATTGCACAGAGTAATCTGAAGCTGGAGTAAGACCATCTTCCTTAATCTTTTCACTACTCTGAATGCGATAATTGCATCAGTCCATTTGTCATAGGTTTCCCCATAAACTTTCTTAAATTTAGCATTATCTGTAGTTAAGACAGAATCCAAAAGAATTGTAGCGTCCTTTGAGACTTTCTCTTTAACTGAATCTTCTTTGCTAGCACTGTTACTTGCTCAGCTGTTTCACTTTTTATTTTTCTGTTGATTTTGCCAATAGAGAACAGCACCCAAAACTACTACCAGATAAAGTTCTAAAACACTTAATAATTTAATTTTATTCATAAATAAAATAACTCCTAAATTGTAATGATTTGCAAGCCAATCAAATCGTATTTATTCTTTGTGACTCGTTAAATTTCATATCAAGATTACCCTACAAAAATCATTATAGGTATTGAAAGAGTTAATATAATCATTTATTTCTCACTATCCTTAAATTTTTAATTAGGATTTGTAAAATGATTATAATACACCGTACGGGATTCGAACCCGTGTTTCTGACGTGAAAAGACAGCGACCTAACCCCTAGTCGAACGATGTTAAATTTTATTAAAAGAAATCATCTTCATCAGCTACTTCTTGTATCTTGAGTTTTGATGTGTCAATTCCATTGTTCTCTAATGCTTCTAACAAATCTTCAAGCAACATTTCGTACATAATATGACTCCTTTTGGGTAATAGGTATCGGAAGATTTAAACTTCCATTTAGCACAATAACTTCTCTGAAGTTCCATTTGCAACTGGATTTTCAAATCCATTATTTTGCCGAACCTTAAACAACCATTCACGTGTTTAGTTTGGTCCTTTCCTTATCATAAAAGTTAATACTTAAGCAATAACTCCTACTAGATACCAATACACCGTACGGGACTCGAACCCGTGTTTCCGCCGTGAAAGGGCATCGTCCTAACCGCTAGACGAACTGCAAATTATTAAGATAAATCATCTTTATCGCTCAGACTTTTAGAAAACCTCTTTCATGTTTCTCACGCCGTCGTGCTCTAAAATGCCCCTGAGGGATTTTGAACCCCTGAACTCGAAAGAGGGCGGATTTACAGTCCGCTGCGTTTAACCAGACTTCGCTAGAGACCCTTATTAAAAATAGTCTTGAGTTAGAAGCTTCTTATATTTAGTCACCCAAGACTAGAAATGATTCGATTGGCCGTCGAATCACCTTATATTAAATTGTATGAAAGGAAGTCCCAGTCTCAATTCATTTAATGCCTACTTGTATTTTCACCAATTAAAATAACCGTCCGGAGCCAGTATGGGATTCGAACTCATATCTCAAGGACAACCAATTTAATATAAAATATAAATTTAACGGAACCTATAGGAATCGAACCTATCCGCAACGCGCTCAACTGAATGCTCTGCCTTATGAGCTAGGTTCCAAAAATAAAAAAATCTAGTCCTGTTTTATTCCTGATGCTCTACCAATTGAGCTCAGTTCAATTGAACTGCAGCTCCGAACCCACAACCTTCTGCTTTTGACAAAATTGTTGATTGCCACTAACATATTCAATTTAATTTAATATAATCTACTGCAACCTCAGCTTCACAGATTAAAAGTCTATTCCATAATAAGATTGCTGTAAGTCACTATTATATTCAAAAAAATTTATTCAATCTACTGACTTGACTTTTTCGTATTACAAATTTGAAGTTTGTTCCATGCGAAAGTTGTTGAATTGCTGTATGTCACTAAGTATATAAAAAAACTAACGACTTTTTTAAAAATGAAAAAAATAGATTTGAATCTTTTCGTTATTAAATAAAAATTGCTGTATGTCGTTATGTCAAACTAGGCACGTCATCTTTTTTTCTGCCAAATAGAAATGATTTTATATTGCTGTTTGTGTCTATATCACCTAATATTTATAATTTTATTAGAAATGCCCGCCGTGAATCGAACCTGCGACCCACGGATTGAAAAATCCGCTGCTCTGCTGATTGACTCATGTGCCCCAAATTAAAATAATGACTGACACAAAAACAATGAAAGAATATCTCTACTTTGTTACTAGAAATCGTTCTTAACGTGTGTATGAAAGGAGGATTAACTTATCTTTTTTTGATTTAAAAAGATAGTAGCCACCCATTAAATTAATTTAACTGACCCTGCGACTCGAACCCACAACCGCCCGATTAACGCTGCTCTACCATTAGCTACAGTCATAAGGAGTTTTCTTCACGACTCAACTACTAATGCTCGCGCACCTGAACCCGCAAGACCAAATGTCCAGATTTTGAAATCCCCTGTGTTTGCCAAAAATTTCACCGTCCACATAATTAAAATTTCAATGTTCATAAAACCATTATATCAGTTTCCAATCATTTGTCAATCACCTTTTTAAATTTTTTTCATCTTTTTGAAAAAAATTTTCAAACTGTTTGTAAACATATATTAACAAAAAAATAACTTCCTTGTCAATAACTTTTTTTCAAAAAAATTTTTCTTTTTCTTGAAAACGTTGTTAAATATCAACAACAGATATAATTATATCACATCTGACTTATAAATCAACCATTTTTTTCTGAAAAAAATTTTTTTATTTTTTTACAAAAACCATTATCCAATATCAATAACTGAATAAAAGCTCAGCTCTTTCGTTGTTGAAGAACCCCTATATTCACTCAATTTTATCCATTTAGGATTTCAGAAAACACCTTAAAATTGCCATTTTCTTTATCCGCTACACAAAAACAACTTTATCAAAATGATAATATTTCAGTTCCCCTTTAAATAGACTGCTACTCTTCCAGTTTCCTTACCAACATCCACAAACCAAACGTCTCTAAAATAAATCGCTTTTTACTTTTTGTTCTTGACCCAATGCTTAGGATAAAATCAATCTGTTTAGAAAGTACCACTGTAATTTTCTTCCCGATCTCTTGTCTCGTCTCGATCTCACCCTTCCACACCAAATCACATCATCATAAACTCATTTATTACTTTTAACATTATCATTACGAAGATTTGACCAAAAAAAGGACGCTCAAAAATTACACTAGGAGAATAAATCTCTGTCGCCCAAATCTATACCCTCAAAAACTTCCTTACCATTATTTGCATACGCTTTAAATTTGTTATTAGATAAAAACATTGTATAGAACAGATTCACTACATGTTCCCCTTCTGTGCCATACTTCCCCATGCAAATCCACCGCCCCGATTATAAAATGATTTCACCACCATCCTTTTCATTGAAATGTTTGTAATGCCACCACACCATCAATATTATCCACGATAATATTACCAGCCTCTATCGTCTTTTATTATCCAATGGATTCATATAGATACCAGATTCAGAAACAATGGAAAGAATCTCTTTGAGAATTTCTTGCTCATTTCTTGAATATGTTTTTACCCCTACTCGTTCATCATTAAAATATTTTGCCTCACTCATTTCTTTTAATCTTTCTAATTATTGTTTTTTTAACACAAATCTATACTCAATTTTTTCTTTCTTTTTAATCTCCGAATACTTTCCATCCGCATAAGAATGTTTCTATCTGAAATTCATTCCATTTGATTTTCAGCCAAATTCTTCTAAGAAATATTCTCTTGAAAGAACAAATATATCTGATGATGAAACATTGTATCCCCAATTGTTTCAATACTCTTTTAATTTATTACTCCATAGCTCCTGTTATGCTCAACCCCTATCATATCCAAAAATGTACTTTTCAGAATCTTTTCATATTCTGTTACTCACACTTATAAACACCATATTTACTCATTGAATCTTTTGCTCAGATAAACTACTCCTAAATCACGAATGTAAATGCACCATTGATTACGCAATAAAGATACCCTTCCATTACCAACATGCTCCAATATAATTAAATTGATGATAAGAATCATCCTAGGATTTAAGATTGTTTCACTCTGTCCTAATGGAATACCGTCAATACCCTTTTCACCAACAATGTCTCAGATCCATTTTTTTCTTATTCTTTCTACCACGTCCCTCATAATTTCTTTAAATGTTTCTAGCCAATCACGACCCAAGCATCCACCATAATCTTTACCACTCACTTCTCATAAACAATAAAACGCTCCTTCCCGTCACAACAGAAACGTGCCCATCCAAATCTGTCACCAACCGAAATTTCCACTACATCACCAACATTATTACAAATGTTGTCAATGTAATCAGAATAAATCTGTTTTTTTCTTTTATCATGACTCAGGAAAGATAGAATATCCAAGACATCATCATCAATCCTTTTTCCTCGTAAAAAAATCACCACTGACTTACCATCTTCAATAACATCATGAAGAATACCCTGCACCCCTTTACCCTTTTTTGTACGAATGTATTTACCACACAACCCCTAATACATGGAAAAATATATGCCCATTCTTTCGTTACACCCTTTTATGACCATTACTGCAATTTCCCTAAAGTTCGTTTGTAATTGTTTGTTGTCACTCATAATAATCACCCTCATTTCCATCTTTTGTAATTTAATTATATCAAACTCACTTTTGAAATTGAAAATCAAAAAAAGAAAGATTTTAATAACCCTTCTTTGTTTCACTTTTAAAACATTTTCATCACACCACCTAACCATCCTTCGCCCTGAATGATTTAATCCCAATCTTGTTAGAAATAACCCTCACGCACCCTCTGTCCGCTTGACTCTGTACTGTTTCTGAAACAGATTTATCTCTTTGAATCCTTTAAAAATTGTTTCCAACTCTTACGAAATATGACTCTAAAACATATCCTGATGCTCATATTTAAAAAAATTCTACCACTGTTACCCTCCCTATTCGTTTCCATCTCGTACTACTTTCATCTTTATTATCTTTAAATCAAGATTACTCGCCCTATTTTACTATTAAGAAATCCAACCAATTTAACAAATGATTTATAGATCTCTGATGACTCTAACATTACCAAATAAAAACATTGAAATTTATCGTCCCGCATCAAAGAATAACAGATAATTCTTCTTCTGTTAATTCTGCTTTTATAACATTGACATAATGACCTTGTTCAAATCTATCTTCAAATCATATTTTCAAAATCCCTGCTAGGAATATCTATGACTCACTCTAATGCCTCGTTTAAAAGATTTTACGTTGCTATTGTTATCTTTCCATTCATGTTCACCCTCGTTCCCCGTTCCATAATCCAACTCTTCTAAGGAATTATTGTTAATAAAAAGCACTCATTCCCAGCTCAATTCTACCCTATGACACCATAATTTCACTGATCCCTTTATCATTATTTTTTTGTTAATTCAATAAATCAAACCCAATCACCATGAATTGAGTCCACTCATTAAACAATCCATAATATTTTTACTAAACACTAATTCTAATTGTGAATATTTTTATCCCACCATCCTCTAACATAGAATTTAAATAATTCCTACTCTTGTTTCCAATCCATTTACTCGACCACTCAATCCATCAATCATTAAGAATTGTTTCATTGTATAAACATTTCTACTCAATCCTCTTGCTACTAAGAAATAAAAAAATAATCTTCTTTACTCTGCTAACTTTCTTATAATCTTCCATTCCCTCCCACTTTATAACTTACTAATGAAATCCATCTTCCAAACCAACTGACTTGTGACTAATGATTAGCCCCTCTGATTGAGAATCAAACCCTTAATAAATTTCATCACTGTTACATACCATCCACCACGAAATTTCTCCTTTCTATATACCTACCACTTGTTTTTGTCTCGTTATATCGTCATATTTTGAACGCTAATACTGTAAAAACTGTTTTTTCGATAAATGTATCGACTCTTCATAAAAAAACGCCCTTAAAAACAGCCATCGTTCTTTTTTTCTTACGTCTGAAAATGTCGCAAAATTCTTTATTAAGACGTACCCATTCTTCCAATATATTCCTCGATTAAATCTAGCCCCGCCAAAATCACTATTCCAAACTGAGAAAAATGCTACATCTTTATATTTCTTTTTATGCTCTGTTCAGACATGAACTTTTTAAGAGATGCAACCCATAATTATCAAAACCCAACATCACCAAAGAATGTCTGACTCTAAAAATCTTCACCAATGTCTGCGTAAGAATGATGCCTCATAATATAATAGCCAATCAAAACTGTTCAATGCCTCAGAGTTCCTTTTTTTCAATCGCCAAAGAAACTCTCTGTATTAAAAATCTTTTTCATCACTCTTTAAATGTTTCATAATGAAATTCTTACTACGTCTTTATAATCGACTGCACTTTTTGTCATCATTCTTAATAATCTACCAATGTCATGTTCTCTGCTTTTTGCTTTCAATTTGCTTTTTTAACAATAATGTCTTTCTTTTTATGTCTAACTTTTACTACTCTGAATCAACACCCATATTAAATAAACTCAAATAGATTAACTTTAATATTTTCATTTTTCCAATTTATCAATCAGCTCAATCATTACTGTTCCGAATGTAATAATTTCTGTGTACCATATTTAGACTCGAATGTGTTTTTTTGAAATTGCAATAGAAATTTCTTCATGGGAAACTCCATGTTCTTCACGATTAAACATATTTTTGTTTTCACCCCATGAGTACTCGCTGAAACATTGAGTTTTCAAAATCCCTACTACATCTTCTTTATTTTTTTGGAAATCTTTTTATTAAATTTACCATATGAAATAAATTTATTTACTAAAACTCATTGAATTTGACTTTTCAACCATCCATATCTCCATTTGTACGAAATCTCCTTCTGCTTCTTCAAACTGACTCACCACCTGCAAAATTCTTGTTCTCAACTTGAGATTGATTATTACGATTGCCATATCTTCGTCCCGTAATTACTTCTTCAAATTCTTCTTTGCTATAAATCTTAATTTTACCATTGACTGTTTCTATAATATTATTATCTTCATAATTCACTCTTTCATTTAATTCACTCTTTCTCTACTATATTATATGATGTTCCAGCTCAAACTCAATTCCCAAAAATCACGCCAAAACACTCACTATAAAAATCCAAAAATCGTCCAAAAATACTGATAAAAAAATACTCACCATCTTTTAAAAACTCAAAAAAATACTCATAGACTCACCCTCAAAAAGTTCATAAAATACTCATCTATATTTTTTTAAAAATCAGCCAAAACACTCACCATTAAAAACAAAAATGACCAAAAAAATACTGATGAAAAAAATAGGACAAAAATACTCAATGACTTATTTCAAAAAAAAAGCCAAAATACTTAAAATCTCCAAAAATACTCAAAAACTCCTAAAATACTCAATTTTTCTCCAAAAATACTGATAAAAAGGGCCAAACACTGTTTTTTTGATATTACGCTGTTTTTACACCGTTGCACCCGTCGACGCAACAATACCAGTATCCCTAAAAACGCTTTTTCCAATAACTATAAATAACTACTAAATAACAAAAATAAATAACTAATAATAACCAACTTCGCTTTTTTTCCGTTCCGTTGAACCAAAATCCATAAAAAGAGAAATTGACTCACCAATTAAAAAAATTTATTACCAATACTATAACTTTAAATACTCATCCCCATCCCATACCCTTTAATATGCAAATGATAAATTATATGATATAAACCAAATCTTCTTAAAACTGTTTAACTAGAAAAAGAGATTTTAGAAAAATCTCTTTTATTTTACCAATATTTTTACTATTCACAAACAATGGATTGTTTGATGAACATACACAACGTGATACAACTGTTTTTAATATCCGCTTTTTTCATATTCTTACATACCACATATTTTACAAATTCCTTCAATATCCATTTTTTTCCATATAATCACTCAGACTCTTTGTTGCTCGCATAGATACAACATAACGAAATTCCCACCATCTTCAACTGCTTTTTCTAACTGCTGTAACAAATTCATAAATCTTATTATCTCCGCCCACTCTCACGTTCTACTTTTTCATCATAACCAAATGGAACAACTGCAAAACTTTTCCAATTGTAGAAAGTCCCACCAAATTCTTCACTACTTTTCACAAATATTTTTTTCCCACCATTTCCTAAACCCATTACCTGCACTCTAGAATATAAAAATCTTTATGTTTCTTTTTTTCAATCCGATAGGAAATTCATAATAACCATTTGCTGTACTTTACTTCAATATTAAGAATAACACGTCTGAGTCCATTTCATCAAACACCAACCCACCATCTCGTCCAGCCCTTTATAGAAAGGGACTTTCAACAAATTCCCTGTTTGCATCAATGAACCCACTCAATTTATATTCTTGACGAATGCCTCAGCCACCAAAATTCCAATCCAATCTTCACAATTTGATTACCAAGGACATTCTTACTACCACCTGATGGACCGTTTACAAACATTTTTCTCCATTTGCAAACTAAGGATAGATTGAAAAGTCTGAATGAATTGAAAATCCCTTTAATCTCTTTTTGTTTATTATCTCCAATTTGAATTTTTACCAATTTCTCAATTTGTTATAACGTTCTTCAATCAATTTCATTGCTACGTTTCTGCTTCACGATCAATGTTTGTAGGATTGATTGAATTCCCTACTGATTGAATCAGATTTGTGAATCGTTCATCTTCACTACCTAAAAATTTGTGAAATTTTATTTATCACTTTTACTAATTCTTTTATTGTTTTTCCATATTTATTTTTTTATTCAACGTATAATCGCTGAATCATTTCCTTTCCTCGTTCTGTACTCCAATCAAAGATTCTTCCGTTCTTGAATCGCTCTGACTCAAAAATCAATGTTTACTTCTGCAACATCAAATGCTACATTATTGCTCTGATTAAATTCCCGACATTCATTATTATGCGAATTAAGAAATTATTTAAAAACATATTTTGTTCCCCTTTCTAAAACGCCCTGCCAACTTTTTTTCTCTTACAAGATTATAAAAATTCTGCTGGAACAATTACAATATTTTTTTGTTAAATACTTCATAATGTTTTTACTTCATCTTCACTCCTTCAAAATTATTTTTTTAATATAACTCTTCAAATGACTCAAATTCATTGATTGAATAATTTGAAAAATTCCAGTTCACCAAGATAATCTTTCATTTTTGTCATTGTGGAATTGTTTAACTTTTGAAATCGATTAAAAATATCTTCTCCTAAAATTCCTTTACCAATACGTTCTAGTCTGTATCTTCTTCAATAACCAAATATTGATTTTTTATTACCAACACGACTGTAGGGCTTCCTGAAAAGTTCTTTGCATAATCGTCACCAACCACAACAATTACCCCTGTCAATTTTCGTTACCATTATCTAGCTCTGTTAAATTATATTCAGCAAATTTAATTTCATCAAGTTTGAATAAGTGTTTTTTTAATTCGTCCATTTTGCTCCCCCTTAAAACTTAATTTGTACTGATTGATTTGAATTATTTACTCGTACAGCTAATCCATAAGTCGAACCATTTTTTTATAGAAATTTGCCTGTGTACGAGTTCCCAACCCAATAATGTCAATCTTTCTAATCCCACCAGAATTGCCCGGATTAAATTCTAGACTCATCGTCATCTTCTATTTTGAATAAATACATCTTCGTGGAAGATTTCAGCAAATTCAGAATTTACTAATTGAATAAGTGCATCATTACCAACCATTTTACCCAACAAACTGTAAGAGGAATAATTACGGTCATTCTTTGGCATTACTCCAGTTTCAAGCATTTCTTTGTATTTGTCAAGGATTCCTAATTTAGCTGCAATCACATAATCAAATACTTCATCACCTGTAAACAGTTCATTTAGACCTAATACTACATCATTACATCTAACTTGACTATTTAAGTTGTTTGCTTGTTGTAAGATTTTTGTTTCTAATCGTTTATTCATTTTATCCTACCTTTCTTTCGATAATTCTATTATATAATATAATAGACAAAAATCAAGAAAAAGTTATCCAAAAATGAATAACTTTTTTTACAAAAAAATTTAGAATAGATTATCCATAGCTCCAGAAACAAAAGTTCCCACAATTTGACTCTCGATTTCTTTGTTCACCATCACGAGCTAAAGCACTGTTCAAAAATACCAGTCCCTTGTAAATCTTTCTACTAATGTTTCAATTTCGTATTGCAATTCTTGTCCGTATAAGATAATCAGTCAACGATTGCAGATTCAGCCCTGCGTCTTCAATCTTAGTAGGAGTTGATTTGTAAATTGAAACAGTAGCTATGTTTGTTTTTTTCCAATTAGAACGACCTGAATTTGATTAGCCCCAAATAGCTGTTCCATAACCGTAACCATAATTTGTTGATGGTTGGTGAACAATAGGTTTTGGTTTGATTACTTGTTTATCCCATTCTTTAAGAATTGTTTCGTCAACACCCTCAAGTACTTCAAAATCAAAGTTCAATTTCTTTTCGGTTGCATTAACTGTATAAGGTGGAAATTCTACAAATTTTTCTAGGTCATTAGGGCCAAAACCTTCTTGAAGTTTTTGGCTTACCGTAATCCAATTATACATTTCGATTTGGTCAGAGAGGAATTTACCAAACACCAATTGAACTGCATCATTTTGTGAGTTAGCACAATCTGTACTTGAACAGAAGGCAGCCATTTTATTATGAGAATGTGTTTCTAAAAACATTCCATATTGATTATTTAGTGCTGTATAGATTGGGTCTGTAGTACTTGTTTGCCCACCAGAGTTCTTTTGCTTTGGAGTATATGAAAATACATCATCATTCCAAAATTTCAAACCTTGAATATCTTCAAGTTTTACTGTTTTTTCTGTTTTAATTCCATTAACTTTTTCTTCATAAGTCAAAGTATAGATACCATCTGTTGGTGGAATCAATTTACGTCTTTTTAGATAGAAGTTAACTTGTGCTTCTTCGCCGTTTTTGTCAGTAATGTCCTTGTACCATTTCATTACCGTTTTAATCGCAATTGCTGGAATTTTTGTAAGTGTTTGTTCTTTTACTTTTACATATTCAGCAACTTCGGGGAATGTTACCACTCCATAATCATTAACTTTCTTTAGAGAAGTACCTAGCCAAGAATTTTGTTCCTCATAGATACCATCTTTTCCTACAACGACCGTTTTAATCATACCACGGTCAGATTCTTTTTTAAATTGTGTTGACGGATAAAGTTCTACTAATTCCATTTTATTTATTTCTCACTTTCTTTTTATTTAAGCCATTTTGTATTTTTAGTCCATTCAATGAACTCTTCATAAGTATTTACATTTTCTTGCTCTTTTGTGATTGAGCCAAGAAACTCAGCAAATTTCTTCATGTCATGACTAGGCACTTTACTGCGTAATGAAGAACTAACAAAGTTCAAATCTGCATTACCACGTGCACTGAGGAATTTATTCACATATTGACTCGCACGAGTGACAGCGTCATTTTTCCATGCAGCATATTCAGCTGAATCAATGTCTGCCATCATACTACCTGTACAGATACTTTTTGTTTCTAGTTTCTTCCCATTAGGAAAATAAGAATTTTCTTGTTCTCGGCGGTCCGGAAAAATATTAGTCAGACAAATATATTCTTCATATTTCTTTCGATAAGCCTAGCATAAACCATTACCGTGATTAAAACCGCTATATGAAAGTAAATATATGTCAGGCACCCAAAATGAATAGTAATCCATTTTAAATTCATCTGCCAATCCACTAATTGTCAAATCTTTTGTAATTGCTGTTTGGACGATTTTCTTAGCACTAAATTTATAAATCATCTTTCCCGTTTTATCAGCACATACAATACCATCTGAAATTTGCCTCGTCCAAATTGCTAAGTTAATATTATATTTTGTTTGTCTACCGTCCATATATGAGTCAAGCAAATTTGATTCAAATTTTTTAAAAATTCGCCCTTGCTTCACATATTGACTTGTGTCTAGTTCTACAATAGTCATTGTAATTCCCCTTTCTCATTATATTATATATTCTATCAAACAACCTGCATTTGTCAACAATAAAAAATGTTATAAATCTCAAAAAAATCACACCGAAGTCTTGATTTTCATTTTACTCAAATACTGTATTCTGTTTTTTTAACGTTTGATTGTTTTTTTAATCTTCTTCTACTTTTTACCAAAGTCCAGCACTCTCTTCAATCCCTACCAATTGTTCATAACCAAATCCAAGTCTCGCCTCAATAACTTCTGTTACTTTTACGTTGTTCTTCTTCTTTGCTTTTTTTCAGCATCCAGAATCACGAGCTACAAGCATCTGCACGATCTGTTTCAACTTCTTCATCACCCGTCACTTTCTGCAACTGGAATTTCCTTTTCAATAAGATAGCCCAACTTCATCAAGCACTCAAACCCAGGGATTTTTGGAACCCATTTACCATCAGAATCTGCTCAAACTTGAATCGACCACCTTTTTAGACTCCCTGCTCCTAGACTGCACATACGATCGTAATTGTTCATGTTTGTTTTTTTCAACTTCTTCGTCACCCTTTTGTACCTGATTTTTTTCTGTGATAATACATCTCCCTACAACTTCCAATTCACCATTTGCTACATTGCACCAAGAACATCATCAACGGAGTCCATTAGATGGGAATCGATTGTTTTTGGAAAACAATCTCACTCACTCCTGCATACGCATTTACATTTTTCACCATTTTTTTAAATAGTCCCTTTCAAAAATTTATATTTTTTTATTTTATACTATATTATAACAAAATGATTTACCATTTGTCAACTATTTTTATCATTTATTTTTTTAAGAAATAATAACAAAATTGCCAACAACTTCAACCTTTTGCACCTTTTTGAATATTACCACTTTCTAACACTGTATTCAAATCTGCTCCATTCATGGGAAATACTTTTATCTTTGTACTTCACAAATTGAACTTCTTTCAAATTAAAAGTTCATATTGAAAAACTTCTTTTTATTTTATATTTTAATTTTTATCAAAAAAATTAAGATTACTGTCAAACAATTTCTGTTACACCATGCTACATAATTTTGTGGAAACATGAATTTATTTCAACCAACATACACTTTTCTTCAATCAAACTTTAATTAGATTAAATAATAGACTCACCCTGTTACGTTGCCCCACATTTTGAGCTTTGATTCAGATTGTTCGCACATGAAATTTCGCCTGTCCACGTTCGTCACCTTCGAAATTTTGAAATGCTTCGTCATACTGCAATAGGACTTTCTATAAATGACTTCATTGTCATATTTGCCCTGCAACGTAGCCTGCTCCGTGTCTTCATCACTACCGCCATCTAACCACAATACATCTTTATAATTAGGATTGTAAAATACATCTTGACGCACCTTTTACGATCACTATTATCCAGACCCAACCCACAAGTCACCATGCCTTCTTCTTGTGCGATAATTTCATCAATAATAGAATTCATCAGATAAAAAAACTCAGGAACATAAACTGAAATCCCATTTTTTTACGCAATTTCTGCTTTGTCTCATATTTACTTCTTCTTCAACGAAAGTTCTTGTCGAAGTCAACATTCTTCGATTCCACAATATCTCCGTCAATTAGATATACATGCACCCTGATTTTAGATAGGAATTGTGCAGCTCAAGACCCAGTTCCACCACACCACACAATATAATATTTTTTTCCTTTAATTTTTTTAGCATTATTTGATTACCTCCAATTTATCTGTAATTGTTGCATAACCACCATCTTTCAATCGAACAATTGTCTCCATCCCTCCTTGTAATTCTACGTTAGATTAGGAAAGAATTGTTTGCTCTGCAAAACTTCGTTACTGTATTATTTGTTTTCTTACCACCAATCGTACAGAAGATGTTTCTTTAATACGCTCAATTTGAAACGATTATGTTCCAAATCGCCCAAATGACTGTGAAAGTTCGATTTCTTTCCATTTGCTTTTCGTCAATACCCAATACTGATTACCATTTTTTTATTTAAATTTTCTTTATCACTTGTTATGAAGTACTACAATCAGAAATATATGTTACATCTGCCCTTCACGCTCCTGTAGATGCATCAACATGACTCTTCTAAAAATTCTTCGTTATTCATTTCATCCCTCGCTTTTTTTGATAATTCTATTATATTATATACCATTTTATTTGTCAAATATTTTTTATTGTTATTTTTTAAAAAAATTTTTATATTGCTTTAAACTGATTTTTGCGTGTTGTTATATCGTCATATAAGCAACTCAAACTGAAAAACTGCAAATCGATACATTTATCGAAATTGTACCAAAACGTCTCAGACTTGCTTTATTCTATATATTTAAATTCGTTTGAGAAAATTTTTTCCTTGCTTCTACTACATCCCTATAATAATTATCCATATTGTTATACTCATAATTTTTAAATTTATAACCGCAATAGAAAAGTATCTGTCGCTGCTTCCATCTCGTTTATAATCATTTGTTATTAAATCTAAATTTTTTGTTAGCTCATGATGTTCTACATAAGGGAAAAAAATAATTTCTATATTCTCAATATTTCATATCCAGCCCTTTTATTGAATTGCTAATGACACCCAATAACACACTCACCTCTTCTGTTTTTAATATAATTACATAATTGATTGAATTGAGATTGTGTTAATTGTCGAGACATTATGTAATCATTTAACCAAACGTTATAAACAAATTCTGAGGGTCCCCTATTGAAAAATAATTTCAAATTTCCCATCCCTTTTACCTTTTTGTTGTTCACATTTAGAACTACTCTTTTCAAAAATTCAAATTTGAAATAGACTCATTGTCTTTGTAATATTCAAGAAACTCTAATGTATTCAAACTCAGCCTCCATCTTTGATTCAACTATTGACAAATCGTATTTATAAGAAAGATATGCTAAAATTTTTTTCGATGCTCTGATTCTGATAATTCATATGACTTTTTCACGCCAAACAATAATCTTTTGTACATATCATCATCACTGACATCACCTTTTAAAAATAGCTCCAATTCTTTTTTTCTAATTCAGAAAGATTTATGTTTTTTTAAAAAAATCTTTCAAAGCTCCCATCTTTCTTTTTTATTTTATAGTTCCTGATGCAATAAATGTTCGACTAAAATCCAAATACATCATCAGAATTAACTTCTACTTCATAAACAAATTACATACAGCAATGAGACTTTTTATAATCTTCCAAATTTAAATGTAAGCTGTAGAGAAATGTACTGAATAATAAACCATGCCCCTACTTGTAGATCCCTGTCTGAAAAATACGTACGTGACGCTACTAATTCCTTTCTATAATTTTTAAAACCGTCTTTAAGAAAGATTTTTTTAGCTCAATAATCTTTTTGATGACTATTCCAATATCTACCACCATCTATCATATAATTGTTTTTCAAGCACTACCATTTTTTTCTGTTTTATCAACCAATATTTTTATTTTTTTATCCAATCTTCAATTTTTTTGTGGATAATGATAAACTATAAAAAGGATAGAACAATCGTTCATGTTGAGTTTTGAATTTTATAACCTGAAATACTGCCACTTTTAAAAACCACCAAACGATATTCCCAGCTCACGCTCAAATCATGTTCTTCAAATTGTTTTTTTACTTAATTTTTCTTCCGATAATCAAATGACTATACCACACTGTCATTTCGAACTCTTTGAAGAAACTCTCTTCTGATTATTGATGCTCCCAAATCTGTATTTCCAAATATTTTTTTCTTCTAGCCCCTTAGTGAAATATTTATTATAGATACCTCATAAGGAACCCTATAAAAATTCAAAAATTTTATATAATGTGCTTGATAACTTTCTTCAATCGTAACACTGAAAAAAATCTTGTGCTTTGTGACCATTGCTAAGAATTTGATTTTTTTCATATGGCTCAATCCCCCTGCTCGATTAAACAAACTGTAAAAAAATCATGCTTTTAAAGCACTGTATCTGAACGAAGAACAATCTCACCATTTCATTTAGGAATCCCTCTCCCAAATCAAATTGTTTAAATATTCAAATACACTCACATATTTTTACTATTTTTATATTTTTCTAGCTCTGTAAATATTTATTTGAACAGATAAATATACCTCAAACTATATTTCTACTTCATAAATGAATGATCTCGTTAAACCCAAGAAATTTCTATATCATAATCATTTAGATTGTAATAAAAATTTAGATTCCAGAGGAAAAAAATCGTTTTACACTATAATAAATCCATGACCGATTTGTTAGCCAATTTCTGAAAAATAAACCAACAATCAATGAAACATTTTTTATCCTCTTACTTCAAATTTTATCTATTATATTATATAACAAATAAAAGAAAAAACCAACCAAATAATTGCTTTTATAATGAAATTCTGAATTTTCTCAAAATCTTTATAAATGCTCTGTCGCAGATATATTCATGCCTTTCTTGATTAAAGAATAATAATCTGCCTTATACCATAAACAATTGCTTCTCCGCCAAATTGTTACCTTCCCTGCCATTTACTGCTTTTAGCTCTAGAGATACCAACAAAAACCTTATCTTGTAAAATTTTTTTCTAAAATCTTCTAACTCACCCACTCTCATCGTTTTTCAATAGAACTTTATTTACTTTTTATATTTGTTGTTGTTCCATGATAAAAAAATCATTTGAATTTGACCTCTTGAAAAAAATTTTTTTGTTACAATATATTCTAAACCAAACTAAAAATAAAAAGTTCAAGGAAAATTGAAAAATGAATAAAAAAACTTAGACAATTAAAAAGAATTCAATAGAAGAAGTCTCCAACAGATTTTTGATTATGTGCCTGTTTATAAAGATAAATTTGTTTTTATTTATCATGTACCAATGATGAATTTACCTATGAAATTACTACTCAAAGATGATTGTTATAATGTAATTGAAAGATTATACTCAGAACTCAATGGAATGACTATTGATGAAATACCAAATTTAATACATTAGAAGAAATTTTAGATTTTATTTACTAAGGAGAAACCAAAATGACTCAACAAAATAAAAAAAGAATTGAAAGAAATTCAATAGAAAAATTCAATATCATATACTATTTTCAGATGATTTGAGCTGATGAATTAGACTTTCAATACGCCCTTTACGCTTCTGAAATTGTAACTTTTGAAATTGAAGATAAAGATAAATATTTTTTTACCAATTAGAAATTATCACTCAGAAGAAAACTTTATCAACTCACGAAGATGAACAAACATTTGAAATTCTAAAAGAATCTCCCGCCATATAGATTAACAAAAGGAGAACAAATATGACTTTTAAATTTCCTAGAACCCCTCATATGAAAGGCCCAAAGCCAGATGATGATGTTTTTTTAAAAAAATCATTATAAATATGATGCTCGCCCAATTGCATACAGAAAAAAATGGATTTCCCTAATATTTCTTTTTGAGCCAAAGAAACTCTGCTCATACACGCCAATAATTACAATAAAGAATGGACTTATCCAATCAACACTTGCCATTATCCAATCAAAGATAAATTAAAAGAGAATGAACTACCACTAGGAGAATTTCTTCATTGAGAAAATCATCCCTTATAATAATTTGCCATCTGATTATATGTTATTTGGAATTAAAGAAGATGATTTAATCTTGGACTGGGAAAACAACTAAGAAAAAGTACTCAAAGAACTTGGAATCCCTACTGTAAGAGAATTATCAAAGATTGGAACATTTGACGAAACTACCAAAAGAGCTCTACTTCTAATTTAACAAAAGATATTAGCTTCCGTAGCTAGACCCATTGACGCTCCCTATGGATAAATATGATTTCTATGTAAGAAAATCTCGTTCATCATTTTGAATCTACAAGATTTACTGATGGAAAAAAATAACTTCAAAGAGCTTCACAATGAAAATTAAAGAAAATACATTGAAAAATGTCCTAAACTTTCCATTATCAAAAAAATAAAAGATTTCAATAAATATTCCTATGAATACTTGAAAAAAATCAAATTAATCATCATTCTAGCCCTTTACTATCTATAATTACTCATTTGATAATATGCCATTACTAATCATTCAGAACTTAAAATCCAAAATGAATCAAAGAATAAAATTATTGATTTGTTAACTATATTATTCAATATGAAAGTTTCAACATTACTACGATAATACTCACTGATTCTTACTTATTCTTACCATACAAAGATGATTTTAACTTTGATGATGAAGAAATTCCTGATTTGCGAAATCGCTATGAGTTTTCAAATGAATGGAAAAATTTAAGATTCTATTTTTAACAAACCTCTTATACAGCAACAATCACTCACGAATAAATAGATTTATTTTTTTGTAGCCCAAATTTGAATGGAACAAAACGCAGAAACTCATTGCCCACTGTTTTCACCATGCCTGGAATACCTAGAAAAGAATTTAAAAACATTCCTTGCTTTAATGACTTTGATACCAAAAATCCAAATAGACGAACTAGATATACTGTTGAGTTCAACACTTTGGATAATGGATTAACTTATGCATCATCAATCAACTCAAAATCTAATAATTTTGTTAATCATTTCTACAAGATGAAACTATCCAAAAATATTTTTAAATATTAGTCCAATTACAAATGAAAAAAAAGATTGTTTTCAAACCCAGAATTGACTTTTAAATCAAATGATTTATATTGAAATCCTCAAAACAATTTTTTCGAATACTATGCAGAGCCCCCTGAACATTTAAGAAAAATTGATGAAAGAACACACTCATCAATTGAAAGCTCACAGAAACATATTAGAGAATTAACTAACGAAATCTCAAAACTCACAATTCTAAAGTTCGTTGTAATTACACTGTTCCAATATAATGCTCCTAAATTTAATCCGCCCCCAGATAATCCAATATATAAAGACTTTGTTAATGACTTAAAAACTGCTGTTCTCAGGGACCAAAAACAATTTCAAATGAATATAAAGATTACAGATGAATATGCTGACTCCTTTCTATCATGGAAAACGAAACTTATTTACTCAAGGAGATTGTACTTATGAAAAAAATTATCAATTGCTCTAACTCAGCCAGACCACCCTAAATTGCCGTTTCATGATTATAACAATATATTTTTACAAAAAGACTTTATAAAAAAATTGATAACATACCAAAACAGTTCTTACTAGATATGATTTTTCTTGAATTACATTCTGCCATGTAATTTGATCACTATTTGAGCCTGATCGATTGTAGATAACAAAAAGTTCACCCTGATAGACTTTCAAATTTATTGCTGATGTTCCCAACATGGAACAATGGAGAAAATGCTCCACCAAATACGATACCAAAAAAATATTTGCTCTAAACTCATGAAATATGCTGATGAAATCACCAACTTATGAAGATAAAAACCCAGGAAAACGCTCTATATTCTTAATGCTAGAAACTGCCATGATTGAACCATGTCAAATTTTAATTGCTGTATATAATCGATAAGACTCTTTGAACTGCTAATGCTGTAAAATATGTCCATCAAAAAAATAAAAAAATCATTTATATTCATCCACGATTAAGATAAAAAAAGTTATCAAAGAAAAATTTGATACCTTTTTGTTTAATCTATTTCTATATATTTATAATCATCATTTTTTTCATGATTTTTTTCTATCCCTTTAAAATTGGACATATTTTTCCTTTTGTATCCTTTCTTTTATTTTTATAACCGACCAACCCATCCACTAATGCAACTAGTCTCCAATATTGTTATGACTCAATTTTTCTTACTAATCTCATTTCACTACCCTACTCAACCACATATATATCTCTATGTACACCCATATTGTAATTTACTGCTGTTCACCCTAATAAATACTATTTTTCTACATCATTTAGACGCCAAATATTTTTCATACGCCTTTTTCAAATTCATTCTGACCAAATTTCCTTGTTTCTATCAAATTTTAAAAAGACTTGAAAGTTCGAATTCTACTATCTTCACTACTTATATTTTTCAAAAAAATTTTTGACCCATATAAAGACTCTCGCTCTACAAATTCCTCTCTGACACAAATGTAAACATTATACTCTATTGCATATACCCCTATGATAAAATTCATAAATTTTACATATGCTTTTGTTCCACATTTTTTTACCTTTAAGATTGGAAATTCATATATTTCTTTGATTTAAAATTGCGTATTCTGATGATTTGAACAAATGATAAACCACTGCTTGAAATGCCATAATTTCATTATAGATATTTAACACTTCATCACTTGCCATAGAACCATCAATAATAGAATCCCATCTGATTTTTATCTTGACCAAATTCATCTTCACCAAATTACCAACTTTAATCCATTCATTAAAAATTTATTTCTTCTTTTACTCGATATTTAATTTTTCCCGAAACATGCTTCATGTTAAAGAATAAACATCATTTGAATCAACTTCTACTTTATATACAAAAACGTTTACCTCATTGTTCAAAAATCATAATCACCAATGTTATAATAAATATAATTACTATTATCATACTCAACAATACCATAATAAATATTATTTATCATTCTTGCTTTTTTTCCGAAAACAAATATCCCTCAATAATCACTTTGTTTCTCTCTTCTTACTTGTTTTACTATTTATATTCTATAAAAATCTTTGTATTCTGTCAATATTAAAGAATAAAATCAAAAATACTACTCATGCCCACACCTAAAACTGATTTTTGAATGTCGTTATATCGCCACTACTTTGAATTGCAAAAACACTTAAACTGATTTCGATAAATGTATCGACTTTATGAAAAATGCCCCTAGATCGCTTTATTTTAATCGCTAAAAAAAGAATTGCTATTTTATAGCTCACTTTTTTCTTTTTTTACCAACGATAATCATATTTTTCTATAATCATAATCTTTAGCCGCTCAATGTTCATTTTTCGCCCTACTCCTTTTTCAACCAAATCAGAATTGCTCTCTAAGGATTTTTTTCTTAATTCATCTCTAACATGCATTCCCACCTTCTGTTTCTTTTATCCATTCCGCCATACAAATTGTAATCTTTAGAAACGATTTCTTGTACTCCCGCAAAAGGAACTTTATTTTTTTACCTCTTCTGATTTTGTTCATTTTACCAATGACTTTCAAGAACTCATTTAGAATATTTCTCAATGTTATCTTCATCAAGAATTACTCTATCAAAATCTAAATCTTTATGCCACCAAATTTTGTAATTACAATAATAAACTCATACTACTTGATAAACTTGATAACGCTCATCTTTATATTCTACCACAATTATTGCCATTCCAATATGATTTATAATGATTGCCTTATAATTATGTCCGCCCTAAATGCCCCTTACTGTAGATTTTTTTCCAAATCTTTTTGATTCTACTCATCAACATGCCCCAAGAAATGTTTTTTTCTTTCATGTGTAAATTGTTTTAAAAACTTGATAACTCCTACCAACCACTTTACGAACACTTTCTTTCCAGTTCTCCATTAACTCAATGCTTTCTTAACATCTCTAACTTTACCTTTCTTTTTACGTACGCCAATGATTGTAATGATTTTTACCTTTGTCTCAATGACAATTGTTTTAATTGTTGTTTTGCTTTTTTTACCAAACCAAATTACACCTCATTCTTTATTTTGTTAATCCACTCATCGAAAACAAATTTAGGAAACGCAACCTCCCTACTAAACTTCCTTTATCATCTTCAACTGTATAAACATTGTTTTTGAATCAGGTACCATCCCTTCTGTTCTCATGCGCCAATTCCAACTAGCACCATGCTTTAATTTTTTTGTTTATCGCCATTACACTCCAACTTCTAAAACTCAAGATCAATGTTCTTCTACTTTTGCATTTAGAACTTTAGAAAGTTCCACTCACCTGATTACTGCCAAACGTTACCAAACTCCCTTTTTCATCAATTCTCACTTTGTCTGATCTCATCTTTTCTACTGGATTTAATCTCAGATAACTTATGTCCACCACGTTCTTCAAATAACTGCTCTTTATAGACTCTTTCATACTTCTTCAACTCCACCCTCACTTTTCACTTTTTCTCATCTTACCCACCAATCACGTTCCGCCTGTTCTTGAAATTCCCTTCTAAATCTGTTTGCATTTCTTTGATTTCATTGTCACTGAACGTCCATCTTTCACCACGCCACCAATATTTTTTTGTTCTTCTTCGTTAACTCTTTACCCTATCTTGATGTTGCTGTAGTCCTCCATCTGTCTTTTGAATGTCTTTAACAAATACCCACCTGCTTTTAGAGATACTAATCTTCACCAAAGAGGATTGTTTTCTTGAATTTCTGCTAATGCTTTTTCTTTGAACCATCCCCACGCCTCAGAACCATTTCTACTGCTCAGATGTTCCCCTTTTTCACGCCGATTCTTCTGCACTGCTTGCACGCTCCAATTCCTTCCGTCCCATGAACAGAATAGAAAATACTTCTATTCTGTTGTTCAACACCATTGATTTTTTGAACTAGATATTCCTGTCTTTCTTTATATGCTTTTAATCTTCCGCCTCCCAAAACTCACCTGTTGTTCTCCCACCCTTGATGCTCACATCTGCTTCTGTTTCTGTACTGCCCATTCATGATACCTGAACTCTTCCCTTGTTTTTTCCATGAGATCTGTCACCACCAAGAGCGCCTTTCTCCCTGTTACCCCTTTTTTTCCAATATGAAATTTTTGCCTGAAAACTCCTTTTATTTTTTTCTATATCGTTTTATTTCTTTACTCATCTTTTATATCTATTATAACAAATTTAATCCCAAAAATCAACTGATAATAAAAAAAGAACTTATTGAAATTCTTTTATCGTGTGACTGACACCCAGAAACCTCACCCATAACAACCATTACCAACACCTTCATCACCATCAATTTTCGATTACTTCTTTATTCACTAAACCCAAATAAAGATTTTAAATTCATCTTGACTATAATTTTATTCTTTTCTTTTGTCGTACGCCCTCTATAAACTACATTCATGACGCCTTTCCCGCTATATTTCTGATTGAAATTCACAACATCACCTGACCAACCTGAAGTATCAACCCCGCAACCTTCATTAGATCTGAATGCTGAGTACTCAACACCATTATCCACTCTGATAAATTCTTCACCCTGCGCCTCACAATTCTATGTCCTACTAATTCCTTTTGCATTAAATCTGCTAATTCCCCACCATCATAATTTTCTCACCAATATAACTCATTTTAATTCTCCTTTTAATCGCCTATTTATACTCATAATAGATGCCAACTACTTTCTGCTCTTTAATATCAATCCATAATCTCTTTTCGTTCTTTTTGTTTTCAAAACTCAATCTGTACGCAGATAAACTCTGCTTTCAATTTTTAGATTGTTCTGTATCTTTTACTTTTTGTTCCAACTTTCAAATCTTTAAATTGAATTTCATTTCTTTAGCCAAACTTCTAAACGTAATAAATGCTTGTAAACATTCCATTTGAGAAATATTCCATCATAGAAATCTCACATAACATTGAACTTCATCATCAGAATAATCAATGCCAGAATAGTTCCTGAACTTTTTCTTGTTGTGTTTTTTTACTTGTTGTTGCACTCATTTAATCCGCTCATCGTTACCATTGTTAATTCTCCTATTTCTTTTCTATATTTATATAATACAACAAAAATTTTATTTTGTCAACATTTTTTGCAAAAATAAAAAAATAAGCATCCCAAAATTACCCCTTCTATTTCAATAAATATTTGTTGTTACTACCTTGTTTTGAAAAGTTTTGAAATCCAATCCTTTAAAATTCATGTTCTTTATTCCACCAAACGATACCCTCTGCTTGCACATTTGGATTAACTAGAGATTTCAAACCGTATACTTCACTACGCCCTTCTTCAACTGTTCTCAGCCAAATCATATGTTTTAACTTTAAATTCTTCCAATTCTGCCAATTCACGATTAGGACTTTCCCAATCAAAGATTGCCCACTCTTACCTTTTGAATTTTTTTACTGATTCTTTTGAATACCTTTCTCCAACAATTTCACCCCTTAATGATTTCATTAGTTCTTAAGATTTCATCTACCTGTATTTTTAATCAATTCATAATGAACTGAACCTTTTATAATTGTAATCTCATAATTATGAGAAGTTCTTTCGAATGATTCCATTTTCATCTCTCCACCACTCAGAAGAGTTCACCATCAACTTTTTTCTGTTGCAATCCAACTACATTTTTTTCACCTCAATTTTTGCAAGATTTCATCAGAAAGATTTTTGTACTGCTCAGAATCCGTCTTAGGACTCAAAATTAGATAATTACCAATAATTGTTGTATCTAAAGGAGTCTTTCCTTTCATATTTGAATACACCCAACTCATTATAGAGTCCAATCTTCCAAATCTTTTACTCATCTCAATTTTTATCAAAAATCTTTGAGTTCAAAACTAATCCTTGTGAGATGTCCACGAACCGAATACCCTTTCAAAACATGACCAACTACTTCATTACCCTTTTGTGTCTAATGCTTTTTGTAACTTTTTTTCTACTAAGAGTTCAAATTGTTTAATTCCTTTTGCCAAGAATGATCGATTTCAAAATAAATAACTTTATCTCCCACTTTAAATTCATCTTCTTAACTACTACTTCACAACCACCGAAACAAACTAATCTCACGTCACTTTCAATTGCTTTCTAATCTTTTCTACAACTTTGAGCTCCCACTACCTGTACATCATCATTTTTCATTTTAATACACCCTTTCTGTATTCTAAACTATTTTTTTAATTTTTATTACCATATTTTGAAACCTTATCCAAATTCATATTTTTGATTGAGTTCGTAAATGAAAATCAGAACTTATTTGTTTTTTTGCTAAATCATCATCAATAGAAATGATTTTTACTCAATGGATATAAACTTCTCAACTTATTGAAATTCGTTTCTTTTGATACCACGATCCATTTCTTTTAGTCTCAATATATTCATTTGAAATTGAAATCTGTAATCCCTATCTTTTTATTTATTTCATTACACTCATTTTTGCCAAACTGATAACCAAATAAATTGTACGTTAATAAAATGTCCATTTCTCTCGCCCATTTTAAAACGTTATTTCTAATCTTCCATATTGTAGAAGAAATCTCATAGAACCAAAATCATCATCGCCCTGCTTAATATTTAAAAACTCCATCAACATCAGCAAACGAAAACTTTCACTAAAGTCCTTTTTCATATAATCTTTTCTTTGCTGTATTCGTGCATATTCTTTCTTATCAATTCGTCGCAACCAGCAATCAAAAATATTTCATTCTATCCTCCGTAATATTTTTTTATTCATTCTTATTGTAACAAAGTTAATCTTATAAAATCACAAAGAAAGGGCTAACACTTGCTCCTTTTTAATTTTATATTTTATTTTACGCTTCCCATGCTCGAAATCCATTTCCATAGCCCTGATTTGCCCGCATTATAAAAGTTCCCTAATGCTGTTTGATTTGTGCTCACACTGAGCATCACCCCAAACATTGTTTGAATGTCCAGACCACCACTTGATTATAAATCACTTGATTCCCATTGCTTTCTCAACAATATGTTCCCATGTTGCTTGAGACTCGCCTGTTGCTTCCACCCATTCTCTGCCCTGCATGTTCCAATTTCACCCTTATTTCCATCTGCCAACACAACATTAGATGATCACTGCTTTTACAAGAGTCCTGCTGCTGCACTGAATTTGTTTGTGCTAGCCCTCAGCTCCTCCAGTTCTGTACTTCGCTTTCTAATACTGCAAACCACATGAGTCTCTTTTTCAGAATCAGATAAATCAGAACCGCCCACCCTCCCAGCTTCTCCTATTGAAATCTCATTCACTGATTTGTCTTGTTCTGCTTTTGTCTACCAAATCAGTACTCACTTTTTGATTTTTTTGCACCTTTCTTTCTTCTTCTGCTTTCTTAGCCTCTGCTTCTTTTTTTCTTGTTCTCAACTTTTAGATTGCTCCATCTAGGATTTGTTTAACTCTATCTTTAGAATTTGCTTTTTTTAATGATTGAATAATATCTGTCTTTTTCTGTTTTCTCAAATCAAACTCTTTAGCCCTTTTCACGCTCCCATCTGCTCTTTTTAACTTCTTCTTGTGTTTTTGCTACAGCATCCAAATCAAATTTTTTTCTGTTTCTGTCCTCCTAGTCTGTCTGCGTATGATCAAAATGATTTGCATTTGAGTCAGCATTGATAGGATTGATGTTCCAAACCATAAGGATTAGAGCACCACCTGCAATAATTCGATTTTTTTGTTTTTTTCTTAAATAAATCTTTGTTCATCATATTTTAAATTCCATAAAGAAATAACTACAAATAGTTATTCTATTCCTTTCATTTAATATTTCAATTAAATTGCCCTGTACGGTAAACTATTCAAATAGCTTTTAAAATCCTCTTTATTTCAAAGTTCAATAAAGATTCTTTCAAACACTAAAGTTCATATTACTTAATTTCACAATCTTTCCGTATCTTGTCTTCAGATTGTATTAAGATTCTTTAATTAGTCGTATTGATAAAATCTTCGTGCAATGACATAAGAAGCTGCATCATGTACATTTAATTTCATTCTATCTGTATAACTTGTCTTAGCTATTTTACTTGTGTTATAAGGGTTCACAAATTGTACGGATACCCCTTCTTTTGGTGCTTTACTGAGTAAGCAACGTTTGAATAAGCCAAACTTCAAATTGTTAATCATCCGATTGTAATATTTTGAAGTTGTCTTCTCTTGTTTCTTATTGGAGTCTAAACTGACTAAATCTTCTATAACAATATCTTTTCCAACATTTACTGCTTGAGAAACTAACTTGGAAACTAATTTTAACATAGAGGCTTTTGTCTTTGTTGCTTTACCTTGATGAAGATAAGTGTATCTAGCTAAAGATTGTAACTTACCCTCTGAGCTAATTTCAGAAACGGATATAAATCCTTTATTAAAATCAACTCCTAAGACACCATAATGATTTCTTGTAACATCTGAAGTTTCTCTTCGGTACATAATTTGTAAGTATAAAACATTATCTCGTTTAATGATTCGATAAGTCAAAGGGTTAGACTTCTTCTTAGATAAAGTCTTTAAAATGTGTGTCTTTGCTTCTTTATTTTTCAAAACAAAAGAACCATAAATATACTTATCTGAACCAGATGCCCACTGTTTCTCTAATCTCAACTTGTAGTCAAATCGGTTGTATTTAGAGTTAAAACTGATTTGGAATTGTTGATTACCACAAGTTTCATTCTTATCTCCAATATAAACAACTTGATTATCCCGTTTTGCTAGAAATTTGGTTTTATTATTTTTTAACAAATGTTTTGTACCAAATGTTAACTGTAATCTCAAACCGTTTGAAATGAGTTGATTGACTTTGTTTAACTTCATCTGAATACAAAACAAACGAAGTTTGGCTAACTTTCTCTGTTTTAAAGGAGTTGAGCTCGAAGATAAAAGAGATTTTAATTTTTGAATCTTCTTATACAAAGAGCGCTTCCGCTTATACAAATTATTATATCGGTATCGAGCAGCCTCCCTTAACAACTTTAGTTGGTTTTTAGCAGTTTTGACAACTGCCTTAGCCATCCGATTTGTAATGTTGAACTCCAACATTAAAGTGGTTCGATACCGAGATTCAGATTCATCATTCAACTGATGTCGTAAATGATGTACACATCTGCGAACTAAAAAACTAAACAGTTTGGAGTATTCATCAAAGTAATCATACAAAGGAGTATTGTCTTTTAGATAAAGTTTAGACTCTGTAACTAAGGTTATACTAGTCATCTTCTAAATCCTTCTTAAAGTTTTGTAATTTATTTTTATATTCACCATTTAATTTAGCTGAAAAGACAGCTCAAATAAAAATCAAGAGATTTCTTTAATTATCTTTAATTAAATTAGAGCTGATTTAAAACCTTTTTATTTTAGTATCCACCGTAATTAAATGTTCCCCATTTTTTAAGTAATGCGTGAATAGAACCACCAAATCTATTATTAACTTGTCGTTCAATAAAGTTTCTATGTGTGCCTGGGCTATCAACACCTGCTAAACCATCACCAGTCTGGCCAAATCCAGCCCCCTCAATTCGGTGAATAACATGGATTGCTTCTGCAGCTGATAATTGGTCGATAATAGGGTCAATTTGTGCATGATAAACAGCTCCATTAGCATGACCAGGAATTGAAAGCAATAAGCTTATAACTCTTTCAGCATTATCACTTGTATGTTCTACAAGTAATCCATTAGAGCCAAATTGAATAGTATTACGTTTAGCTTGTTCAGCTTTTTCTTTAGCAATTCTTTCATCTTCAATTCTCTTTTGTTCTTCTTTGTAAGATTTATCTAATTTTTCTAAAAGAGTCTTTTGTTCAGATGAATCAAAAATAGTAGCAATATAATCTTTAGCTTTTTTTATAATTATCTTCTGTTTTAGATGAGTTATATTTATCAACCAATTCAGAAGCTTTTATCATTTTTCTGCTTTTTGAATTATTTTTCTGATTCTGTCTTAGCAGTTTCTCACAATATTATAAACTTCATCTTCAGGCATTTTAACTTTAATAGAGTCTTTAGCAGACTCTTTATATTCCTTAGATAGATTAAGTTCATTGATTGTGTCTTTTGCTTTAATGACATCTTCTTCGGTTGCTACTTTTGTATTAGTTACAAAATTCAAAGTGTCAACAGTAGCTGTTTGGATTTCTTCACTGTATGCAACACTACCGAATAAGGCGTCACTTGCTAACAATCCAATAATTACTTTTTTTAGTCTGTTTTTTTCAAATAAAATTCTCCTTTTTGAAAGTCATTTATTTTATATCGCTATTTTATCACAAAAACTGACCTTTTTCAAACAATCCTCTTTTTAAGCAAATCTGAGTTATTATTTATATGCTAAAACGTTATGAGTGGCCGTAAATCAGCTGCTAAGACAGTTTTATGATACTCTTTGATAGAATATGTGTGTTATGCTATAAATCGCTTAGAGCTGCTTTAAAATAAGAAAAAGAGCTATGCAAAGCATAGCTCTTTTTGTTACATTTTTTTATTTCAATTTCTTTACTAGCATTACAAATTCATTATATTTATTTGAATCATCTTTGAAAAACGAGTCCTCCTACTTCAAGGAAGCTATTACCATTTCCATTAAAATGAGATTGAATCTTCAATGACTTCTTTTTGATTCAATTGGTTTAAAGATTTCAATTTTATCTAAATCTGTTTTTAGTTCTTTTTTTCATCTTTATATAAATTATCTTTCCATTTTTTTCAGCAATTTTAATTAAGTTCATTCTCTATATCCCCTTCTAAATTCATTAAAGCTTCAATTTCTTAGCAATAAATAGAAGATTCTTTATATATAAGATTTAACTCCTATAAAAGCTTTCAAGTCTTGTAATAGGTCAATCAAATGTTACTAAATGTGATTTAACTTTTATAGATTTGTTAAACTGAAATTTAACTCCTCATAATGGCACACCTGTAAGTGCCTCTACACCTCATTTTTTTCAAATTGAGTGCTACTTTTATAATGTAATAAGAACTGGTCGTTTCATCAATTCTTTTGTTTTTTTCTTATATTTTTTTATAAGCTTTATCAGAACATTTTTCTCATATATAGCGCTCCATTTAGGTCTGCATTCCATATATTACCCTCACCATCTCTGTATAAACCACGTTTGATTCTTCTGCCAGAGAAGTCTGTGATTATCAGATTCACTCATAAACAGGCAAATTATCTTTGTCAAAGAAACTTGCTTTTGGAACTACAACTTCTTCAGCAAATATTACTCAATGCCTTTTAATGCTCCTTTATATACGCACTGATTGTATAATTTTGTATGTGGAATATTAACGAAGTCCTGATTATTTCTTCTTCCGGCTTCAATTTCATTTTTCCATCCAGTTATTACCAATAAAGATTTTTGAAATGTTATTTTTCACTGCTCATTGATAATATGGTTTGAGATTTTGTGCATTTCATAATCAATCTTGTTATTTCGTTTAAAAGATAATTGTTTTAATCTTTTAGAAGACTCAACATTGCTAAGTCAATTCTGACCTCAATTTAGCACTGTTTTTATTGTAATACTGCTCATCACTTTTGATCGTCCACATTGTATAATAATGGTCCGATTCCAATGTTATTGTATATTGAAACAATATTATTTAAACCTCAGTCCAATTGAGAAATACCTTGAATTATCCTTTTTCAACTTGAGTTCTGTTCAACTTCATAAATCTTGAAACATTTAATTAGATTATTTGCTTCATCATAGACAAACTTGACTTGTTTAACATTTGCCCTAGATGATTGAATTTTAAGATTGTAACTTCTTTACATAGTACTACAAGCATCGACCTGTTTATCGCTATTAAACTCAATTTGATTAGAAATAGCAATCTTAGGAAACCAAACCACTATACCCGTTTTTATCTTTTATATTTTAGATTCTTTTCTTTTTTGTTGGATTTATTATTAAAGAAACCCATGAATTGTTTTTCCCACTTGTACTCGCCTCCCGCAGCAAATCGAGATTGAAGACACTAATAATCTAGCTTATGATTCTTTGTAAAGATTAGTCTCTATGATTGCCAAATCCCTATATGATTTCTACTTCAAACATATTGTCTAACATCATAAAGCATCGCATTGTACAAATTTTTGCTCAAATGACACAATTCTTTAATTAAATCAAATCTTCATCACTGAATAGATAATCTCTTTTCTGTCAAATCCATGTCTTTTTTCAATTTCCCTTTAATTCTTTTAATTTATTTTTATTGTATCATAAACATTTGATTTTGTCAACAGTCAAATCTTTATAAACAGAAAATGATCTCGTTCCTCGCTGTTCTTTTCTAAATTCTCGATAAATGTATCGAAAGTCTGGAAAAACACGCATTTTTGAACAACCTATCGCGATATAACAAACCCTCAAAATCACTCTGAGTACTATTAACCCGACTCAAACTTACCTGTTTTTAAGATTTTTGTAAAGGACAACATACCCACGTTTTTAGAATATGCGCACCTTTTCCCTAGCGTCTTTCTTATCCTTGTAAATACTGACCAAGGACTCATATATTTAGAAATGTTTTCTTCTGAATCTACCTGCAGCCCTATTTAATCAAATCTTCAACTCTTGTTCACTGTAGATCGCCAATGACTTTTTCCAGCCTAGGTTTTTATCATATTTCCAAACTTCAATCATTGTTATTTTCCCTCATTTCTTATTCTTTAATATTATTATACAACAAGATTTTTATTTTGTCAACATAAAAATAAAACTTTTTAAAATTTTTATAAAAGAAAACTGCTATAATAGTACTTCTATTTTTCTTTTGATTTCTTGTTGTTCATCTTTGATAGACCAGGAAACCCCCCAAGAACATACTCCCGCCTTCTTTCGACTCTGATGCAATATGCATCCCTGTTTCAAATGACCAATCTGCCTTCCAGCCCTCGACGATTTCTACCAGATGACCCAAAACTTTGCTTTTTTACCCCACAATTTTTTTGTTCTTCTTGGGAATATTCATTCCAATCTTTTCTAACTCAAAAATGCCTTTGACCGCCCTCATATCCTTTTTCTTTTCCAACTAATTCTCCTTACCCGTCCAATTGACACATGCCTACCATCTTTTTAATTCAACGTGCATTCCATTTTTCATAAGTTCCTCTACCATCAAAACCACGACTGACGATAACTGCATGCCCATTTTGGACTTTTATGAACTTCTATTTCTACTTGAACAGATCTCTTTATCACAATCCTCATATCATTGATGAACCTTCGACTCTATCTTCACCATCATCAAAATCAAATGTCCATTTTCGTTCGTGCACATTCTTTTTACGCATACACCAATTTTTGCTCGCTCACTAAACTCACTATTATCATTAAAGATTACCCTTTGATAAGATTCTTTTAACTAATTCTCTCACTGACTGATTTTCATCATAGAGCTCCCGACAAACTCGCCATCTGGACCTTGACTGCTCCAATTTTCAAAATCTTTTTAATTCCTTCTGCTGTCTTACTACTAATCGAACGTATCTTCGTTCTTAAAGTCCGTCGCCTTATTGTCTTTATTTCTACTTACGAATAGAATTGATTTTTAATGTTTCCACCCTTACCATTTCATCACCTCTCAATATTCACGATTTTATGTTTGAGTTCTAAACCTTTTTCCACTTTTTACTCACAGAACCACTTTCTTACCCATTTAACATGAGATTGTAATTCTTCTCTGCATTTTGATTTGTGATGCTCTACCTTTATCACCAAATTTTCATTTTCATTGTTAATTTCTCTCTGTCTTTTCTATATTTATATACTACAACAAAGTTCTTACCTTTGTCAACATATTTAGATGAAAAATTTTAAATTTTTCCAGACAGTGCTTTCTGTTATCCCACCTTTATTTTATATATCTACAAATTTATTTTTTATTTTCTTCTTAACTTTCAATAGACAGAACCATACTCTACCACCCTTTCCATCCTCTTGAATTGATTTCCATGAAGATAATCAGGACGCCTCATCTTCTTCCAATTTGATTGAAATTCTAAATCGTCCATAGAATCCTTTGATGATTACGCATGCAAATATTTTCTTTTAATATCTTTCTAGTCGCATACGTTTCAAACTCCATTTCTTTTTGTTATTTCATCTTTTCTTTTTCTATATTTATATAATACAACAAACTTTAATTTGTCAATAATAAAATATAAAAATAAAAATACTCTTAACTGTTTGAAATATTGATTTTTAGAATTGTTTAGACTGAATTTGAATGTTGTTATATCGTCACTGATAAAAACACCAGACTTGAGAAACTGTACGATATAAATGTATCAACTTCGTACCAAAACAGCTTAGAATTACTCATTTTGTAGTTTCAAATTTTATTTCTGTTTCTGTTGACTCTGAAAGAAAATATTATATAATATAACTAACAAAAAGAAATACAGAACAATTTATGAGAATTAACTAATGAATCTAACAGAAACTCATCAGATTAGACCCAATCATAAATTATATTCTATCTGTGATGAACTCTGTTTCAAAACCAAGAATCTTTATAATGCTGCCTCTATTTGAATTTAGACAATCTTATTTTGATAAAGAAGAAGATACGTTTTAACTTTTTCTGCCAAAATATAAAATAGAATTTTTAATCAAAGTCAATCAATTTGATTATGAGGAATTGTCTCTAAAAGTATCAAATACTGTTTTGAAAAGTTCAGTCAATATTTCATCATTTTGAGTTTTCTAGTCAAAAGATCCGATTATAATAAAAATCAGACTCCCTAAATACTTACTACAAAACAGATGTAGATTTATTGTTGAATTTAATAAACAGACTTTTTTCAAATAAAAGAGATGAAGATAATAATTTAATTATCTGTAAATCAGCTCTAAATTTAACAATTCTACTAAGATAGATAATCCTCAACAAATAAGAATCATACTGAAAACGAGTTCGTTATGTGATAGAAAGTCAATTTATGAAATAAAAGAGAATAGTTCAAACAAAAATCAAAGTAAATGGCCATTGATTTGAGCTTAAAACAACTCATACTGTTGTTACAAATGATGTTGACAATCCCATCTTAATTTCTAGTGTAAAAAGATTAAATCTATTAACCAATATTATAACAAAATCACTCCAAAAGAAAATTGATTATTTATAATGTCTTTTGATCTCAAAATCTCTTGACCGTCTTTGGTCAAAAAGAAATAATAAAATATCTTATGAGAAGTTCATAAAACTCCAAATGGGCATACAGTTATCGTCAGTCGTGGTTTTGATACTGAAGAACTTATGAAAAAAATGGAGCTCCTGTTGAACTTAAAAGATGAAATGCTATGTGTCAATTGGACGGGTAAGGAGAATTAGTTGGAAAGAAAAAGGATATGAAATGCTCAAAGGCATTTTAGCAGGTTAGAAAAGATTGGAATAGATATTCCCAAGAGAACAAAAAGTGTAGCAAAAGCAAAAGTTTTCCTTCATCTGGTGAAACAAATCCTTGGAAGAAGCACTGATTGGTCTTTGAAGCAAGACTATATTGCATCACTCGAAAAGAAAACCAAAGAGTATATTCTTGGGGATTTCCTACTCTATCAAGATGAACAACAAAACTCAAAAAGAAAATAAACTGCTTATTATAGCAGTTTTCTTTTATAAAAATTACAAAAAGTTTTATTTTATGTTGACAAAATAAAAAATCTTGTATAATAATATTAAAGAATAAGAAATGAGGAAAATAACAATGATTGAAGTTTGGAAATATGATAAAAACCTACAAGCTGGAAAAAGTCATTATGCTATCTACACTGAACAAGAAGTTGAAGATTTGATTAAACAAGGCTTGGCAAATACTTCAGAAGAAAACATTTCTAAATATATGAGTCCTTGGTCAACTATTTACAAGGATAAGAAAGACGCTAAGGAAAATTGCCCATATTCTAAAAAACGTGGCTATGTTGTCCTTTACAAAAATCTTAAAACAGGTAAATTTACTCGTGCTTAATAACTCTCAAACTGATTTTGAGGGTTGTTATATCGCCAATGAGTTGTTCAAAATGCTATTGTTTTCCAACTTCGATACATTTATCGAAACTTAGAAAAGAACAGCTGAGAACAGCTCATTTTTCTGTTTATAAAGATTTACTTTTTTGTTGACAAAATCAAATGTTTATGATACAATAAAAATAAATTAAAGAATTAAAGGGGGTGAAAAAGACATGGACTTGACAGAAAAAGAGATTATCTATTCAACTGATGAAAGATTTGATTTAATTAAAGAATTGTGTCATTTGAGCAAAAATTTGTACAATGCGGCTCTTTATGATGTTAGACAATATTACTTTGAAACTAAATCATATAGAACTTGGCAATCACAAAGACCAATCTTTACAAAGAATCATAACCCAGATTATTATGCTCTTCAATCTCACTTAGCAGGGGAAGTGCTAATGCAAGTAGGAAAACAATTCATAGGTTTCTTTAATAATAAATCCAACAAAAAGAAAAGAATCCCTAAATATAAAGATAAAAACGGCTATAATGTGGTTACTTTTTCCTAAGATTACTATTTCTAATCAAATTGAGTTTAATAGCGATAAACAGCTCTATACTTATACTCTATGTAAAAGAAGTTACAATCTTAAAATTCAATCATCTAAGCTAAATGTTAAACAAGTCAAATTTGTCTATGATGAAGCAAAATAATCTAATTAAATGTTTCAAGATTTATGAAGTTGAACAGCCTAAGTTGAAAAAAAGGATAATTCAAGGTATTTCTCAATTGACCCAGGTTTAAATAATATTGTTTCAATATACAATAACATTGGAATCCGACCATTATTATACAATGGCAGACCAATCAAAAAGTATTAACCAATATTACAATAAAAACAATGCTAAATTGAGGTCAGAATTACCTACTAATGTTAACTCTTCTAAAAGATTAAAACAATTATCTTTTTAAACGAAATAACAAGATTGATTATGAAATGCACAAAATCTCAAACCATATTATCAATGAAGCAGTGAAAAAAATAACATTTCAAAAAAATCTTTATTGGTAATAACACTGGATGGAAAAAAATGAAATTAACCTTGGAAGAAGAAATAATCAAAACTTCGTTAATATTCCACATACAAAATTATACAATCAATTGCTATATAAAGGAGCATTAAAAGGCATTGAAGTAATATTTACTGAAGAAAGTTATACTTCCAAAGCAAGTTTCTTTGACAAAGATAATTTGCCTGTTTATGGTGAATCTGATAATCACAACTTCTCTGGCAGAAGAATCAAACGTGGTTTATACAGAGATGGTAAGGGTAATATATGGAATGCAGACCTAAATGGAGCTGCTAATATATGAGAAAAATGTTCTGATAAAGCTTATAAAAATATAAGAAAAACAAAAGAATTGATGAAACGACCAGTTCTTATTACATTATAAAAGTAGCACTCAATTTGAAAAATGAGAGTGTAGAGGCACTTACAGGTGTGCCATTATGAGGAGTTAAATTTCGGTTTAACAAATCTATAAAAAGTTAAATCACATTTAGTAACATTTGATTGACCTGTACAAGACTTGAAGCTTTTTATAGGAGTTAAATCTTATATATAAAGAATCTTCTATTTATTGCTAAGAAATTAGGCTTTAATGAATTTAGAAGGGATATAGAGAATGAACTTAATTAAAATTGCTGAAAAATGGAAAGATAATTTATATAAAGATGAAAAAGAACTAAAAACAGATTTAGATAAAATTGAAATCTTTAAACCAATTGAATCAAAAGAAGTCATTGAAGATTCAATCTCATTTAATGGAAATGGTAATAGCTTCCTTGAAGTAGGAGAACTCGTTTTCAAAGATGATTCAAATAAATATAATGAATTTGTAATGCTA
>BNJS01001391.1_pt1 | contig 75957 bp, 65 predicted proteins | sample 8540461 | NCBI WGS metagenome assembly BNJS01 (sample SAMD00202454, study PRJDB9452) | human saliva metagenome | isolation source: human saliva | place: Japan
CCCCTTTGTGCAGTGCTTTTTTGTGGTGGGGCATATTTTATTTATGTTGCTACTCTTTTTAATGACAACGAGAGTTTTCAGAAAACGACAATTTGCGGACTGAAAACTCTCGTTGTTGTTGCAATTGGGTTTTGAAAGTGCGATTTCAAACAGGGTTATCACCTTAGAAATCATCAGATTTAGGTATTGTAATTGCGATGAGAAAGTCGTAATTTTGCACACTCATCACAGAACAATATGGTAGTTGAAAGTAAATATTTCTCTTTTCTTTCCGCGTTTTCATCCTCTTTGCGTCCAGTATGTTTCGGACTGTGTGCACTGGGTTTGACCACAGTGGCTGCGCTTCCCATGGCTGCGCAACAGCGTGTGGCAAATGTGTGCGTGAAACTCGTGGATCAACATCATTCCAATGAGGTGCTTCCCCTTGCTCCTGTGCAACTCAATCCGTTGGGACTGACCACAAGCACAGATGCACAAGGTGTGGCAACTTTCGACCGACTTCCTGTTGGGCGCTACAAGTTGAGTCTTAGTTATATCGGATATGTTCCGCGAGAAACCTCGCTCAACTTACAAGGCGACACAACAATTGTGGTGGCGCTCTCTCCCACTTCTTTGAGTTTGGGAGAGGCGGTGGTGACGGCTACGCGCAATCAAGCGGGAAATGCCACAGCAAGCACCATTGGTCGCCGCGCCATCGACCATTTGCAAGCCACGAGTTTGGCTGATGTGTTGCAGTTGGTGCCGGGACAATTGATGGGAAATGCTGATATGACACAGCGACAATCATTTCAACTGCGCACACTCACCAACAATGCCAATGTGGCTTTCGGCACCAACATTATTGTAGATGGCATTCCTCTCTCCAACAATGGGACACTCTCACAAGGCGGTTATAGTGCATCAGCTCCTGTTGGCACGGATTTACGACAAATCGGAGCAGACGACATCGAAAGCGTGGAAGTGGTGCGTGGCATAGCCTCAGCCGAATATGGCGATCTCACTTCGGGTATGGTGATTGTGCATTCGCGCTCGGGTGTCAGTCCGTGGCAATGGAAGAGCAAGGTGAATCCAGGACTGATGAATCACTCTTTGAGTAAGGGTTTTCGCTTAGGCAAAGGGAATGTGGTGAATGCTCATTTAGATTATACGCAAGCGTGGGGAGATCCGCGTATGAAGACACGCTCTTTTCATCGTTATACTTTGGCACTTGGTTGGGCAAAAGATTTTGGACGTTTGTGGCACACCGACACAAAGCTCAGATGGATGCGCGGTCGCGACTGGACAGGAAACGATGCCGATGCAGCTGCGGACGGCACTTCCAGCGAAAATGCAGCTGATTTGTTTTCACTTGCGCACAATGGTCGCATCCAAGTGGGAAAACCGTTGATGCGCACGTTGACTTATGCCCTTGGGGTGCAATATGCTCCCACAAATGCTGAAAACACAACTTTTGTAGGGAGCGGTACTGGGTTAATTCCTCTACTCACTGCGCAAGAAACGGGCTATCACACGGTGAAATGGCGCACGACTTCCTATCGGGCTACTGGTCGCACAGAGGGTCGTCCGCTAAATCTGTTTGCAAAACTCAACAATTCAATGTTTTTCCGCACAGGACGCTTGATGCAAACCATCAAGATGGGAGTGGAGTATAAGTACGATCGCAATTTCGGAAAAGGATTCTACAATCTCGATGATGAGGCGCCTCTGCGTCCAAACAGCAACGGACGTCCGCGCGCTTTCTCCGAAGTGCCAGGTTTACATCAGGCAGCAGCGTTTGTGGACGATCAGTGGCAATGGCGTGTGGACGAAGTGCGTCGCGTGAAACTACAAACAGGATTGCGCTTCACAGCATTACAACCTTGGAGCGAAATTCGTGCATTTTCGCTCTCCCCTCGTGTGAATTTCGCCTTTAATCCTACAAAATGGTTGGAACTTCGTTTCGCTTTTGGGCGCAACAGTAAGACGCCAAGTTTAGATTACCTTTATCCCGACAGAAATTACACGGATCGGGTGGCCGCTTCTTATATGCCGCAAGATGCTCCGCAGCAACAATTCTTGCTTTACCACACTGATGTTTATAAGGTGGCATATGCTCAACTTGAGAATGCCACTGCCACGAAATGGGAATCCGGATTGGACATCACACTTCCCGAAGAGCGCAAAATTTCTTTGACAGCTTACGTTGATCGCACGCAAAATGGATTTCCAACTACACCGAATACCGCACTTATGAGGCGAATTTCTTCACCGCTGAGCAAGGGTTGCACATAGAATCGGGGAAACCCACAACATTTGATGCGCAAAATCCAGCGCGACGCGATCTCATCTTTGCAACAACGGGACGTATGGGTAACTTTAATGTAATGGATAATCGAGGCATTGAAGTCGATTTCGATTTGGGGAAGATAAAACCGCTTCATACCACATTGTTTCTCTCCAGTGCTTACCAATGGACGAAGACTTATGACAGTGGCCCCAATTATCGCACCCCAGCTGCGCTTCCCACTCACTACATCCAGTTTGGACTTACTCCCATCAAATTGCGCTATCCAGCTGCATTAGATTTCAGTAGTTACGATCGGTTTGTACAAACTTTGCGCATCGTGACTCATCTTCCTATTTTGCGTATGGTGGCTTCTCTCACGGGGCAAGTGATTTGGCACAATGCACAATTAAGTTATATGGCTCCCAAACAACCCGTAGCTTGGTTAGATCAAAACTTGGTGGAGCACCCTATCACTTCCAATATGCGCTCTGGGTATATAGGAACAGATGGCAGATTCTATGCTACAAACCCACAACACAAGCGGCAGTTGCACTGGCAGCTCAAGATGTTGCACCACGCGACAATGTGACCACCTCTTCACCTACGACTTGGAATTTGTCCTTCCGCTTGACCAAAGAACTCGGCTCACTGGCGCAACTTTCCTTCTATGTAAACAATGCGCTCTATTATGAGCCTTTTCTTCCCACTTCTACCTCAACCACGCTATCGCAGCGTAACACAGGCAGTTTCTCTTTCGGAGCGGAACTCTCTTTTCAATTATAATCCCCTATCAGCAAGTCCTATTTCCGTGAATGACTGTCTTATTCCTGAAAAGGTTTGTTTTATCCTCAAAGGAAACTCTTATATTCAATGATGAAATGTTATTTGAATTCCGTATCTTCATTGCGAAGGAATCGTTTTTCCGCACAACATAGAACGCAATCTGTGCTATTTTCCGTGTTTATGTGGTTGAGTGGCATTGTTTTGTTTGCAAGTTGTCTCAATTTCAACGATGCCACGCAAGCCGTTACTTTGGAAGTTCATGTGCAACAACCTGACATTTTCACCAAAACTCCTCAACATGCTGAGCGTGCTGTTGTTTTGGTCAGCAACGGCGACACACTCCGTGCCTACACCGATGAACAAGGAAAGGCGAGATTTTCTCAACTTACTCCTGGCATCTACAACATTTCTACCGCTTGGTCGTTGAGTGCAGCCGACTACCACAAAGCCACGGGCGAAGATGTGGCAGGAAACGATTATCTGGTGGGAGGTAACCTGTCGGCACAAGTGGTGGATGCAACGCGCAATCACCTCGTTTTGACCACGCACGTGGCGCAAGTGCCCACGTTGGTGGTGAGCAAGGTTTATGCTTCGGGGAGTAAAGATGCCAACAACCGCAACTATTCGGCAGGAAAGTTTGTGGAGTTTTTCAACAACTCCGACTCTCCCATCCGACTCTCCGACTTCGGTTTTGGATTGTTAGAAAGTAACAGTACCCCCGCTTATCCACTCGGCACCACTCCGCATTATCTCTATCTGAAACAGGCCTTCCGTTTCCCCAACGATGAACGAATGCTCGCTCCCGGTGCGAGTGTGTTGGTGGTGAATAGTGCTATCAACCATCGCAACAACAAAGCTCCTCAAGAATACGACCTCAGTGCTGCCGACTACGAAGTCAAAGATACACAAGGACGCACGGTGAACAATCCTGCCACTCCTGCTTTGTCCCTCATTTTCACCAGCTGGGCACAGGTGTCGAGTATGAACTTGGTGCAAGGCGGTCCCACCAGCATTGTGATTTTCCGCGCCAATGACGTCGCTACTTGGACAAAAGTCTATGCCAATGGAAAAAGCAGTGGACAAGAATACTTGCGAATGCCCGTGTCTGCGGCATTGGATGGAGTAGACATCATCAAATTCTCACCGACCAATGGTGTAGATTTGTCGAGCAAAAGACTTTATCCCTCCATTGATGCCGGATACACCCACATTTCTTCCGCATCGGGATGGAATGGTGAGGTGACTTATCGCCGTGCTCTTCCCGCCACAGCAAGCAAAAACCCGCATAAAACTCCAAGATACCAACAACAGTGCAAGTGATTGTGCTACTGCTTCTTCACTTGAACCAGGCAGATTTATTCAATAATCCATTCAATAATCTCCCATGCTTCTTTCCCTTCTATTCAGTCTTTCTTTGGCAAATTCCAGCCAAGCGCAGCACGATAGTACCACAGCTCAGTCCTCAGCAGCAGTGGTGGAGCAACCAACGCAATTCTCGGCAGCGCAGCGTCAGCTGTGGCGAGGACTCTCGTTGTGGCAGCATACCCAAACGCAGCTGGAATCGTGCTCGACCCACTGCCCCAAGTGACACGCGGAGAGAGTGGATTTTCTTTTGGAAAAACCAACAGTGATTTGCGCACGAGTCAGCAGGGGAGTAGTCAACATCTCGGAGCTTTTTATGCAGAACAGCAACTCCCTGTCGCTTCTTGGCTCGTAGCACAAGGCCGTTTCGTCTATGGGATGTCGCGCTATGCCGAAAGAAATTGGGGAGATCGCAGCAATGGCACAGAATTGTCGTTGCTTTCATCCGACTTTTCCAGCCGTTTTTCCCCACCACTCAATAGTGATTTCTCCACTTCTTCCACTACATTCGGCATCAACACCTCGTCCTCCTCACTTTCCCCTCTCAATGCTGGTAGCGAACAATTAGGACGTTACGATGCTCAAACCGTAGACGCGGAGTTTCGATTAGCCACTAGCACACCGCGCCTGTGGAATTTTGGATTGGGGGTGAAATATGCCGTCAATGATTTAGCCCGTCTCAAAGACCCTCGCTCACGCGCCAGAAGTTTACAATACAGCCTTGCTCCAGCAGTGGTTTATACTCCGCGATGGGGACAAATCGGAGCCACACTTTGGTATGAACGTCGTAAAGAGAAGATAGACAATGTGACCAGTGTGCAGCAAGATGCCCAATGGAACTACTACACCCTCCAAGGCTTGGAGCATCTCTCGGGGGGAGCTGGTTCTTATCAGGGGTTTATGCGCCAATGGGTGACACACACTGGTGGTGGAGAAATCAATATTGGTCGCGAGTTTCAAAAAGCCGCCATCCTATTTTCTGTGCGATTCCAACGTTCCCACGAAGAAGCCGTTGGCAACAACCGCTACACCCCCTCGGAGTTTGAGGGACAAAATCTTCAAATCTCCGAATTTTGGAAATTACGCTTGGGGAATTGGTGGCTTGTCGACCAAAATGAAGTGCTCTGGCAACGCGGATACACCAACGAACACACCCAGTCGCTCACCCTCACCACAGATCCGCAGACCAAAATAGTGTCGCGCCATTACGAAACTCTCCTTTCTTTGCAAAAGCGATTTCAAAACAGTCGCTTTGCCGCGTTTACTCATTTTCGTGCCCTTCACACCACTTCTCCTTGGAGAAACACTTCCTTAATCCATCAGCAACTAGATGGTTTCTACGGATGGTCGTTGGGGTATGAAAATTTCGAACAACGCTATCTCCTTTCTAGCTCCTCACGCGAGACGCAACGTCTTTTGATTACATTAGAAGGGGGAAAACTCCTGACAAAAGGTTGGTGGACAAGTGCAGAAGTTGGCGCGTCGTTCGCATTACGCCATCAACTTCATCTCTCCTCAACCACTTCGCTCCTCTCATCGTTGTGGGAGCAACAGCAAATGCTGGATGCTCGACACATGGGACGTGCTGCATTCCACCTACGCTACGATATTCCGATGTTGATTGCCCGAATTCCCTTGCGCTTCTTTGCGCGTGCTTCCGCAGAATATGCCATAGCGTTCGGCACCGCACTACACGGAACTTCTGTTTCCTTCACTTTGGGATTACTTCATTAGAGTTTTGCAGACAACTTATCGATGATGACTTTAAAAGTAAAGCATTTGTCTACAAAACTCCGCTTTCTTCTCCTCTTTTTGTCAGAGTAGAGAACGAAAAACGCTGCATTTTGCAAACTCAGACTATACAATTCACAGACAAACTACAATTTTATTTGTCAAAAAAGCGATTAGATGAAACATTTTATCCGAAAAATCCTTACTTTTGTCGGTGTATCCCTCTCGGCTCTCACCACTTTTGCAGGCAACGGCACACTAAATTCACCATTTACTGTGCAAGAAGCTTTCGAACAACGCGACGCACTTGCCAAAAGTCAGCAGGAAGTTGTCCTCAAAGCAGACTTCCTCGGTTTTGGAAATAGCCGACAAACGATGACTACTGACTACAAAGAAGGCGATTACTTCCTTGTTGGCACTGCCGAACACCAAATCATCGTTCGTGGCACCAACTACATCCAAGCACTTCAATGGGCTGATGCTACCAGCAACTGGGTGATGCACGGTTATTTCGCTCACGAAAACAATGACTATGTCTTCGTAGCCGAAGAACTCGATGGTGCTTGCCACGCTGTCATCGGCAAACAAGGCATTGGAGCTTTCGCCGCTAAGGCTAATTTCATAGTGAGAAATCCCAGCATAAAACTCTTTGCTCCTCGCATTGCCAACAAAGAGCGCAAATTCATTCCTGCTGAGTTTCCAGCACAAACCACAGTTGCCGGCACCCCCAATGGCTATACCGAATTCCTATTGAAAGGAGCCCCCGGTACGTATAACGTCACCCTCACCAGCCACCCGAGCAACATTAAGATAACTTCCACCATCTTGATGGCAGGTAGCACTAAACCGACTCTCAAAAACCGCACGTTCTACAAATTTGTTGCTACCGACGACAAAGTGGGACCTTTGAGATAGGAGAAAATCAAGGTCAGCAACTCATCCTTGCGCGTCCCACCGAGGTTTATTTAGCCCTCAATGCTCTGCAAATCGGAATTTTTGAAAGAGGTGTTGAAGCTCGAAGATACTAATTTCATCCCTCTCACCAGTCAGACCCTCACCGCACTGCGCACGATTTCTGCATCTGGTGCCAGCGTTTCTACCTACATCTACGACCTCAACGGACGAAAGGTAGGCACAGCCGCACAACTTCCCTCTTTGCCCAAAGGCATCTATGTTACCAACGGACGAAAAATAGTGCATCACTAAGCAACAAAAGACGGCAAGTCCGAAACCTTTCGAAGCAACAAAGTCAAAGAGCATCGTAGCAAGAAGGCAAGGTAGAGTAGGGAAGAAGTGAAAATATCATTTTCTCAAGAAATAAATCGCACATTCACCAATAAAACTTTTCAGCCTATGCAATTTTCTACACTGAAACTGTTCGTTCTTTCTCTCTTCGTCACGCTCACTTCTGCAGTGGCTTTCGCACAAAACGCACCTGCCAAGAACGATGGCACCAAGGATAAGCCCTATCTCCTCACCGAAATCACGGGAAATGAAAACTTGATGAGTGAGTTGTTGGAAAACGGCACGAAATTCTATGTTAAAACTCCTTTTGTGGGTTTTGGTACAGATGGTAAAACTGCTCCCAAAGATGCCACTGCCGACCAAGACATTGTGCTTCTCGGCGACACTGTTCAGGTGAAATACGACACAGCTTCTACTGACAACAATAAGGATGTAGTGGCGCACGTGTTTCTAGCCAAAACGAGCAAAGTGGCACAAGCCATTCGCGCTGCCGAACAAGGCAAAAACTATGTTTGGTTCTGCACCCTTGTGATGGACGAAACAACGGGAGAAATCCTTTTCGATGTAGAAAATTTATCTCTTGCTCCAACAGCGCTTACTGCCCTTCGTTCATCTGCTAATGCCAATGCGGCTGTTTATGCCCTCGATGGACGTCTGGTGCAAAAGCACTATCAACCCTCGGCGTTATCGCCCGGACTCTATGTTGTGGGAGGAAAAAAAGTGCTAGTGCACTAATCCTTTCCTCTCATTTTAGACGCTGCTAAGCTACTCCTCGCTAGAGGTGATGCTCACATTTTAGCACATTTACACGAACTCGCACAGCTCGCTCTTTAGTGGGCTATGCGATTCGGTGTATATAAGCCTCGCTTCTCCTCATAGCGATAAGTCACTTCAAAACACATCTCTTTGTCACACTCTGCGCGGTGAAATAATGGTTATCCCACACCGCGCCATAACAATACTAAGCCCTTCATTGCTTATGTCAAAACTACTCTATGTGCTGCCACTTGCTTTGACGCTCTGCGCAGCTCCGGCTCAAGCCCGCAAGAAGAAAAACGAAACTCCTCCTGCCAAGGTGGAGAAAAAAGCCCCCATTGCGAAAGGATTTTTCGGGGTGCAACGCGAGAAAGAAGACCTCTTCTTTGTCATTCCCGACAGTCTGCTCCGCCGTCCGATGTTGGTCACCACACGCTTCATCAGCACCCCTGCTGGAGCGCAAGTTTATGGTGGAGAACTCGCCAGTAGCAAGATGCTCACGTGGGAGCGTCACAACAACCAGCTCCTCTTGCGTGCCGAAATGTTTGAGTCGCTAGCCGATAGTACCCAGCGCATTTGGAAGTCTGTGGAAGCCAGTGCAGAAAATCCCATTGTTGCTGCCTTCAAAATAGAAGAAACGCTTGCTGATTCCACCGCAAAGTTGAAGCAATATCGCATCAAAGTCACCGATTTCTTAAAAGGTGACAATCCGGTGACGAGCTTAGACAGCTATCGCAAAACAGGATTCGACATCGGCTCTCTTCGCGGAGATTTGTCTTACATCGACACGGTGAAGACTTTCCCCATCAACACCGAAATCCAAACGGTGAAAACCTTCAGCGCAAAGCCCAACAAAATACCTTCTGCCGCTGTCACGGGATTGGTCACTCTGCGTTTGAACACCTCGTTTGTGTTGCTGCCCGAAAACTTGATGCGCAGCCGCACTTTCGACCCACGTGTGACTTTATTTCACCGACAACTTTGTGGAGTTCGATGACAAGCAACAACAGGTGAAACGCCGTTCTGTCATTGCGCGCTGGCGTCTTGAACCCAAGGATGAAGACATCGAAAAAATGAAACGTGGGGAATTGGTAGAACCTAAAAAGCCCATCGTCTTTTACATCGACCCTGCAACCCCCAAACAGTGGGTGAAATATCTCATTCTCGGTGTGGAAGATTGGCAAAAAGCCTTTGAACAAGCAGGTTTCAAAAATGCGATTATCGCCAAGGAATGGCCTAAAGATCGTCCCGACATGAGCCTTGAAGATGCACGTTTCTCTGTGATTCGCTATCTTGCTTCGCCCATTCCCAATGCCTATGATCCCAATGTGCACGACCCTCGCACAGGTGAAATCATTGAAAGTCACATCGGTTGGTATCACAACGTGATGAAGTTGGTGCACGACTGGTATATGGTGCAAGCTGGAGCTGTCGATCCTCGTGCGCGCAAACAAGAGTTTGATGAAGAACTGATGGGACAACTCGTCCGTTTTGTTTCTTCTCACGAAGTGGGACACACCCTCGGTTTGCGCCACAACATGGGAGCTAGTGCGGCTACTCCCGTGGAGAAACTCCGCGACAAGAAATGGGTGGAAAAGCATGGCCACACCTCATCCATCATGGACTATGCTCGTTTCAACTATGTGGCACAGCCCGAAGATAACATCAGTTCGGAAGGCATCTTCCCTCGCATCAACGACTACGACAAATGGGCTATCCAATGGGGCTATTCTTATTTCCCCAATGCCAAGTCTGAGAAGGAAGAGCGTAAAATCCTCAATGACCTCACTGTGAAGACCATCACCGGCAACCGCCGTTTGTGGTTTGGTGGCGAAGGTCACGACAACGATCCCCTCGCGCTCACCGAAGATTTGAGCGATGATGTGATGAAGGCTTCCGACTATGGATTGAAAAACCTCCGTCGCGTGGTGAAAGGTCTTCCCGAATGGATTTACGAAGAAGGCAACTTAGGTGACAACCTCGCAGAAGGTTATAAGGCTGTGTTCGGACAATACCGCCGTTATGTGGGGCATGTGCTCGCACAAATTGGCGGTGTGCACCACGAATACAAGAGTGTGGAGCAGAGCGGGGCTGTTTTCAAAACGATGACTCGCGAACGCCAACAACGCGCTCTAGCGTGGCTCGACAAGAACGTGCTAGAATGCCCCACGTGGATGATCAGCGAACCCTATATCTCGCGCTTGAGTGCCAAACCTCAAGAACTCATCCGTCCCTTGGCAGAAATGGCTGTGAGCTATCTGGTGTCGCCTAATATGTTCAACAACATCGCCACCAATGCCACGGGAGCACCAGCTGCACAAGTTTATTCACCGACTGCTTATGCTGACGATTTGTTGCGCGTGCTCTTCCGCGAAGCCACCACGCCTCAGCGTGTAGGTTCTTGGCGCAGGTTTGTGCAACAACAAGCGGTGACGCGGCTCATCAAGGGTTGGAAATCCACCACCGATGGTGACGGACGTCCCTACATGACCAGTTTGCTCTCGCGCATTGAGTCGCGTTTGTCTGCCGCTCATCCTCAAGATGCTGCCACGCGTGCACACTACGCTGATTTAGCGCGTCAAATCCGATTAGCGATGCAAGGCAAATAGTGCCAACTTTGCTTTTCACGATATCATAGCTATGGAAATGCTGCAAAACTCGTTTTGCAGCATTTCCTTTTTGTATTTGATAAAGGGATAAAATGATATTGTTTGTACTTTCAAGATAGAAGTGCAAGTTATCTTCTTTGTAACGAATTCCACTATAACGATCTAATGACGGATTTGGAATTATAAGTAGCACGATTATGGTATAACGACCGATTGGGGTTTAATGAGCAAAAGAAAGGGGACTGTATCAAAACAGATTGTTTTGACACAGTCCCATCTCACTTCCTAATTTGCTATGAAACAGCGTTTAGCTGTAGCTTGCTTTGTAAGCGCAGATTATTTGCTGCACTCCTTAGCGAGGGTTGCGGTGAGCATCCACACGAGCTTTTCTTGTTCGCGGAGGTAATCGCTCATCAACGCATTGCTAGATTCGTCACCAGCCTCATCAGCAGCAGCCATAACGGCACGTTCTTGAGCGATGAGGGTCTTCACCATGTCAAGTACTTGAGTGAGGCATTCTTGACCACAGTGAACCACTTCGTTCTCCTTGATTTGAGAAACTTGGAGGTACTTGCTAGGACGGTGCTCAGGAGTTACATCGAGTTGAAGAAGACGTTCTGCGATTTCGTCAGCCTTCTCACCTGCGTCATCATAGAGACGCTCGAATTCAGCGTGGAGAGCGTAGAAGTTAGAACCTTGAACATTCCAGTGGAAGTTGCGGAGGTTTGCGTAATATACTTGGAAGTCTGCGAGGAGAACTGCAAGTGCGTCGGCTACGGGCTGCACCTTGGCAGCATCGAGTCCAGTGTAGTTGAGATTTTTCATTGATTGTTATGTTTGTTATGTTTATTATTTACTTAATGGAATGAATTCTAGAGGTTTTCGACCTTCATCTGTCGTCTTTTCCTCCGATTGCACTGCAAAGGTACGGGCTTTTTCTAGAGATTGCAACAGATTCTCCCTTCTTTAACATAGAAAAAACTTATACAATACTTCTATCCTTCGTATTTTCAATTAGTTACGCTTCACAAAATCTAAAGAAAAAAGTGTGTGCTAATTATCTTTTTCTAAACTTTCTGCGAAAATCAGGCTTATTATGAGGCGAAATCAGCAGAAGGAGGTCGAGGAGGTTGCAGCAATGACTTACTGTTTTACTTCCATTTTTTCAAACTTATATCCCAATCGGTGCAATTGAAGCGCGACCCCAATGCGGAACATAGCGTGAAGCGTGCGCACATAAGTGTGAAAAGCCATAGGGCTTTGCGGTTCAATCCCTTCGCGACGCAAAGCAGCGTGAGCAGATTCCGCACAAGTGCGCACGAGTTGGTGGAGATGGTTGCGCTCCTCAGCATCGGTGATGGCAAGCACGTGATCCAACACATAGTCATCGAGCGCATCGAAGCCTTGTGCCAAGAGCGCAGGATAGAGGTCATTAGGATTTTGAGCCGCTACAGTCCAATCGTTGTCCCATCGCTGCGCCAGCGGCAAGTCCAACAAAACCCATCCAACCAATCGCCACCGTGGGATATTTAGCTATTTCGGGCACCGCATCCCCCAAATAAGGAGTGCAGATTTCAGGCCAAACGGCTTCTAAATCGGGCGTTTCGAGGAGTTGTCCCGAGAGCGCATGAGCCGTGGTGCAAAGACGGAGCAGTTGTTCGGTGAGTTGTTGTTCAAAACGCTCGAGAAATTCAGCAGGGAAACTTGGATGTTGTCAGGAGTCATAGGGGAAAAAATGGGGAATTAGGATTGAGCAGCGTGCAGTTTTGTCACGGCTTGAGCCAGTTGTGAGAGCGCCTTCTCTAAGATGCTGCGTGGCACCCCCACATTGAGTCGCATGAAGCCTTCTCCGCCTTGTCCAAACATTTCTCCATCGTTGAGCGCAAGGTGAGCTTCATCGACAAAGAGATGATTGAGCGCATCGTGAGAAAGTTGCAGCGCACGGCAGTCGAGCCAGATAAGGAAAGAGGCTTCGGGACGACGAGCCACCACGCCGGGGATATGTTCGCGGCAATAGTTGACCACAAAATCAATGTTTCTTCCACATAGCGTAACATTGTCTTGCGCCATTCTCCCCCGTGACGATAGGCTGCAATGGCCACTGTGGGAGAGAACATAGGAGGACAATCGATTTCGTTGGCTACTAACCATTTGAAGAAAGGTTCGCGCAATTCTTTATTGGGCACAACCGTCCAACTACTCACCACCCCAGCGCAATTGAAGGTTTTGGTGGGTGCACCAAAGGTGATGCTATTGTTGCGCGCAGTTTCAGAAACAGAGGCAAAAGGTATGTGTTGCGCAGAGAAGAGCGCGATGTCAGCGTGGATTTCATCGCTCACCACTAATATATTGTGTGCTGCACAGAAATCTGCTAGACGTTGGAGCGTTTCTTTCGGCCAGCAGCGTCCGCCGGGGTTGTGAGGATTGCAAAGCACGAGCATTTTGACGTCGTTTGCCACCGTAGCGAGATGGTCGAAGTCCATTTCATAGTGACCATCTTCCATTCTGATGAGTGGATTGTCCACTACCACACGGCCGTTACCTTCGATGACATGGCGAAACATATGGTAGACGGGCGGTTGAGTGATGATGCGGTCGCCTGGTTTGGTGAAGACTTGCAAGGCAAAGCCTAAACCGCGAATAACACCAGGCATAAAGGAAATCCAATCTTTTTCGATGTCCCAGTTGTGCAGCGACTTCTGCCAGTCGATGATCGCAGGGAAGTAGTCATCGTCGATGCAGGTGTAGCCTAATATGGGGTGTTTGAGTCGCTCACGCAAAGCTTCAAGGATGAAAGGAGGTGTGGCGAAATCCATATCTGCCACCCAAAGGGGGATGAGGTCTGTGCGACCATAGAGCATTTGCAACGCGCGGATTTTGGAACAGTTTGTACCTTTACGACAGATAACTTCGTCGAAACTGTAGTGCTTCATGATGAGAAGAAAATAGGAAAAATAGGAAATGAGAGTGTATTGAGTATATTGACGGAGCAGCTTCTAGAGCGTGAATGCTGGTAGAGGTCGTCTGTCAAAACGGAGAGCGTTTGACTCTGTGAGGCCTAACCTTTTGAGTTTGACTAGAGCAAAAAGGGAGTGGCTGCGCGATGGAAAGCCTGACAACAAACGTGCGCTTCGGGTATGTGCGCGAAATAGTCTTTGAGCGCAGCGAGCACGGCAGGAACATTATAGGCAATGAAGTCGCAATAAGCAGTTTGCACGTGTTGCGGACAAACACTGGCGCCAAATCCTCCACCAACAAATTGCACCTCTGCGACATCGTTCAAACGCGCATTCACATAAGCAGCAAGATCAGCATTGAAGGTGTGCACCTCATCGGACAAATCATCGGAAGATGGGAGTATCGCTGTGTTGAAGGCTAGGAATCCACAGAAACATCCACTCAATCGGAATATGTTGAACACGAAATTCTCATCTTGGAGATATTCATAAACCTGCATTGGCTGGTTAGTCCAAGCCGAAGTGAGTTGCAAATGCAGCTCCTGGGGAGCCGTCTCGGGAGGTAAACTCGTGGTATAAGTGCTTTCTTGCGCAATGAGTTGTTGCAAAGAACTTTGCGGTGCGGCCTCGGGATAGTGAGTTTTCACAAAGTTGCCCCACTTGGGAATAGCGATTTTCCAGTCCTCGGGCAGATAGTGGCGAAGTTCGTGGAGCAACGTCTGGAGTAAGTGCACATTTTGCGCCACACCATCGAGGTAGATTTGCAACACCATCGTTTCATTCTTCCATTCCACGAAAAAACGCACCTGGTAGAGCAAAGCACGCGACACGTCATAAAGCAAACTAGCGATTTCTTGCAGAGCAGCATTACGTTGTTCTAGGTATTTCTTATTGTTCGCCGCCGACCATTGCTCCACTTTCTGCGCCCATTGCGTGAGCGGTTGAGCTATATTTCGCAAGTTTTCTCCCATCTCTCGACAACGTTCTACGAAAGTTCCCAAACGATATTGTGGCAAACTGATGTGTTCCAAACATTGACGTTCGAGTTCTTCGGTATGAGGATGGCGAAATTCGGGCACCACGTCCTCATAATAGGAAGAGAGAAACAGCAAAGCTTCCGACTCACGATCGAGATGTGCTAGCGCAAAGGCATAATAGTAGTAGAAATCTACAAATAATTCCACTTGCTCATCTAGCATATAGTGCATCAAGTTGAGCGCGCGCGAATAGCGTATATTCTTTTGCACATCGTTCTGACTATCATCTTGCGCAAATTGAAGGAGCGCGCGCACGAAGAGTTCCCACATACGCGGTGAATATTTCTCAGGAGGCAGACCTCCCAGAGTGCGTTCGACAGACAAATAGTCTTGATCGGCAAACCAATCTTCGAGTTGCTGGAGCAAAGTTTTAATCATAGAATGAGGTTCAGACGTGCGCTACATCAAATGAAATCTCTTCACGGTCTAAAGACCGATATGGGGTGAAGCGTGGTCTTCTTATGCAAAATTACGACTATCTCCCCACAAAATCAAAATATATGCAGATATAATTTTGCAAATCGGGGGGCAAATGCTACTTTTGCAGATGAAAACATCATATCAATAGCGACTATGAACAAGAACGATGCCGTTGTAATCATTCCCACCTACAACGAAAAAGAAAATATTGAATCCATTCTCCGTGCCGTAACGGGGTTGGAAGAACATGGGTTTGACGTTTTGGTCATCGACGACGGAAGTCCTGATGGAACTGCCGCAATCGTGAAGCACCTGATGGAGGGTGACTTGAAGGGTCGCGTTCATTTGGTGGAACGACAAGGCAAACTCGGTCTTGGCACAGCCTACATCGCTGGATTTAAATGGGCACTCGAACACGGTTATGATTATGTGTTTGAGATGGATGCTGACTTTAGTCACGACCCCAAAGACTTGCCACGCCTTTACAATGCTTGTGCTGTGGAAGGCTATGATTTGGCCATCGGTAGCCGCTACATTTCTGGTGTGAATGTGGTGAACTGGCCTATGGGACGCGTGCTGATGAGCTATTTTGCCTCTAAATATGTGCGCTGCGTCACTGGCATCCCTGTAAACGACACCACAGCGGGCTTCAAATGCTACAAACGTCGCGTACTTGAAGCCATCGACTTCGACAAAATTCGATTCAAAGGCTATGCTTTTCAGATTGAATTGAAATTTACAGCCTACAAACTTGGTTTCCGCATCAAAGAAGTGCCCGTCATCTTTGTAAATCGCCAACTTGGTGTGAGCAAAATGAGTGGGGGAATCTTTGGAGAAGCCTTATTTGGCGTGATGCGATTGAGATGGGCTGCGCTCACTGGACAAATCAAAGCCAAAAACGCATAAGCGCATATTTCTGCGCGAGAAAACAAGGAGTGCGCAGAATCTTCAACCGAAGACGGCGCACTCCTTTTCTGTTTTCACTTCTTGCTCTCTTTTATTTTACCATCCTCTGCCTTATTGCAGACTCTCTTTTCTCAAAAATATGCACAGAAGAACATTCATAAAAAACGCAATTATAGTCAATGAAGGTCGCACTTTCGTGGGTAGTCTTGTCATTGACGACGACCGCATCGAAGAAATCATTGAAGGTAAAGATGTCAAACCGCAACTTCCTCCCGATTCTGTCATTGACGCTGAAGGTTGCTATCTCCTGCCTGGAGTTATCGACGAGCACGTGCATTTCCGCGATCCAGGTCTCACGGCCAAAGGCACTTTCTACACTGAAAGCCGTGCTGCTGCCGCTGGTGGTGTCACCACAGTCATCGATATGCCTAACACCGTGCCACCCACTGTGACGAAGGAGCGTTTGATGCAGAAGATTGAAATAGCACAACAACAGAGTCTTGTCAATTTTGGTTTCTTCTTGGGAGCAACTCCCGACAATGCTGCGCGCTTGAAAGACGTGAATCCTCGACTAGTGGCCGGCATCAAACTCTTTATGGGCAGCAGCACCGGCGAATTGCAAGTGGAAGACAAACCCACACTCCGCACCATTTTCGAGCAAAGCAAACTTCCCATTATGGTGCACTGCGAAGATACGCCTATGATTGTGGCGAAGATGAAGGAATACAAGGAGAAATACGGTCAAGATCCTCAGGTGCGCTATCATCCTGAAATTCGTCCGGCTGAGGCTTGTGTGAAAAGCACGAAAGAAGCCATCGCATTGGCGCGTGAGTTTGATGTAAAACTCCACGTGGCGCACATCACCACGGCTGCGGAACTTGATCTTTTCGACCCTAACGACAAACAAATCACAGCTGAGGCGTGCCTTCCTCATTTAATGTTTGCGAGCGAAGACTACGAACGTCTCGGAGCGCGCATCAAATGCAACCCTGCGGTCAAATATGCCACTGACCGCGAAGCCATTCGCGCTGCGCTCACCGACGGACGCATCCGCACCATCGGCACAGACCACGCTCCTCACCGCATTGCCGACAAAATGGGCGGAGCGGCAAAAGCCACAAGTGGTATGCCCTTTGTGCAATTCTCCCTCGTGTCTATGTTGGAATTGGTGGATGAAGGTGTTTTGCCCATTGAGCGTATGGTGGAATTGATGAGCCACAACCCAGCTCGCGTCTTCGGCATCGAAAATCGCGGTTTCCTCCGTCAAGGATACATGGCAGATTTGGTTATCGTGAAGCCACATGCTCCTTGGACATTGACACCTAACCGCATTGAGTCGAAGTGTAATTGGAGTCCAATGGAAGGACACACCTTCAATTGGCGTGTCATGCGCACCTTCGTCAATGGTCGTTTGGTCTACAACAAGGGCATTATCACCAACGAAAACCTTCGCGGACGTATGATCACTTATATGCCTCGATAGTTGTTCATTTTCCTCAACCAGTCATAGCTCTATGAAGTTTCTCTATCGACTTTATCAACTACTCATTTTCTTTCCGCTCTTTGTGGTGGTCACCATCTTTGTGGCACTCCTCACCTCGTTGGGCTGCATGGTCGGGTTGTCGCGTTGGTTTGCCTTTCTTCCCACTCGCTTTTGGGGATGGTTCACCATTCGTTTCCTCTTCCTTCCGGCCAAAGTGGAAGGACGTGAGCATCTCCAACCTGGACAAAGCTACATCTTTGCAGCCAACCATCAAGGCGCGTTCGACATTTTCCTCCTTTCGGGTTTTCTCCACCGCGAATTCAAATGGATGATGAAAGCCAGTTTGCGCAAAGTTCCCTTCGTAGGAATGGCTTGCGAGAAGGCGGGCTACATCTTCGTAGACAAATCAAGTCGAAAAGCTGTGGCCAAAACCATGGACGATGCGCGCCAACGTTTGGTGGGCGGCACTTCATTAGCCGTTTTTCCAGAGGGTGCGCGCACTTTCTCTGGTCATATGGGCATCTTCCGCCGCGGTGCTTTTCAGTTGGCAGACGAACTCCAACTACCGGTTGTGCCCATCACCATTGATGGCTGTTTTGATGTAATGCCCCGAACCAAAGATTTCCACTTTGCGCAGTGGCATCCGCTTCGTTTGGTGATTCATCCTCCCATTGTCCCCACTAGTCAAGGTGCAGGCAACATCAAACGGACGCTCGAAGAGAGTTATCACATCATTATGGACGCTTTGCCAGAACGTCACCAAGGTTTTGTGCAAAATGACGATCAATAAATAGCAACGAAACGGCTATGTTGATGTAGCCCTTCTGAGGTGTACCTTCACACCAAGAAATCTCGAAATTTCTATCTCGATTTTTCCTAACCACTATGAAATCTATTCCCCTACTCCGTCTATTAGTCCCCCTCTGCGTGGGCATCGGAGTGGGGGATTATGCGTTTCCGTGGCTTTTTCCCCACACTCGTCTGCTCCTTCTTCTGCCGCTAGTGCTCATGGTGCTAGGCGGTTGTGCCTTGTTTCGGCGCATCGAGGGGAAATGGCTATCGCTCCTCACCACTACTCTCGCTTTTTCACTGGGCATCGTCCTTTTGGTGCACCAGCAACAAGAAAGGATGACGCACTATGCTGCGCAAATTTCACCTTTCGCGGCATCATCTCCGAAGTTCCTCACCGCACTCCTCACGGTTGGCGCGTCACGCTCCGTATGCGCAGCCCAAAGGTGGAAGAAAAGTGGCAAGTTTATCTCACAGACAGCACTCTCTTCAACGAAAACACTGCGCCTACTGTATCTGCTACTCCATCTGCCACCGCACCTTCTCACGTGTCTGCGCCATCTACGCTCCAGATTGGTCAAGAGATTTTGGCACACGGCCGTGTCACTCCTTTGTTGTCTAATGAGGGACGCACCAAAGACCATTATGCGGACTATCTTTTGCGGCAAAATATCGTGGCTACTGCGCACTGTTTTCCCAACGAATGGAAAACTATGGGGAGAAAACAACATTCCACGGAGAATAACTCCACGCTTCTTCCACTCACGCTGCGCGAAAAGCTATTGCTTCACCGCGAACAGTGGGTGACCACTTTTCGCACTGCGCTTCCTCCCCACACGGCTGCCATTCTCAGTGCGATGACACTAGCGCATCGTGAACTCTTGGACAGCGACACCCAATTGCGATATAGCCAAAGTGGAGCTAGTCACATTCTCGCACTTTCGGGCTTGCACCTCTCCATTCTATTTGGTGCTTTTTCGCTCATCATAGGCAACCTTGCAATGCGCATCGGACGCAAAACACATCTCTTCGCCACCTTCTTCGGCATCCTCCTCATTTGGTGCTTTGCCGCCTTTGTTGGATTCCCCATTTCGCTGGTGCGCGCCACCCTGATGCTCACACAAGCTCACCTTTTTGCGCTGCGCAATCACCGACCGGGCGCGCTCCACGGACTCTTTTTGGCAATGTTGTTGATGTTGCTCTACGCTCCTGACTGGTTGTTTGACGTGGGTTTCCAACTCTCTTGCGCAGCTGTGGCTGGCATCTTATGGTTTTCCCCACTTTTCCCCATACCACAATGGTTGCAACCGGTGAGTCAACGTGCTTCTGATTTTACGGGCAGACCTCCCACCGCGCCATTCATCAAAATGTTGATGACCATTGGCCGATATTTCTACACACTTTTCACGGTTTCTCTCTCTGCACAACTGGCTACTGCTCCCCTCGTGGCCTATCATTTTCATCAATTGGCGTGGGGCGGTCTTATAGCGAGTCTTTTCGTTATTCCCGCAGCCTATGTTTTGCTCCTTGGTGGAATTGCCTTTTTGCTCCTTGCTCCTCTCCGAACACTCCTTGCGCCTTGCCTCACAAGCGTCATCACGCTGATGGAAAATGGCCTTCGCAATTTCTCTAGTCAAGTGTTTGCTCCTCTTCCGCTCTTTCCCAGCTTCTTCACGACCCTCTTGAGTTCCCTTTCATCTTTGGATGGGGTGCACTGCTCTTGAGCGAAAAAGGCAAGGCTTTCTCCTTTTTGCGCAAAATGTCTATCACCATGGGTGGTGTTTTTCTCCTTGTTTTATCTTATCAATACGATCGTTTCCGCGCACATCCTCAACCTTCTCTCCTCATCTATCCCACCTCGGGGGTGACTACGCTCCATCTCATTGCGCCCGATGGCAATTCGTGGCTTTTCGCTTCCGACACCCTCCGTGCAAAAGCCGCACTGCGCCAAGTGGCGCACGACGATTGGGATCCCCAAGGCTTAAAAATCCACTGGCTACTATTTTCGGTGCTAGAAAGTGCCCAACCCTCCAACAACAAACTCTCCTCCTCTTCCACTCTCTCTACTTCTTCCTCGTCATCTTCCATTTCTTCTACAAATTCTTCTTCCGCAACGTCCACTCCTTTATTGGCACCCCACTGCATCGTCTATGGAGGGCAACGCATAGCCATTGTAGACAGTAGATTGTCGTACGCATTTCCTCAGCAGCCCCTTCCCGTAGACATACTTCTTGTGGGGCACGATGTTCACCGTCCGCTCTCCCATCTTTTGTGCTATTATCGTCCCAAAGTCCTTGTACTTTCTGCAGCGATGAGCGATTTCTATCGCCGTCAATATCTCTCCGATGCGGCTCATCTTCACCTTGCTTGTTATGATGTGCAACAACAACCGCTATTTCAACGAAGACTTGCCACGCAGTCTATGCCATAAAGAACAACTACTCACATACGTGGTACATTAAGTTGGATTTCATCCTTCGTTTCTCGCCATGGCATAACTCGAGCAAGCTCGGTTCTGCTCATTTGGCTTAACGAAAACGTTCAAAAAAACCGCAACGCCTATGGTGAGGCATTGCGGAAGAAGAACAAGGTATTTATTCCCAAAAGGTATGTAAGTTTCTCTGTTCCTCACAGGATAAGCCCATTGTTCTTATTTGATTAGTTACTTCACCACAAAAATAAGAGCTTTGGAGCTTACGTGCTTTTTCAGACAACACCTATTTTACAATTCCATTGTCCCAACTAGAGCGTATGTCTTTGATGTTTTGTGCTTTGTTTTGACGCCCTTTGAAGAGTGACCATGAGCAAGAGACATAGAGCATATTGCGAAATCCAAGATTGCCGATGATGTTTGTGCTAGGAAGCACCGAAGAAATTCGTTCTTGATGCATCGTCTTGCCACTGGAGAACGCATTACGCAAGCCCAAAGACAATGAAACCTTGTGCCATTGATAGCCTAATTTCACATCAGACACAGCATATTTGTGCACAAGTATCGGACCTATGAGTTGCTCCGAAGCCGAATGATAGTATGCCGTCAGACTCCAAGCGCGCCAATAGGCATTGAGGCCTGCTTGAAGACTGAAATAGCCGTTGCTGGTGCGTGGAGGATTGGGAAAAGAGGCAGATTGAGGAGCCGCAGATGAGAGATAAATCGATTTATCCCAAGAGAATTTGGGTTCCACATATACATTGACTGCACGATTCCACAGGTCTTGCGAGAAGTACAGTCCAAATCTAAGTGGTGTGTGTTGATATGATTGTTAATACTGATCCAGAAATTCTCATCTTGCCTTTGCACTTCTTGCTCGGCAATACGCTGGTGAGCATATTCGTGGTTCACATAGGCAAAAGCCGTGGTGCTGGCACGCTGAAAACTGAGTGTGAGCGCGTTGATGTTGGTGCTGAATCCACGTAGTCCTGCATTGCCTATGGAAAATATATTGGCGTCGTCTTGATGAGGATAGGCCGAAAGTTCGGAGAGCGTAGGAAGCGTGGGGACTTGTTCGTAACGATAGTTGAGCGACCAATCATCATTAAAAACATAATCTAAGGACAGATTGGGCTGGAATGTCCAAAACACGTGTTGGCCTTGCGATTCACCAAAGTTCTCACGGCTACCTCCTATGCCCAGCGCAAAATAGAGTTTGTCCCAGTTGCCACTCCATTGCGCATAAGCAAAATGTGTGGCATCGTGAAAGCGAAACAATGCGTTGTTGGTGCCAAGATAACTGTTGCGCGTGAAAGAATTGGCGTGTTGATAACCCACATTTAACGTATGACCATTGGCAAAGGTGTGTTGAAAGTCGGCTTCTCCGCGCCAACTATATTTTTCGCCCTCCACATCATAAACATTATTGAGGAGAGAGGTGCGCAGTCCACGTTTGTAGCGGTTGTTGAGCCACGCACCAGCCGCAGAAAGTGTGAGTTTATCGGCTGAAGAAAGGTTCTCTTCGTAATAGGCACGGAGATGCGTACGATTTCTTTGCTGTGTGTCAGCGTGAAAAGATCGCTTGCGGCATCTCCCCACACACGCTCGTGCAGCGTGCGCTGTGGAAATCGCTCACTACTGAATCCGCCTTTCACATCGACAACTCGCTGCTTAGGAATTATTAAAGCATAAGTTAGCACGGCGTTATCGCTACGGAAATCATTGCCTTCATAACTTCCTGTTTTTGAGCGTCGACGAGAATGTCCGTCAGGATAGAAAAAATTCTGGTGACTTTCTGAGAAAGCCTTGGTCACATCGTTAGCCTTGAAATTATATTGCAGACCTAGTGTAGCATTTTTGTGAAAATATTTTGCCCAAGCACCATCGTCGTTATAACTGGTGGTCAGTGCATTCATCGCATTTGCGCCAAAGGCATAGCCGTGATTTACCAAACGCGTGCGCACATCAATGACAGCGGCTACGTGGCTTCCATATTTAGAAGGAACAATAGTGGAGATTTCCACCTTCCCCACCATCTCTTGTGGCAACGTTTGCAAATTGTCAAGTGATGATTCAACACCATTGATGAGAACTATTACATTTCCCGAACTAGTGGTGCTGATAATGTTTTTCTCCACAGGATCAATCTTCACACCGGGTAAACGTAGCGCAGAGAGTAAATCAAGCCCATTGGTTGTGTGCTGTCGTTGTAAGAAAGAAGGAAAGAGAATATAGCCACCTGTCTTTTTCACAATTCGTGCGCTATTGACCACAGCCTCGTTGAGTTGCTGCACTTGCACGCTATCGGCAGGTGTTTGTGCTAGTCCACATAATGAGAAGAGGGAAAGTATCCCTAAGCCAAGTTTTTTATTCATAATGTGTGCGTTTAATTCATCAGAAAGTTTGCACTACGTTGCAAATATAACAATTATCACTGAAATAAAAAGTACATCGTCAAAGAAAACGATTATTTGATTGCATTTTGCTTTTCTCGTGGGATTCACAGAGTCAACCATCATTATCTCCAATCGGTCATTAGACCGTTATAATGCAGCTCGTTATAGAGAAAAGAACTTCTTGACATCTCGCATCTTCGTTTTTGTCTAGAAAATATAGGTATTGCCCTTGGTTTATAGGCAATTTCTTATTATATTTGCCAATAAAATTTTCATTATGAGATACTTATTGCTACTTTTGGGGACTTTTCTACTGTCATCCTGTATATATATCGCTAGTACAAAAACGAGCTATAATCATTACATTACGGATGAAGCGAAAAAGAGGATTGTATTTGTGGGGCAAAACGACTCCTTTCGTTTAACCACAAACGAAAATAGCAATGGTTCATTTCACAAGTCTACAAAACAACTCTATCTTGTTAATGGAAAGCAAATGAAAGCAACCTTAGCAAGAGGGAAATGGCAAATAGTTTATGTCTGCCTGCCATATTGTAAAGCATCAGCTTGTGTTTCTTATAAGACATTCTGCGATTCTGCAAGAAACAGAGGGGTACAGCCTTGGGTTGTATTACGCGACATATGGTGTGATAGTATTGTGAATAGCGTAGAGAAATACCCTTTAGTAGGAATGGATTACAAGTACTACAAAAAGGCTTTATGCAGTAAGTTATTCTTTCGTGATATGGTTGATGAAACCCAGGATTGGAAGAAACTATACAATGGCCACCACCTTTTCTTTCTCTTTAACGGGAGTACGCTTATGGCATCTGGTGATGAATTTCATAGTTTGTTGGAATTTCAAAGTTTGTTAGAGAGAGTACAGCGTCAGGTGTTGCTGAATAACTTGGGTACCCCTCGAAATATCTGATGAAGCAAAGAATAGCAAATGTAGTAGTGCGACATCCAGCCACAGTATATTTTAGAGGAATATGTGCAATAGCGGCAATACAACAATAATTAAGAGAAAACACTTCGGGAACTGTTAAATCCCAGAGCAAAAATAGGACAGTTTTTCGTTCAAACTAGGATTTAAGAAATGTTACTCGCGTCATCCGAAAATAAATCCTCCAATTGAATTTCGAGCAAAATCCTGAATTGTTTCCAGTTTTCTCAGAGTTTTTCCCAATTTTGTCGGAGATTTTTTTCATTTTTCCGAGGGACGTTTTCAAAATTCCAAGGGAAGAAAAAAATATTTTTTTCGTCCGACAAAACAGAAAAAGATATCCCACAAAATCACTAAAACGACGTGTTGTTTCTTCAAAAACAACACGTCGTTTCTTCGAAAACTAGTGCAAGTTGCACGCAAACGACCTTTCGGTGGACGAAAATCTTCAAATTTCGCGTTTTTCAAAGGCGCTGAGAATCAATTCTTTTCGACCAACTCTCCAACCGTTTCAAATATCGCGTTAAATGGAGCGATACGATAAGTAAAGATTTCCTAATAAGGATTAGTTAGCAGGAAGTTCGTAGTACAACTCGTCCATATTGCGCCATTCCCTATCGACAACAAGAAATCCGCGTTCCCACTTTAGGTCGAGAAGGCGGTGACCATTGAGGAAAACGCGCTCGGGATTTACACCAGTGGGTAGGCAAAGATAGAGGGCAAAACGTGTGCGCTGTGTACCATTTTCGTGAGCAGGAAGACCAGTGATGCGAAATTTCATACTTTCTTCCTGCGCTATTTGGTCGATGCTGACTTTGAGGTCAGGGGTGTTGATGGGAATAAGGCAACTCTCCTTGAAATTGATGTAGAGTTTTCGACCTTCAGTGGCTGCCATCCATCCTAGTGTGTTGAGCAAACGTTGCGCGGCATTGCGACTTAGGCTGTCGGTGGCCAGTGCTGCACTGTAAACAGAGCGCAGACTGTCGAGGGCACGCACAAAGCGTGCTTCGCCAGAAAGCAGAAACAACTGTTCGAGCGTGTGGGCATCGCTAGGGACGGTCTGTTGAGTTCGTCGCAACACTTTGCGATAGTATTTGATAGAATCGGCCACGAATTCAGGAGTGTGGGGAGTGAGAAAGGGAGATACTCTCATCGCTCTCTGCACCACGTTGTTTTCCGTGGGATCGATGACCAAAATGCTCTGAGCAGGCACGAAAGACAACGGACGCTTCAAGGGCTTTTGCGCAAAACTTCCCAGTGAAAAACAGGAAAAACAGAGGGAACAGAAAATGAAAAGACGTAAAAACATAAATGAAGGAAAGTAGCAGGAAGTTATCTTCTCCATAATGAACTGCACTATAACGGTCTAATGATCAATCTGGGATTAAGTCGAGGAGACCGAAAGGAATTACAAAGGAAAGAGAAGCAGAAGCGAAGGAAGCAGAGATTTCTCCTCCCTTTTGCGCAGTGCGAGCGAAGGGTTTGCACCCAATACGCCCATTAGCGCATCATTTTAATGCAAGCCCAGTTGTCGCGCTGTTGGTAGTCGCAAAATGAAAGACCGAGTTTTGTGCCTTGTTGCACCAAACTCATCACATCTTCGGTGTAGAATCCGCTCATATAGATGACACCTCCCAAACGGAGCGTGGGAACATAGCGTTCGAGATCTTGGAGCAGGATGTTACGGTTGATGTTGGCAATGATGATATCGAAGGTTCTTTCGAGCGGTACTAAGGCACTGGCGTCTCCATGTATCACTGTGACGTCAGAAACATTGTTGATGGCGATGTTTTCGCGTGAATTATTGACACACCATTCGTCATAGTCTATGGCCACACATCGAGTAGCTCCACGCATTCTCGCCAAAATGGCCAGGATACCAGTGCCGCACCCCATATCAAGCACAAACTTTCCTTTGAAATCATCGGTGAGAAGGCGGTCAATCATTTGCGCTGTGGTTTGGTGGTGTCCCGTGCCGAAAGACATTTGGGGATTGATGCGAATGTTGTATTCTCCTTGTGGCACATCTTTGTGGAAGGTAGCTGCAATGACACAACGAGGGTGCGCAGCGTCTTCGCCAATGACGAGCGGTTGGAAATAGTTTTTCTCCCACTCCTCATTCCAATTCTTGTGTTCAGCTTCGGCTTGTTGATAGGTGATTTTCACATCGGGGAGGGGAAAGTCTGCCAACACAGTCGTGAGAGCTTCTGCATCGAAAAGGTTGGTTTGGATGTAGGCTTTGAAAGTGTCTTCTTCAGCTTTTTCAGCAAAAACTGCCGATTCGGGGAAGTTATTGTCGATGGCTACTCGCGGCAAGTCAAGTTCGTCGGTGTGAACGAAACTTTCAAATCCGATTTCGGCCAAAACTGCGCTCAACACATCATAGGCGGCTTCGGAACTGGGAGAGAGGGTAAATATGAATTCGAGATAGTGCATACTGATTGTGGTTTGGCGTTGCGCCACGTTTTGTGTTTAGTAAGTGAGTTCAGTGGATTGTCCTTTGCTAGAGATTTCTCAATCTCCACTCGTTGGGATAGAGATTATTGGCGCGATTGCCGAGATTGTTGGCAAACCCCAAGGGGAGTCCGCGATAGGTGAGGAGTACATAACCGCGCGGTGCTTCGGCTGGGAGGGTGATGGCTTCGCGATGCAGATAAGCGAGTGCCAATTGCGCGCTATCTCCACACGGGGAAAGGCGGAAGATGAGGCAGCAATGGACATGGCGAGTGCGTGTTGAGGGATGAGTTTTTTACCCTTTTCTGCTGCAATCTCGATGCCTCCCAAGAATAGAGGAGCAACGTTCGCCAATTGTTCGCGAATCTCGGCAAAGCGTGTGGGAATCGCAGTCCACACTCCGTCTACGGAACATTGAAAGGTGAAGTCTTCGGCGTTTTCCAACCACGAAAGTAGGGTGGCATTGGGCTTAGCGGAGGACTTTGCCCCACGTTTTCTGCCATTGCCTTCGCGAGCATCTAGGAGTATCTGCGATTTTCTCCGATCATTAAACATTTCGCCTTTTTTCTTGCGAAGAAGAGCAAGAAAAAGTCCTTCACCCTCGGTGCGATGTGGGAAAAAATGATAGACGGGGAGGTTGCGCCCTGTGGTGTCACCTGCGATGTTCCAAGCTGGATCAGTAGGAATTTCCACTAATTCAGCTCCGAGGGTGTCACAAGCCCAAGCCACGAGATCTTCATTTTCTTCGCGGTTGAAAGTGCAAGTGGAATAGACACAAAAACCGCCCTCTTTCAGCGCAGGCCACACAGAAGTGAGAATGTCGCGTTGACGGTCTGCGCAGGAAATAACAGCTGCTGGCGACCATTCTTCACGCGCTTGTTCGTCTTTGCGAAACATTCCCTCGCCCGAACACGGCACATCGGTAGCGATGATGTCGAAGGTGTCCTCTAAACTCGTGAAAGCATCAGGGAAGGCTTGTGTGACAAAGGTGTGAGGATGCCCCCATTTGGTGAGATTTTCCGCCAAAACCTGCGCGCGCTGACGAATAGGTTCGTTGGCTACGAGCAAAAGCCTCATCCGGAAGCAAACTACGCCAAAGGGTGCTTTTTGCCCCCAGGAGCTGCACAAAGATCGAGCATCTTCAACGGAGCATTCATCATATTGTCCGTTGAGAACGTAGAGTCAATGACTTTATAGGCTTGTGCAATGAACATAGAGGCGGCTTCTTGCACGTAGTAGGCACCAGCGTGCCACAAAGGGTCGTGCGCAAAGGAGGGACGTTCCGACAAATAGCTTCCAGAAGGACACCACGCCACAGGGCGCAAGGTGGGAGAATCAGCAACGTCGGAGGGCGACACAGCATTGTCCGTTTGTCTAAAAAGGTTTTCCCCATCTTTGAGGGGTTTGAAAGGATTGGTGCGGATGCTGGTGGGCAGATTTCCGCTAGATAATGCTGTGCAGAGCGCGCCCGCCTCGTTATCTCCGAGGAGGGCGCACATCTGTTGTTGGAAGGCTTGTGGAATCATTTTCTTATCTCCATTTCATCAATGAGATATTTGGATCCGCCATAGGTGTCGATGACGAAGAGAATGTAGCGAATGTCGGCATTGATGCAGCGTTGCAAGGCTGGATTGAAGCGGAGATCGGACGACAAACTCTCGATGTTGCCGTCGAAGGCAAGACCAATGAGTTCTCCGCGCGCATTGAGTACGGCACTACCCGAATTACCCCCCGTGATGTCGTTGTTGCTCAAGAAGCAAGTGGGCAATTCTCCTTCGGCGTTGGCATACTGACCATAGTTTTTGGTGAGATAGTGTTGACGGAGTTTTTCGTCCACCACATAGTCAGGGTCAGCAGGATTCTCTTTTTCAAACATACCACGGAGCGTGGTTTTCCAGTCGAAGCGAACGGCATCGCGAGGAGCATAGCCCTTGATGTGACCATAGGTCATACGGAGCGTAGAATTAGCATCGGGACTCTTCGTCCAGTCGTACATCTCGCAAAGACCACGCACATAGATGCGATTCAATTCTGCCACTTTCTTTTCATAACGCTCCACTGCAGGTTGATAGGCTGAGAGAGCTTTGCGGTAGGTAGCCCAGTGGGTGGCGAGAACATCGTTGCCAAGGGCTTCGGCTGTGGCATTTTTCAATTTTGCACTGTCGGCAAAGAGACTATTTTGATAGAGAGCATCGAAATAAGCTCCCATATCGTTGCTCACAAACTCAGGTTGCAGCGCAAGTTTATGATACTTCGTCCAATATCCCGACAGGAGTTTCATCTTGCCCAAGTCGTAGGCTTTGTCCACCGTAGCCACGGCATTGCGGTCGTTTTTGAAATCTTGCGCACCAAAGGTGAAACGCAGCAAATTGTAGTCGTGGAGGGTGTCTTTCACCGCTGCCACGAGGGAGTCCATTCTGTCGATGATGTGCACATATTCTGGCTTACCACTCTGTGCTGCAAAGGCGCGGAAACGCTTTTCTTCTTCGGCTTTGATGTTGAGCAAACCAGTGGAACGCACGCTAGCGTTCATTCCTCCAAAGTTTTTCACCATATTGCCCAAGCCCATATAGTCATTGGCATATTTGAGCGCCATATCTTTGTTGCTGTCCATCAAGGCTTTCATAAAACGAAGTTCGGCATCTCCTGCAAGATTGATGGGTTCGTTGATGCTTTCTGTGCGAAGGCGCACTTGCGATGCGGTGAGATAGCGGCTCGTTCTGCCAGGGAAACCCATAATCATCGTATAGTCGTTCTCACCAATGCCCTTCAAACTGACGGGCAACCATTTCTTGCACTCAAGAGGTTGGTTGTTTTTAGAGTATGCTGCTGGTTGTCCTTTGGCATCCGCGTAGATGCGGAACACGGCAAAGTCGGCATTGTGACGAGGCCACACCCAGTTGTCTTGATTAAAACCAAATTGTGCCACTTGTTGTGGAGGATTCACCACAAGGCGCACATCGTCATAGCGTTGTTCGTAGAAAGCATAGTAACGATTTCCTCCGAAATAAGGCACGATGCGTAGCGTTACACCGCGCTTCTTGGCAAAGGCTTTGTTCTTTTTGAGCATTTTGTCGGCAAGCGGACGGAGGAAAAGATTGCTCTGACGGTAGTATTCATCCACTTTCGCCTTCTTTGCCTCAGTTTCGACTTGCGCAGTCACATCTACGATGCTCACTACGAAGGTGAAAGTGAGGTCGGGCACGGGGAGTTCTTCCGACATTTTCTGCGCGAAGAAACCCTCTTGCAGATAGTTGTGTTTGATGCTCGACATAGCGTGCACATAGGAGAATCCGCAGTGATTGTTGGTGAACACCAAGCCTTTAGAGGAAACGACCTCACCAGTGCAACCATTGCCAAAACGTCCGATGACATCTCGCAAGGAGGGTTGTGTTTCGTTGTAGAGTTCGCTAGGACTGATTTGCAATCCCGCCTTTTTGAGTGAATCTTCTAGGTGTTGCTCCTTCATAAGTTTGAGGAGCCACATCCCTTCATCGGCATAAGCAGCGGAGAAGGTGAGAAGAGCAAGGAGAGAGAGTAGGAATTTTTCATGAGGAAATATGATGTTATGTGTTTTTGGTGGAGAATACTAACCTTAAGCCTTAGTCTCTTGTGGCATCAGCCAAGGCAATAATCTGCGCCACCCATTGATTGAAGTGAGGGCAAAGTTCTCGCAAACGTTCAATACCTACTTGCGCCGTAACATAAGCCCCCATAAAGGGTTTATTGTATTTCTTTTTATAGATACTTTCTAAGAGCTTTAAGATACGCTTACTTGGTGCAGTGGTCGTTCCACCATCAATAAATTCAGGATTTTCTTGACTGGTAAATTCTTTCTTCAGCTTTTCTTCCAAGCCCTTACAATCAGGATAATATGCGGCAAGATATTGATAACCACATAGTACTAAGGTTTCAAACTCATGCAGTTGGATATAAGGGAGAAAACGCGATGAATGTATGCGCTCTGCTAATGCTTTTTCTAAGCATTTCACGCGTTGGTAGGGATCAAGAGGCTGCTGAGCTTCGCTAAATCCAGGGAAGTCATTGGGAAGCGCATAATAATCAATGAAAGTAGTCACCATATGACGTTCATAGTTGTTGCTACTCCACTGCTTCAAAGAGTCTTGGATATCTCTTTCGATATGGGAGAAATTCACAATCCCACCTTGTGCACGCTTACTTCTGCTTGTAGTAACCAGAATGGGCTTTGCCACAATTCCGTAACAGCTCAGATAAGGTTGCAGTACCTTCTTTACAAAGCTTTCTTCTGTCTGTCCTTCGCAAACAATATGTAGGATGATTTGCTTTATGGTCTTCCTCCCAGTACATTCTTATCCCAGAGTTCGCTCAAGGTATAATTTTCGAGCCACGAGGATAAAGCTTCGTTATCTAATTGCTGAACGGTCGTTGTATGAGAGTCTTCTGCCATCTCCACAACGGCTATATTTTGGGGTTCGAAATAATCTATCAATTCTTTGGACTGCGTGGACACAAGAATTTGTGACTTCAGCGAGGCATCTTCTATAAGATGCGCCAGAGCATCAATAGCCATAGGGTGCAATCCAAGTTCAGGTTCGTCCAAAATGATCACACGAGCCATGGTTTCTTTTGGCTGCAGAAGCAGAGTAGCTAACGCGATGAAGCGTATGGAACCATCAGAGAACTGGTCAGCAGTTAGTACATAGTCATTACCTGAAGTGTCATACCACTTTAGCGAGACATAACCCTTATTAGGTACAAGATAGAACTTTCTAAAATTGGGAACTACAAAGCTCACAAGCTCCTCTATTTTACGAAATTCTACTGGATAATTCTTTTCCAAGAAGAATAAGAAGGATGCAAGATTTGTAGCATACGTCTGTAGATAGTTTGCAGTATCAATCAAAGAAGCTTGTCTTAAAGAACCATTAGATGAGGAATCATGAAACTGATAGAATTTCGTTTTTAGCAACATATTTTTTACCACTTCCGCTTTTCCATCTCTTGATTGTAACAATGCACTCTCGCGATAGTTTGGTATTAGATTAACAACATAAGGAGTGTTATGTGTTTTAGTATTTAAACAATGTAGGTTTTCTTCTGAGATAATCATACGTCCCTCAGAAGCATGCGTTAAGGTGAATTGATAGGTATCTTTGTATTTTGTATTATCGTATACAAGTTCACAAGAAAGTTGAGGAGTTACTTTTGCTCCATAGTGCAAAATAGCGTTACTAGTTCCTTCACGTTCAACATAAAGTTGAAGAGCTCCATTTATCATGAAGCCTAGCAATTTGAAAAAACTCAAAATGTTGCTTTTCCCTGCACCATTAGCTCCTATCAACAACGTTACATCCTGCAAATTCAGCGTCACAGGATTGTCGTAAGCTATAGACTTATAGCCTCTGATGGTGATTTTTGAAAGTCTATCTTGTTTCATTTTCAGTCCCTTATCTCACCGTCACCATAGTAGCACCGAAGCCGTATTCGCGGAAGGAGGCATCTTGGTGTGTGCAATGGCGATAGTGGTTCTTCAATTCTTTGAGAAGAGTAGCACGCAGCACACCCTCACCCTTGCCGTGGATGAAGACAATGCGACGGCCTTTATCCTTGGCATATTGACGCATCGTGTCGTGGAATGCCTTGATTTGCATCATCAAAATGTCGGTGGGCGTCAAACCACGAGTGGAATCGAGCAACACCTCAGCGTGCAAATCTACTTCCACAATCGCATTGCGGTCGAGCGTCACCGACTTGTCTATGGCACGAGCGGGTTGTTGTTTCGGACGTTCTGCAGACTGGCGCACCACTTCGGGAGTAATCAAAGCTTCCTCCACCGTTTCGGCAGCGATGCTCACCGACTGTGCAGGACGATCTTCCGACACCAACGGACGAACCAAGGCAGGATCGTTGAAGAAATCAGAAGCTGCAAAACTGTGCAACTTATAGAACTTCGTGCCATCCACGCGCAACGTAATGTTCAGCGGAGATTTCAGCGCAAAGGGTTTATCTGTCTTGTAAGCCAACAGTTGGAAGGTAAGACGTTCCCATTGAGGCAAGTCGGCATGTCCGATGGTGTCGAGCAGAAGTTTTTTTGATTGGGCAATACCAATCCCTCGTGACGCAGCGAATACTGCTCTCCTCTTGCGTGAGAAGGAGAAAACGCACGTAAAGGTTGGAGTCGTTGATAAGATACACCTCAAACTCGGTCTGACTCAGCGCACGACTGTCCACAGGCAGGAAACCGATGTAGAAATTCACTTGATCGGCACCACGACGTTCCAAAGGACGAGGTTGAAATGTGATTTCTTTGTCAGCAGGTTCCGACTCGTCTTCGAGCAGTTCCTCCTCAGGCGCACCGTTTTCACCGCCGTTAGCAGCCGCAGCATGGGCAGCAAGTGCCGCTTTGATACTCGTATGGCTCAGCCCGTCGCTTTCACTGGTGCTGGCACTCTCTTTGGAAGGCACAGGCTTGCGCACCAAATTGTAGTTGTCGGTTTCCACCACCACAATTTCAGAGCGAAGCGTAGGAATCTCAAATCCATCATCGTCACACACCAGCACCAAGTCTTTGCCTTGAAAACCGGCTATCTTTCCGCCTCCTGTGGTGTTGAGGAAGCGCACTTTATCGCCTATATTCATAAATCTGTCCGTTTGGTTTGGAGCAAAGATACAAAAAAGCCTCTAGACCTCAGACTTTAGACCTCAGAAATTTACCCCAAAATGGAAATAATTTACGAGAAATATCCCTATGTTTCTCCTTAAATGCTTACCTTTGTAAAATCAAATTGCACACTTCCACCAAGTTGTGCACGACATACCTCCTTGCGATAAGGAGCCCCATAGACGAACATAACATTATACATAACGACATAACAATTTAATTCATGGCACAAACCCCTGAATTTCGCTACGCACCGATGTTTCAACTCGGTGCTGACAACACGGAGTATTATCTCCTCACCAAAGACCACGTTTCAGTGAGTGAATTTGAGGGACACCCCATTCTCAAAGTTGAAGCTGAAGGCATCACCAAGATGGTGAACCAAGCCTTCCGCGATGTGTCTTTCCTCCTCCGTCGCTCACACAATGAGCAAGTGGCAAAAATCCTTCGCGACCCTGAGGCTTCCGACAACGACCGCTATGTGGCTCTCACTTTCCTCCGCAATGCTGAAGTGGCAGTGCGCGGACAACTCCCCATCTGCCAAGACACGGGCACAGCCATCATTCACGCCGAAAAAGGACAACAAGTATGGACTGGTTTTTGCGACGAAGAAGCCATCGCCAAAGGTGTCTACAAAACTTATACTGAAGAGAACTTGCGCTATTCGCAAAATGCTCCTCTCACGATGTACGATGAGGTGAACACACGCTGCAACCTCCCTGCGCAAATCGACATCGAAGCCACTCACGGCGACGAATATCACTTCCTCTGCGTCACTAAAGGAGGGGGCTCCGCCAACAAGAGCTATCTCTATCAAGAAACTAAGGCTATCCTCAACCCCGACACCCTCGTGCCCTTCCTCGTGGGTAAGATGAAGACGCTCGGCACAGCGGCTTGTCCTCCTTATCACATTGCCATCGTCATCGGCGGTACGAGCGCGGAAAAGACCATGCGTCACCGTGAAATTGGCTTCTACTCACTTCTACGATTCTCTCCCCACTACTGGAGATGAAACAGGTCGCGCTTTCCGTGACGTAGAACTCGAAGCTCGCTTGCTCGAAGAAACTCGCAAGATTGGTCTTGGTGCGCAGTTTGGTGGTAAATACTTTGCCCACGACATCCGTGTGGTTCGCCTTCCTCGCCACGGAGCTTCTTGCCCTGTGGGTCTTGGTGTGAGTTGCTCTGCCGACCGCAACATCAAGTGCAAAATCAACAAAGACGGTATCTGGATTGAAAAACTCGATGACAACCCCGGTAGCCTCATCCCCGAAGAATATCGCCAAGCTGGAGAAGGTGAAGCGGTGAAGATTGACCTCAATCGCCCCATGCCTGAAATTCTTGCCGAACTTGACAAGTACCCCGTGTCTACTCGTCTTTCGCTCAACGGCACCATCATCGTGGGGCGCGACATTGCGCACGCTAAGATTAAGGAACGCCTGGACGCTGGTCAGCCCATGCCCGAATATCTTAAAAATCACCCCATCTACTATGCAGGTCCTGCCAAGACTCCTGCCGGCATGGCTTGCGGTTCAATGGGTCCCACCACTGCCGGACGTATGGACTCTTATGTGGATCTCTTCCAAAGCCAAGGTGGCGGTATGATTATGCTTGCTAAGGGTAACCGCTCACAACAAGTCACCGATGCTTGTCAAAAATATGGCGGTTTCTACCTTGGTTCTATCGGTGGCCCTGCGGCCATTCTCGCCCAAAACAACATCAAGTCCATCGAGTGTGTGGAATATCCCGAACTCGGTATGGAAGCGATTTGGAAGATTGAAGTGGAAGACTTCCCTGCCTTCATTTTGGTAGACAACAAAGGCAATGATTTCTTCAAACAATTGCCTAACGCTACTGGTTGCGCCCACTAACATCGCTGCGCGCCCCCTCGTTTTTCTAGGCATCGCCTAGACACATTAAACCCAAATCGGTCATTAGAGCCTGAACAGATTTTATTTGATTGTTGAGCAGATTGTTTGTCGTAAGTTCGAAGGCGTAGCGGGCTACGGCAAGAACGAACGAAAGACAAGATGCCAACAAGAAAATGAAAGATGACAGGAAGTTATCTATTCAATTACGAGTAGCACTATAACGGTCTAATGGTCGATTTGGGTTAAAGGCTACATCAAGTTTTTCTTTGCTTGATGTAGCCTCTTTTTTTATACGTCATGTTATTCTATGACGACATAACCCTTCTTATAACTGATTGGGGTTTAGCGACGCAACCAGCGTTCTGGATTCAGCTTTTGCGTTTCGTGACGAAGTTGGAAGTGGAGCGTGCAATTGCCCGAAGCATCGCGCGCTACACTGCCGAGAGCCTGTCGTGCCGACACGCGCTGACCTTGTCGCACCGACACACCCGAGAGGTTGCAATATACCGTGATGTAACTGCCGTGGCGCACAATCACATTGCTCATACCTCCCATGGAGAAGATAGCCGTCACTTCACCGTCAAACACACAGCGTGCTTGAGCACCAGCAGGAGCAGTGAGGTTGATACCCTTATTGTCGAGCGTCACTCCATTGAGACCATTCACGTTGTAAGCCCCGAAGTGACTAGAAATCGTGTAGTTGCCCGTGATCGGCATTGGTAAACGACCTTGGTTGGAAGCAAAACTGCCCGAGAGTTGCGCATCGCTTCGTGAAACATCGTTCGCATTGGCTGTTGCTGTGGCACGGTTCGCTTCGCTTGTAGCGCGATTTGCTTCTTCAGTAGCCACACGAGCACGTTGCGCTTCAGCAGCCGCCGCTTTCGCACGCTCAGCTGCGCGCGCTTCTTCGCGCGCCTGAGCCGCACGTGCTTCTCGAGCCGCACGTTCCTCACCACGTTTCCGCGCTTCTTCCGCCTTTCGCTCAGCTTCAGCCGCCTTCCTGCGTGCTTCAGCTTCAGCACGGCGTGCTTCCGCTTCCGCTTTACGAGCAGCTTCCGCAGCACGACGGCGTTCTTCAGCAGCGCGTTTGCGTTCTGCCGCAGCCTTACGCGCCTCTTCCGCAGCCTTTTTGCGCGCTTCAGCTTCAGCAGCACGACGCGCTTCTTCCGCTTTACGACGACGTTCAGCAGCTTCTATTTCAGCACGAATCAATTGTTCAATTCTTGCATTCAGAGCATTATATTGTCGTTGTTGTTGCGCCAAAGTAGCCTGCAATTCCGCTTGTTTCTTGTTCAAGTCGGTCACCACCACTTGTTGGTTGCGCTGTTGTCCTTCGAGAACCGTTTGTTGCGCCTTTCCCTGCGTCAGTAGTTTCCCCTGCACCACACGTTCTCCCGAGAGAATGTTGCGTTTTTCGCGCACCGCTTGTTCCTTCGCAGCAATAATTTGTCCCTGCACGCGCTGATACTTCACGTATTCTTGCGTATAGCGCAGACGGCGATACATTTGTCGGAAATTGTCTGCCGAGAAGATAAACATCAATTTGTTTTGCGTCAATCTGTTGCGATACATATAGAGTATTCCTCGCGTGTATCGTCTTTTGCACTCTGCCAAATCAGCTTCCAAGATGCGCAATTCATTTTCGTGCGTACCGATGCGGCGGTTCAGCGTGTCAATTTGCACTTGCAGTCCCGTCACCACCTTTTGTTGATCGGTGATTTGTCCGTTGATCACTTGCAAAGTCGCCAATTGCGCCTTCACATCTTTGCGAGTGTTGGACAACTGATTTTGCGATTCCGCCATTTTCTGTTTGAGGTTCGCCTGTTCGTTTTGCAATTTCCGGATTCCCTCGTTGGTAGGCGTTGGCGTCGCCTTACCCTTCTTTCCCGTCTTCTTGGTTTGTTTTGCGGTGTTCTTGGCCGTTTTCTTTGATTTCACTGTCTCGGTGGTCGTTTTGCGACGCGAAGTCTGCGCCACCATCAGTGAGGTGGAGCAAAAGACACTCAGCAACAAGGAGAAGAGAATTTTATACATTACTTTAAGGGGAGTGATAGGGGAAAACAAGTGGAGCAATGCCGCGCTGTGGTGCTGCGGCCGCGTGATGGGGGAGGGGATGTCTACTTGAGCAAGTTCAAAAGCGCGTCTGGTTTCATCGGAGAATAGCCTGAAGGAATGCGCACCTGACTGTTCCAATCGTAGTTGATGCGCACTTTGTTGAGGTTTAGATTCAACTTAAATTCCTTTTCAAAGGCGTGAACGCTGAGCACCGTGTGTCGAGCGATGCGAAACCGCGCACATTAGTCGTTTTGTTGCGACTAACGAAGAGTTCCACAGGCACAAAACCCATCACGTTGAAGTCAGCCGTCTCCGTACTCTTACGGTCATCATTCCAAAAGAAGCGTTGCACCTTATTGAAGTTGAGAGGTGGCATTTCCGAGAGCATACTGTTGAGTGTAGCGTAAGAGTCTTTGAGATAACGTTTGTTGATGCGGTCGAGCACAATCACACTGTCGGGAGTGAAAATGATGCGCGCACCCTCGATTCCATATTTACTGAGCGAGAGTTGCACTTGGCGGTCGCGTTGCAGGCGCAACATACCTCCAAAACTCTGGTTAAAGGTGTTGGCTTCCACCTCTGCCGAGATTTTAGCCGTCACCGCAAGCGGTTCATCAGCACGATAAGCCTGATCGCCACGCAGTGTGGAGCAACCTGTAAACATAGAAGAGCAACCGAGCAATACCGCCACGAGTGCCAAGAGAGGAAAATATCTTTTTCATTGAACCCAAATCGGTTATTAGATCCTGACTAGATTTCATTAGATTGTTGAGCAGATGGTTTACCGTTAGTTCGAAGGCGTAGCGGGCTACGGTGAGAACGAACGAAAAACAATATGCCAACAAGAAAATGAAAGATGACAGGAAGTTATCATTTCAATTACGATTCGTACCATAACGGTCTAATGACCGATTTGGGTTGAATCAATCTGATTAGTGGGAAAAAACTCACACCGTCTACCGAACTTTGCGCAGTTTTCCTCGAAGTTTTCTTTGTTCTTTTCGATCGGTGGAAAGGGAAAGAGCCTTTTTCCAAAAGTGTTTAGCCTCGTGGGGAAGTCCCACTTTGAGGTAGATGTCCCCAGCGTGTTCATATAAGTCCGACGATGGTTGCTGTTCTTGCTCAGGTCGATCAAGCAGCACAAACACAGAGTCTATCATCGTTTTAGCTTCGGCATAGTGTCCGGTAGAGTAGAGTGCCCAAGCATAAGTGTCGAGCGCGTTGATATTGTTTGGGTCCACCTCCGTTGCACGTCGTGCCATTTCCGTAGCGCGTTCGAGTTGCTCCCCACGAATGGTGAGAAAATAAGCATAGTTGTTGAGCGTGTTGGCATTGTCAGGATTTCTCACCAAAGACGAATCATAGGCAGCAAAGGCCAACTTAGTCTGTTTCAATTCCATATAATCGTCACCCAACATCCCATAAAGCGATGATGCCACCACAGAATCCGAATAAGGAGACATATTTTTTACTCCCTCTCGCAAGATCTTTCTGCGAAAATCCTCATTCGTTCTGGCGCGTCTGCTGTAGAGTGCGCAAGAATAAAAGAAGACATTGTCGGGGTGAAACTCGCGGCCGCGTTCGCAGATAGAGTCCGCCTGCTCCGCATCATCGTTTCTAACTGCATCTTTCAGCAAAGTTATCGCAGCATCTTCGTTGGTCGGATCTTCTCTAAACAACACCCTTGCCGGTTCCGTGAAACACTCCTCCGGCAGTTTATGTTCCTCGATGAAGGCTAGCAACCATTTTGCCATTTCAGCCCCATCCCCCGGCTGGTGCATTGCCGTAACCGCGTGTTCGTAGACCTTTTCCTTGTTGTAGTTTTTTTCTCCCACCCAATAGGCAGCTTCGTTGAAAGCATCCAATTTGTTTTTGACCGCCAACACCGTGTCGGCCGCCACCGCCGCTAGCGTTTTGTCGTAATTGTCCACATCGTTTTTGTTGCGATAATAGACCAAACGCAACAGCGGAACCCACTCATTGTGAGGCTCACTCGTGGCTATGTCGTCAATGACCTCTTTGGCGCGGTCAAGATAATGGTTGCGAAGGTAGAGGTTAGCCAGCAACACACGCGGATAACTATTCTCAGCGTCCGCTTCGCTAGCTTCTCGCAAGAGCGCGATTCCATCGGAGATACGATTTTGCAACTCCAAAACTTTCGTTTTTCTGGCTAAAATTCCGTTGGCTTCTCCCCCCAATTCCTTGAGTTTATCGAGCGTTTGGAGAGCCGCGTCATAGTGTGCCGTGCTTTCTTGGAGCAATTCGAGCAGCGTAAAGTTTTCCTCCGTGGGTTCATCCACCACTACCTGTTCGTAGAGTCGCAACGCTCGTTCATAGAGTTTCCTCTCCACCCAGTAGTCCGCCAATTGTTTGCGATAATATGGATTCGAAGGAGCCAATTGTTGCGCCAATTGAATTTGTTGTTCCCCACGAAGTCGCAACAAACTATCGCTGAAGTAGACATTTTCCAGCAAAATCGCCCCTTGTTGATAGAGTGCATCAGCGTCGTTAGGGTTGATCATCAGTGCTGCATCGAGCAAATCGAAAGCCGCATCCACTTGTCCCAAATACTTTTGTCGCATCGCGGCCAGATAGGTTCTGTCGAATGCGCGTTGATCTTTGAGCGATAGGAGTTTGCGTGCGCGCACAGTACCATCTTCCAGCACAGGTTCCACATAATTTCGCGCATAGTTGGAACAGCCCAACAGCAAACTGCTGAGCAACGCCCATCCCATCACAATCAGGAGGTGAAATGATGAAAGTTTTCTTTTGAGCATCACGGATTTTTCTTGTTTTCTAGAAGGGCCAGAGCTTCTTGTTTTTCTAGAGCTTCTAGATTTTCTAGTTTTCTCTAGTCCTTCTAGTCTCTCTCTAGAATCTCTAGTTTCTCTAGATAGTCTAACCTCTAACGTCTAGCCTCTAATCTCTACTTCCCCGTATGCCCGAATCCTCCGTCGCCGCGTTCCGTTTCGTTGAGCACCTCCACCGGTTCCCACGTCACCTGTTCGTGGCGCGTCACCACCATCTGAGCAATGCGCTCACCATTGTTGATCACAAACGGTTCATTACTCAAATTCACCAGAATCACGCGCAACTCACCGCGGTAGTCTGCATCCACCGTTCCAGGAGAGTTCAGCACCGTGATGCCGTGTTTCAAAGCCAAACCCGAACGAGGACGCACCTGCGCTTCATAACCCTCAGGCAGCGCAATGAAAAGACCCGTAGGCACCAACGTACGCTCCAGCGGAGCCAATGTAATCGAAGTCTCGAGGTTAGCACGGAGATCCAAACCTGCACTTTGAGGAGTGGCATATTCTGGCAGCGGATGCTGCGAACGATTCACGATTTTTACTTGCATAAGTGGAAGAAGCGACACGATTTGTCGTCATTTTTAGTCTAAACTTGCAGCATACACTGCTTCAATCTCCAAAATTACGAAGAAAATCGCAGATTAACCCTATAATCTGCACACTATTTCGCCAAAACCCCTATATTTGCAATATGAAATGGAATCAACTCATCTCCTCTGCGCGTTGGGGAAAGCAAAACACCCAGCGTTCTGCCCACGAACAGCGCACTGAGTTTCAGCGCGACTACGACCGACTCATCTTCTCCTCACCCTTCCGTAGGCTGCAAAACAAAACCCAAGTTTTCCCCCTCCCCGGCAGCGTCTTTGTGCACAATCGTCTCACCCATTCCCTCGAAGTTTCCAGCGTAGGACGCTCCTTGGGAGCTGACGTTGCGCGCCTACTCATCCCACGCTACACTAGAGAAGACGTTACAGCCCTCGAAAGCATCAGCGCCATCGTCAGTGCCGCCTGTTTGGCACACGATTTGGGAAATCCCCCTTTCGGACACGAAGGAGAAGCTGCCATTCGTTCCTTTTTTGCCGAAGGCGAGGGACTCCATCTTCGCGACCAACTTCCGCTCGAGGTGTGGAACGATATCACCCATTTCGATGGCAATGCCAACACCTTCCGCCTGCTCACCCACCAATTCCACGGCCGTCGCCCCGGAGGATTCGTGATGACGTATAGCACCCTCGCTGCCATTGCCAAATATCCCTTCTCCTCCTCCCTCGCCACGCATCCCAAATTCGGATTCTTCGACGCCGAACGCGAAGCCTTTGCCCACATCTTCCGTGCACTCGGCATCCCAGAGGTGAAAAATAACGACACGCCAGAGGGAGTAAACGAAGGACATGCGCTCCAATTTGCCCGTCATCCCCTCGTCTTTCTCGTAGAAGCTGCCGACGACATCTGCTATGAAATTATGGACATCGAGGATGCCCACAAACTCCGCATCCTCACCACCGAAGAAACCCGACAACTCCTCCTCCAGTTTTTCCCCGAAGACGAACAAACCACCATCCGCAACACCTATCCCGAAGACACCGACACCGGCGAACAAATTGCCTATCTCCGTTCCTGCGTCATCAATGCTCTCGAGCGTGCTTGTGTGGAAGTCTTTGTGCGCCACGAAAGCGAAATCCTCGCTGGCACCTTCAAAGGTTCGCTCATCAGCCATCTTCCTGCGCCCCTTTCCTCAGCTTATCAACGTTGCACAGAAGTGGCGCGCACACGCATCTATCGTTCCAAAGAAGTTGCCGACATCGAACTCTCGGGTTATCACATCATCTACACCCTCCTTTCGTTGATGACCGCAGCCGTCACCGCGCCCGACAAAATCTACTCCAAACTCCTCCTGCGCCACGTTTCTTCCCAATACGAGGTGCACGCCCCCGACCTCTCCACGCGCATCATGGCCGTTCTCGACTATCTCTCCGGCATGACCGATGTTTATGCCCTCGACCTCTTCCGCAAAGTCCGTGGTATGCAGTTGCCTGCTATTTGATGGTGGAAGCGTATCTTTTTTAGTCTAAATCCTTGGATTTGAGAATTATATTGTATCTTTGCAATATATACTCAAGTATATGAACGTCGAATTTGAAAATCCAGCTCTTCGTGACTTATATGAAAACGGCAAGTCTCGAGAATACAAGGCCTTTAGTAAAAGCAAAGTAAAAGTAGCTGCATATATTCGTGTAATTGCACTTATGGTAGGAGCTAAAAACATTGAAGATATTAAGGCTATGAGTTTCTTACATTATGAGAAATTGAAACATAGTTATAGTGGTTATAGCTCCGTGCGCATAAAGAACGGAGAAATTGAACGACTAATTTCAAAGAAAAAGACGACAAAATTACTATTGCACTAATCACTCTAAGCACCGATCACTATGGCAACAAATAGACCAATCCCCTTTGAAGCCACTCATCCAGGTTCTATCCTTAAAGAGGAGTTGAAGGAACGTGGAATATCGCACGATAAGTTTGCTGTGACAATTGGAGTGGCAAAGTTCATTGTCAGCGAGATAATAAACGAAAAAAGAAACATCACGCCTGAATTTGCTCTAAAACTTGAAGCAGCCTTAGGAGTATCTGCTGAGTTTTGGATGAATGTGCAGGCTGCTTATGAGTATGATATTTTAAGGATCGCAGCACGAGACAAAAAGAATGCAGAAGAACGTGAGCGCAGAATGACTTATCCTTCTTATTCTGTGCACAAGGAAACAACTAGCCCGCAACTGGCTCTTTCCTAAAGTTTTCTCAATCTAAATCCAATCAAAAAAGGATTTCCCAACAGGTGGGAAATCCTTTTTTAGTTCATATTATTTGTAGCAAAGGAGAAGACCACTTCAGCTTTGTGATTTATCGAATAATCGTAGCATCGCGTTCGGGACCCACAGAGAGGATAGCAATGCGAGTGGCTAATTTATCTTCCAAATAAGCAATGTAGTCCGCATAAGCTTTGGGGAAATCCGCTTCAGCGCGCACACCGGTCAAGTCACAGTGCCAACCTGGCAAAGTTTCATACACTGGAGCCCAACCCTCGGTGTCGTAAGGCATCTCTTCTGTGCGCTCACCGTCCTTTTCGTAGGCCACGCACACCTTGATTTCCTCAAACGAATCCAGCACATCCGCCTTCATCATCACCAAGTCCGTCACACCGTTCACCATGATAGCATATTTCAGTGCCACAAGATCCACCCAACCACAACGGCGGTTGCGACCGGTCACAGCACCAAACTCTTTGCCCACACGGCGAATCTCTTCGCCCGTCTCGTCAAACAATTCTACGGGGAAAGGACCACTTCCCACACGAGTAGAGTAAGCCTTGAAAATACCCCACACACGACCAATGCTCTGGGGAGCAATGCCCAAGCCCGTGCAAACACCGCCAATGGTGGTCGAAGACGAGGAAACAAAGGGATAAGTACCGTGGTCGATATCCAACAGCGAACCTTGTGCGCCCTCTGCCAACACGTTCTTTCCTTCTGCCAAAGCGCGGTTGATTTCGTGTTCCGTGTCGGTGATGGGGAAACGGCGCATATAGTCGATGCCTTCCAACCACGTCTTTTCCTCCTCCGTGATGTCGAAATCGGTGAATCCCAAATCCTTCAAAATTTGGAGGTGACGTGCTTTCAGTGCTTCATATTTAGGTAGAAAATCTCCTTGGATGTCGCCCACACGGAGTCCCACGCGCGCAGCCTTGTCGCTATACGTCGGACCGATGCCCTTGCCCGTAGTGCCTACTTTGCTCTTACCCTTTGCCGCTTCATAAGCGCGGTCGAGCACGCGGTGCGTGGGGAGAATCAAGTGTGCGCGGCGACTGATGTGCAGACGTTCTGCAATCTCATAACCCGCACTCTCCAGTTCGCGCGCCTCATTCATAAAGAGGTCGGGAGCAATCACGCAACCATTACCGATGATGTTCACCTTGCCCTCGTCAAAGATGCCCGAGGGGATGGAGCGAAGCACAAACTTCTTTCCATCAAAGATAATAGTGTGACCAGCGTTGGGACCGCCAGCGAAACGCGCCACGAGGTCATAGCGAGGAGTAAAATAGTCCACCACTTTACCCTTACCTTCGTCGCCAAAGACAATGCCGAGCAAGGCATCTACTTTTCCTTTTGTCATAGTTTTAGGAGAAATGAAAGAGCGCAACGTTGGATTTCATCCTTCGTTTTCTCGCCATTGCATAACTCGAGCAAGCTCGGTTCTGCTCATTCGGCTTAACGAAAACGTTCGTCTTTTTTACCATTGCGCGTGATATTTGCCACAAAGTTACACCCTTTCTACTTAATATGCAAAAAATAAGTTGTAAATTTGCCTCTCATCTCTAGTCTGGCTAGTTTCTTCTAGTGCTTTCTAGAGGTTCTAGTTATTCTAGTTTCTCTAGTTCTTCTAGTCTTTCTAGTTTCTCTAGTCCCTCTAGTTTCTCTAGTCTCTCTAGTCCAATCGTGCTAGCTCTCTAACGTCTACCCCCTAACGTCTAAATATGCTCCAAATCCGTGTTCTCCCTCAGGTGGCTTATGATGCTGCCCTCCTTCGTGCCGATGTTGCCCAGCGTATGGGAGTTGCCCCCGAGCAAATCCGCGCCATCCGACCCCTCAAGCGAAGCATCGATGCCCGTCAGCGACAAGTCATGGTCAATCTCACCCTTGAGGTCTTCATCGACCAAGACCCCACCACCTTGTCCTACGACCCCATCCACTATCCCGACGTCACCAACGCCCCCCAAGCCATTGTTGTAGGAGCAGGCCCCGGAGGACTCTTCGCAGCACTCCGACTCGTAGAACTCGGCATACGCCCCATCGTCCTCGAACGAGGACGCGATGTTGATGCACGAAAAAAAGACCTCGCAGCCATCTCTCGCGATCACATCGTAGACAGCGAGAGCAACTATTCCTTTGGAGAAGGCGGAGCCGGAGCTTTCTCTGACGGAAACTCTATACGCGTTCCAAAAAGCGTGGCAACGTGCAGCGCATCCTCAGCATCTTCTGCCAACACGGAGCTGCCACGGACATCCTCGCTGATGCTCATCCCCACATCGGCACCGACCGCTTGCCCGGCATCATCCAACGAATGCGCGAACAAATCAAAGCATCCGGAGGGGAAGTGCATTTCCAAACCCGTGTCGATGCCCTCCTCTTCTCCGCTGATGGTAGTAGGGTAGTGGGAGTGCGCACCGCCCACGGCACAGAGTTTCAAGGCCCTGTCATACTCGCCACTGGTCATTCCGCACGCGACGTCTATCGCTATCTCCACCAAGCCGGGGTAGACATCGAACAAAAGTCCCTCGCTATGGGAGTTCGCCTAGAACACCCCGCCCACCTCATCGACCAAATACAATATCACAACCGCGAAGGTCGAGGAAAATATCTCCCTGCGGCAGAATACGCCTTTGTGCAACAGGTCAAAGACCGCGGAGTCTATAGTTTCTGTATGTGCCCCGGAGGATTTGTCGTCCCTGCTGCCACAGGCCCCGAACAACTCGTGGTCAACGGAATGTCCCCTGCCAATCGCGGTAGCAAATGGTCGAATTCAGGGATGGTGGTCGAAACTCGTCCCGAAGACATTGACGGCGAACTAATGCCATTCCTTCTCGAAGCGATGAGTGACGAACAATTTGCGGCTCACCATACCGATTTTGACGACAAACACAACCCCCTGCGTATGATGTATGTGCAAGAAGCCCTCGAGCGTGCCACGTGGATTCAAGGTGGACGCACGCAGGTGGCACCAGCCCAGCGAATGGCAGACTTTGTTAATAGTCGCCTCTCTGCCGACCTCCCCAAGTCCAGTTACAATGCCGGACTCATCGCTTCCCCCCCTTCATTTTTGGATGCCGCGCTTCATCACCTCGCGTCTACAAGAAGGTTTCAAGGCTTTCGGGCGTCGCAGTCGCGGATTTCTCACTGACGAAGCCATCCTCATCGCCACCGAATCGCGCACCTCAGCTCCAGTGCGCATCCTCCGTCAGCCCGACACCCTCCAGCACATCCGCCTTGCCGGTCTCTACCCTTGTGGCGAAGGTGCCGGCTATGCTGGTGGCATCGTCTCTGCTGCCATCGATGGCGAACGCTGCGCTGAAGCCCTCTCCCAAGAAACCATCAGGCCATAGAGCTCGTTTCTCTAGAAGGTTCTAGAGATTCTAGAGGTTCTAGTCTATCTAGTCTCTCTAGTCTTTCTAGAATCTCTAGTCCCTCTAGTTCCTCTAGTCCTTCTAGTTTTTCTAACCTCTAACCTCTCACTTCTAATATGCCAAAAGTCTTAAAAGCACTCATTGGGTTATCAGCACCTCCACTTCTATCAAAAAGTCTGACACCATCTATCAGCTCACGTATATTTTTTTGCCAAAGATTTCTACCCAAATATGGCGATCGTACCGTCGACCAAATGCTACAAGCTGCACGTTCAGGAAAACAAAAATATCGTTGAGGGATAGAAGCCGGACGCACCTCAGTGAAACGGAACTCAAATTGCTTAACGTACCGCGCTTCGTTGCAAGAACTACGAGAAGACTACGAAGACTTTCTTCACACCCGTCAACTCTCGCTTTGGACTGCCAATCATGAACGCTATTTCTCTATGCTAAATTTTTTTGCAAGGGAAACAATTTGATAAGCGATTATTCGCCTTTTGCTGATAAATGGACAGCTGAAGAATTTTTGCAACATCCTCCTTACGCTTTGCCATATTACCGATCGACGTACTAACGAGTTTTTTTAGGGCGACTAGAGCAGATTTTTTTCTCGCTGAAGGGGAATTAAAGAAAGAATGTATGCTGCACGCCATGATAATCGGCTTCAACAATCAGTACAAATCTCTCAACTCCAGCAGGAAATTAAGAACCTAAATGCTGTCATCGCAAAATTGAAAGCGGAGAATGCCAATCTCCTCCAACAACTCGCCGCAAGCAAAGGCTAGTCTTTCTAGAGTTGCTAGTCCTTCTAGAATCTCTAGTCTCTCTAGAATCTCTAGTCCTTCTAGTCTTTCTAGTTCTTCTAGAATCTCTAGTCCTTCTAGAATCTCTAGTCCCTCTAGAATATCTAGTCCTTCTAGAACACTCTCACACGCGTACGCGCGCACCCTACAGGAGTTTTTGCTTTTTTGCTGTCACAAGTGTCACAGTGTTTGCATAATCCTCTGAAAAACAGACCCATAAAAGGATTGTTGGAAAGTCCTTCCTCAATCCACCCATAATTCCTCTCAAACAACCCGTCGTTTTCCTCAAAACAACGTGTCGTTTTCTCCAAAACAACGTGTCGTTTTCATCAAAACAAGCCGTCGTTTTTGCTAGAAGTCTTAATAATAAAATAAGCGGTGTTTTTGCAGCGTAGATTTTTCCTTGAAATACAACATCTTGTATGGTTTTTGTGACACTTGTGACAGTAAAAAAACAAAACTCCTGTTGTACGTGTACGCGCGCGTGAGAAACGTCTACCCTCTAATGTCTAACGTCTAATGTCTAATACCCGAGCCACGCTTGCGTGGCGAGCATAAAAGGGTCTGCGACCTCTAATATGCTATTTATGGTTAGCAAAAAAATGGGGGGTAGAAGGGGTGGGAAAGAAAAATGAAAAATCAAGGCGATACCTCAATTCTTGTTTGCTTCTACAAAAAAACTTATCTTTGCAGTCGAAACTATCTAAAATCGGTATTTAACCTGCGACAATAGAACGAAAAGATAAAAAGACGTTGTGGGACTAGAATGGCGATACGATGTCTCGATAATAAAGCAAAAAAAATAGATATGAAGAAAGCTTTTTCTCTACTGTTCTTTGTGGTGGTAGGTGCATTTTCAGCTGCTGCGCAAAGCGTGGTCTTGAAGCATAATGTACTGCTCGATGTTGTGCATTCTCCCAACTTGAGTCTTGAACTTGGGGACTTTAATAAGAAGCAAACGCTCGATTTGCAAGTTGGGTTCAATCCTTTAACTTATAATGTCGCTGACAATTCAAAGTTTCGTCATCTCACCGTGCAGCCCCGAGTGGCGCTATTGGTTCTGTGAACGATTCAATGGTTGGTTCGTAGGTGCACACGCGCACGCTGGGCGTTTCAATGCTGGCAACGTGGCAATGCCCTTCAATCTCTTTCACACCGTGAAGGATAGTCGCTATGAAGGATGGTTTGCAGGCGCTGGTGTAGGCGTTGGTTATCAGCTTCCCCTTAGTCGTCGTTTCAGCCTTGAAGCAGAGATTGGTGCTGGTTATGCTTATGTAGGCTATGATAAGTTTGCTTGCGGTAAATGCGGTACACTCGCGAAAGATGGAAATTCTAATTACTGGGGTGTTACTCGCGCAGGACTCTCTCTCGTCTACGTGCTCAAGTAAACAGTTTGTTTTCTAGCATCTCTAGTATTTCTAGAACTTCTAGTCTCTCTAACGTCTAACGTCTAAAAAGGGTCTGCGACCCTCTAACGTCTAATATGAAGATATTATTAGCTCTTGCTGCCGTGGCTTTCGCAATGCCTGCTGCAGCCGATAATTATAATGGCCGTGTCGCCTTCACGCAAACCACCCCCAAGGTGGCGAAAGATAGCATCCGCTTCGGTGTTAATGTCGTACTCGATCAAGTAGCACTCGGTTCTCGTACCCTGCTCACTCTCACTCCAAAACTCGTTTCTGAAGACGGAACACAAACTTATGCCTTCCCAGCAGTGAGTGTGGGTGGTCGCAACCGTCAAATTATGTGGCAACGTCACAACATTGCCGGTGCACAACCCGTTTATCACAAAAATGGTAGCGCGCAAACCGTTGCTCTCAATCTCGCTGCACCCAACGTAGCCTGGGTCAAGAAAGCTCGCCTCGTTGTAGACGAACAAGTGCAAGGTTGCGCTGGTTGCGAACAAGGTGAAATGCGCTACAAACTCCTCGACCGTTTGGTGAAAGAAGAATACCGTCCTAAGTTTACTACGGTTTTCGTAACTCCCAAACCCGAACCTGTCAAGACTCGTTCTGACCGCTTTATCGCACGTTTCAATTTCCGCGTCAATCGTTCTGAACTCCTTCCCGAACTCGGTAACAACCGCGTAGAATTTGCTCGCGTCGATAGCGTGGCGAAAGCCATCCTCCTCAATACCGATGTTAAGGTGAAGAATGTGTCTATCGATGGTTATGCATCTCCCGAAGGTACTGACGCTGGTAACTTGAAACTCTCGCAAAATCGTGCTCTCTCTTTCGCTGACTATCTCCGTCGCACCTACAAACTCTCTCGTGGAGTTCTCAATGGTGTAGGTCACGGTTCTGACTGGGAAGGGCTTCGCAATAGCGTAATTGCTGATGCCAATGTGCCTAACAAGCAAGGAGTTCTCGATGTTCTCAGTGCTGCTAGCAACAACGAAGTGCGTAAGACCAATCTTCGCAAACTCGATGCAGGTCAGCCCTATGCTTATCTCTTGGCAAATAACTATCCTCCCCTCCGTCGCACAGAATATCAATTCACTTACACCGTGCGCGATTTCAATCTCGAGGAAGCCATCCAACGCATCTATTCCAACCCATCACTTCTTTCTCTCAATGAGATGTATCTCGTAGCTAATCACTACGCAGCAGGAAGTGCAGAACGTCGCAACGCGCTAGAAACCGCGCAACGCATTTATCCTAACGCTCCAGAAAGCCGCTTCAACGCTTTGGCTTATCGTATGGCGCAAGGAGAACAAGTGGATGAGGAACAATTCCTCTCTGGTTACACCGCATCTCCTGAAAAGTGGAACAACCTCGGTGTTTACTATGGTCTTCGCAAAGACTATGCTCGTGCCAAGGAATGCTTCTCTCGTGCAGGCAATCTCCCTGCAGCGCAAGCCAACCTCGCTGAGCTCGCCAAGGTAGAGGAATAAGACTAGCGACTAGTTCCTCTAGTATGTCTAGATTCTCTAGGAAATCTAGTCCCTCTAGTCTCTCTCTAGACAATCTCAACTGCAAACTATTTATTAACTCTAATTTATTTACTAATTTATTCCGTATGAAAAAGCAATTTTTCGCAGCGGCTATGATTCTTGCCCTCGGTGCAGGTTTCACCGCTTGTTCAAGCGACGACTTGAACGTTAAGGAGCAAAAGGAAGTGAAGTCTGGTCAGACTGCTACTACCTACATGACCTACTCTTTCTCTGTTGCAACTCCTGGTGGCACTCGTGCTACAAACGATAATCAAGGTGATGACGATGCTACTAATACGCCTGATTATAACTTCGTTGAAAGATGGAAGGGTAACGATAAGATCGTGAAGGTTGCAGCTTACATCTTCGATGGCGATCAAGATGGTGCTCAACTCGAAAAGAAGGTTGAAACAGCTGTTGCTGATTTGACTTTTGCACAAGATGAAAACGGTAAAACTGTTATCAAACCTAAGAAGGGTATTCAAGTAACCGTAGGTATGAAGACTGTTTATCTCGTGGTTAACCCAACATCAGACGTTAACACGCTCTTGGATGGTATCAATAACCTTGGTGAATTCAAGACTGCTTACGAATCTTCTAACCTTGCTTTCGCTAGCCGCACTGCTACTGCTTCTGCTTCTGCTACTGCAAATACGACTGCAGCTGACGGTTTGTACACTCCTGGCGCTGCTGCTGGTGACCCTGCAACTATCGTTATGACTGGTGCACCTAAAGCTAACACTGTTGTAGCTGGTGTTGACGAAAATACTACTGTTACTGAAGCTGTTGGCTCTACCTCAAACAACCGCTTTGCCTTCACTATGAAGCGCGCTGTAGCAACTGTATTCGTTACTTCTAAGCAAGCTACTACTACTGAATACACTGTGCTCAAGGGTGATAACCCCTTGACTGAGGCTCGCGAAACAGAGGAACCTCTTGCTAAGGTTACTATTCAGAACTTCTCTCAAGCTCAGGGTGAACTCAAACTCTACTTCAAACAAAAGGCTGGTGCTGAAAACAGCAACACTACTTACGAAACACCTGCTTACAGCTTTGTTCCCGCTGCTGCTACCTATGATCAAGCTTCTGAAAAGTATGATTACAATGGTCTTTGGAAGCAGAACACAGTTATGCAAGTAAACAAGGATAAGTTGGCAACTGGCGATGGTGAAGCTGTTGTGAAGGGTGCAACTGTTGTTCCTTTCCTCCCTGCAACTCACCAATGGTCTGCTGATGGCACTAACTACAAGGAAGGTAACACAGCTTATGTGCTCGTTCGCGTTAAACTCAATCCTACTTACGTTTACGAACTCCAAGGTACTGCGCTCAAGGCTGTTGCTTTCAATGAAGGAACGCATGGTACGAAGTTCTTCTATGGTTCAGACAACAAGTTCTACGCTTCTCTCGATGCTGTGAACAAGGCTGCTGAAACCAATGCTACTTTGACTGCAAAGCAGTATAACAATGGTAAGGGTCTCTACTTCGTATGGATTAACCCTGACACTACAACTGGTAAGCAATGGAAGAACTCTCCAACCAACCGCAACAACGTCTACCACATCAGCATCAACGACATCAAGTCTATGCCTGACAACTGGAACCCTCTCGTTCCTGGTGTTCCTACGAAACCAACAGATCCTAACAGTCCTGACAAGGACAAACCTGTTGTTCCTAACCCAGATCCCAAACCATCTGATAACCCCAAGGAACCAGAACCTAAGCACAAGCCAGAAAACCCACTTTCTCCTGTAGAAACTTGGATGTCTGTTGACGCTACTATCCTTCCTTGGTCTATCCACTCTTACGGTGTAGAACTCTAATCAACTAAGGACTTACGCTCATCTCGCGTAGATGATGTGTAATACTCACTCTCAGCGAGGGGAGGATACTCCCTCCCCTCGCTTTTTTTTCTTCTCCTTTCTCCTTATCTTCTGATGCACCGCGCATCAAGATTATACGCTTAATCTCTACATTCTTATGAATATCCTGGGAAAGTTCACCGCACTTGCTGCACTTGCACTCGCCACTACTTCTCTCGGTAGCTGCGACTCTATGTTCCACGATGACCTCGCTGATTGTCCGCAGGGAGTGTATGTGCGCTTCTACCAACAAAATGACAACGCTTGCTTTGACAACAAAGCGTTCCTCAATGGCTCTCCATCAAAAAGCAAACCTTCCTTCGCTCCTGTGGGTAAGGTGAACAATTTGTATGTGCTTGCCTTTGACAAAAATACGGGTCTTCTCGCCAACTACGTGGCTGCGGACAAAGAAATCAATCTTTCGCGCACGCACGAAACGCTTCTTCCTCTCTCTCAAGGGGACTACGAATTGGTGGCGTGGTCTGGCAATGCTGACAACTTCCGCTCAGCGAATCTTCAAAAGGGTGTCACCAAGAAAAGTGACGTCTTCTTCCAACTCCGACAACAACAAGACGGCTCGCTCGTCTTTCCCAATACACCCGAACCGCTCCGCTATGGCTTCGCTGGTACGGGCAACCAACGTCAGCCTGCTGACTCTCTAGAATTTGCAGCTGCTTATCACGGTCAAATTATTGAGGATGATGTTATCAACATCCCCGATCCTGCTAAGTTCGGTTCTGTGTTCCGTCACGCAGCCATCAATCTCCGCGAACAAGCCCTCAACGTGAAAGTGCAAGTGGTGCTCGCTCCTTCTGTGAAGCGTAGCAAATATCCCACTACGGCTGACAAGTTCTCTGTGAAACTCCTCACTGCTGGTAAATCTCTTTCCAACGAGGCGGTGAAAAATGGATTGCTCGCTGATTGGCAAACTCCTTCGGCTGCTTTGGTTGACACCGCTAAACTTGCCTTGATGCAACCCATTGCTCAACCTTCTACCAGCGCGAACAACGATACGCTCACTGTAAATTATCATTTGTTGGGCAACATTAAAAGTGCTCTCGCTGATGGTCGTTTGGTGCTCTCGCACGATGGTACGACAGTCGCACAAGCTCCCAATTTCCCCAGAGGACTCATTGCCAATGATGCTTCGTTCTCGCTTCGTGGTTTGATTCTTGAAGCTATTGCGAAGCAAAATCTATCGCTCACTTGCTCCTCCGATGTTAACATTGTCATTTATGTCAAGAATACTTGTGAGGATTGCAAAACCTACATGAGCTACGATGTGACTATCAACCAATGGTCGATTCACTCTTATGGTGTTGAACTGTAATCAACCACCACTTGAGAATATTAACAAAGACTCCTCGTTATGAGAAAAATATCTTCTTTTGCATCTCTCCTTGCTGGCTGCTTTGCGCTCTCGCTTGGCTTGACAAGTTGTGATGCTACTTTCCACGATTCACTCGACGCTTGTCGCAACACGCTTCTCGTTTCACTCGAGAATGGCGATTGTGATGCTGTCACAGGTGCTACGCCTCATGCGGCTACAAGTGCTAATCACAATAATGTGGAACACGCTGCAAAACGTGAGTATCAAGCTCCAGTGGGGAAAACTTTTCTCCTCGCATTCGACAACAAAGGTTTGTTGGCAGCTGACACCCTCATCCATCTTTCTCAACAGTCTGCTGTGAAACGTGTGCCGCTCAATGTCGATGCTGGACAATACACCGTTGTGGCATGGACTGGTGTCAACGATGCGCAATGGCAAGTGGCAAATCTCCAAAGAGGTAAGACACGTATTTCAGACCTTCTTCTCACGCAAAATGCTGCTGTCGATGCTCACTTGGCTACTGGTAGCAATGCTGTGTTTGTCAATTTGCCAAATCCCACACAAACGGGCTCACACACACAAGATGTGAAAGTGCCTGTGCATCGCACAAATTTCAACATCACTGCTGATGTGGAAGTTGGAGCTGAAACATTTGATGGTCTCAATGATTTGTCTGCCGATTCTTTTGATATTGAGGTAAAGATGGACTACCAGTCCCTCACTTTGGACGGTAGAATTCAAAAGTCTGAGAAGGCTTTCATTGTCCCTGTAACGAAAGAAGCCATCGATGTGAAGAAAAACGAAGGTGGAAAGGTGGTGAAGACTTTGCTCCGCACCCACTTCGTGGTACCTGCGCTCAACGCAAAGGATGGTAGAGTGACACTCACGCTCATCAACAAAGGTGGCGCTGGTAGTCGCATCATCGAACAAGGTAGCTTCGATTTGCTTGCGCTTCTTCATCTCCAAAGCGGTGAGAATGGTGCAGTCAACAACGCTGCCGGTGCGAGTCATTTCGATCCTCAATGTGATCGCAGCGCAATGTTGCGCTTCCGTCTCAGCGATCGTTGCCTCTCTTGTGGAGAATATGCTTGCTACCAAGTTTGGTCGGGCGACCTTCCCTTGGCACGCTTCAAAGATGCTGTGGTGAAATAATCCTCCCCTCTCTTATAGTTGCTCTAGAGCTTCTAGTTTTTCTAGATGCTCTAGAGTTTTTGTTTTCTAGAGCTTCTAGAGGTTCTAGTGGTTCTAGTATTTCTAGAGATTCTAGTGCTTCTAGATATTCTAGCCTTGAACATCTTTTTTCTTCTTTTTCTCGTTTGTTCCCGAAAAAAGTCGTATCTTTGCAGCCGATTATAGAGTCCGACGGGGCAGACGAAGTGAGCAGAAGTGCTCCGCCTCCCGGAAAAATCCGTTTCACATACATCAAATCAAACAAATGTACGCAATCGTAGAGATTAACGGTCATCAGTTTAAGGTGGAAGCAGGCATGAAGCTCTTCGTAGACCACCTCGCTAGCGCAGAAGCTGGCGCAACTGTTGAGTTCGACAAGGTTCTCCTTCTCGACAATGACGGTCAAGTCACTGTAGGTGCTCCCACAGTAAAGGGCGCAAAAGTTGTTGCTGAAGTGCTTTCTCCCCTCGTAAAGGGCGACAAGGTGCTCATCTTCCACAAGAAGCGTCGTAAAGGACTATCGCAAGCTCAACGGCTTCCGTCATCAATTCACTGAACTTTCTATCAAGGAAGTTAAAGCTTAACCCCTAAATATATCAGACAATGGCACACAAAAAAAGGTGTAGGTAGTTCTAAGAACGGCCGTGAATCGGCATCACAACGTCTTGGTGTTAAAATCTGGGGCGGACAATCTTGCATCGCTGGCAACATCATCGTTCGTCAACGTGGCACAGTTCACTATCCTGGTAAGAACGTAGGCATCGGCACTGACCACACGCTCTACGCTCTCGCTGATGGTGTGGTTACCTTCAAGCGCGGTCAACGCGACCGCAGCGTGGTTTCTGTAGAACCCAAGGCTGAAGCGTAATCGTAAGCACTTTAGAACTATAAGAGGCTGCTTCAAAACGTCTGTTTTGATGCAGCCTCTTAGATTTTTAGCTTTTCTAGAAGAGCTAGTGATTCTAGTGGTTCTAGAGGTTCTAGAGGGTCTAGTGGTTCTAGTATTTCTAGAGATTCTAGTCTTTCTAGAACTTCTAGTCCTTCCCAAATACTTTCAATAGATGCACAACATCATACTTGTCGATACCGCTCACTTAGATCACGTAGCGTTCGACCTCATTGTTAATTTCGAGCGAATGCTCGGTCGTCAAATCCCCCCAGGAGATTTTCCAAAATGGCTCGATTGCGTCGCCCTCGATGGCGGACTTCGACCAGGAGATAACGAGACGCGCGTCTATCTCATTCATCCCAAGGCGCAAACTCAACTGCAACATCTCCTTCCCTGTAACTTTGCAGAAGAACTGAACGGAAAAGCATTTCGCGACGAACTCGGAGAATTTGCCCTCAATGCTTATGGAGTAGAAGAAATTGTCTCGCAAGAAGACTATTTCGTGCAAGTGTTTGAAGAAGTGTTGCGCGATGCAGACTGCGAACGCGTGATGGTGATTGCCGATCTCGATGGAATGACGGACGAAAGCGCACATTTCGCGCAGCGCATCAAAGCTCTTTGTGCAAATCCCCCCAAAGACGACAAAGGCAACGAACTTCTGCGCAAAGATATCACCCTCTTCACCATGCAACCCATCGCGGGACGCGGTTTTCAACAAGAATTGCTCGGTTATAGTTTGATGGCCGCTCTCGGCATCAATGGCAACGAAGTACAATAGATTCTGTTCAGAATCCCATGACTGATGGGGAATTATTAGTGATTTCTCGGAAAAGAAGAAGTTCATCTCGCTAGAAATCACTATATTTGCAGATAAGCTGTAAGCACTTTTAAGTGAAGAGCGCAGCTACAAGCAGATTTTCACAGATAACAAATCACAACTCACGCATAACTCACAACGAAATGGGTAAAGTTCTCATCATTGGCGCAGGTGGCGTGGCCACCGTTGCCGCAGTGAAAGTGGCCAAAAACTCCGATGTTTTTGACGAAATTATGATCGCTTCTCGCACCGTGTCTAAGTGCGAAGCCATCGCCAAACGCATTGCCGACAGTGGGCTTGCGCAACGACATCAAAACGGCTCAAGTGGATGCCGACAACGTGCCTGAATTGGTGGCACTTTTTCAAATCCTTCCAACCCGATTTGGTGATGAATCTCGCGCTTCCCTATCAAGACCTCACCATCATGGAAGCTTGTCTTGAAGCCGGTTGTCACTATCTCGACACTGCCAACTATGAACCCAAAGATGAAGCACATTTCGAATACTCTTGGCAGTGGGGACCTACCGCGAACGCTTTGAGAAAGCCGGACTTTGCGCCATCCTCGGTTGCGGTTTCGACCCTGGTGTCACCTCTATCTACACCGCTTACGCTGCAAAGCACCATTTCGACGAAATCCACTATCTCGACATCGTAGACTGCAACGCTGGTGACCACGGAAAAGCCTTTGCCACCAACTTCAATCCCGAAATCAACATCCGTGAAATCACGCAAAAGGGACTTTATTGGGAAAATGGTAAATGGGTGGAAACAGAACCCCTCGAAATTCACCAAACTTTGACCTATCCCAACGTAGGGTCCTCGTGAGAGTTATCTTCTCCACCACGAAGAAATCGAGAGTCTTGTCATCAACTTCCCCACCATCAAGCGCGCGCGCTTCTGGATGACCTTCGGACAAGAATATCTCACCCACTTGCGTGTGATCCAAAACATCGGTATGGACTCCATCGTCCCCATCAACTATGAGGGACATATGATCCAACCCCTCCAATTCCTCAAAGCAGTCCTCCCCAATCCCCAAGATTTGGGTGAAAACTATGAGGGAGAAACCTCTATCGGTTGCCGTATCCGTGGTATCAAGGATGGTAAGGAACACACTTACTACGTCTACAACAACTGCTCGCACCAAGCCGCTTACGACGAAACGGGTATGCAAGGCGTGAGCTACACCACTGGTGTTCCTGCCTGCATCGGCGCGCGTCTCTTCATGCAAGGTGTGTGGAACAAGCCCGGTGTGCACAACGTGGAAGAGTTCGATCCCGATCCCTTTATGGAAGAACTCAACAAACAAGGTCTTCCTTGGCACGAAATCCACGACGGCGATTTGGAACTCTAATTCCATCCCTCGCACAAAGACCATTTTTCGCTGAATAGATTGTGCTCAAATCTATTCAGCGAGAAAGTTTCAATACCATATATTATATCATGAAATATACCTCTTTACTTCTAGGTTTGACTTTGGCTTGTTCCGTACCAGCATTGGGTGCGCAAGCCAAAGTCGCGCCAAAGTTTGCTGCAAAAATGCAGACTTCCAAGCAGTCCTCTGCACAAACCACAGCAAGAGCCACAACTCAAGTTGCCACCACTAACATTGTCAAAATTCCCGTCTCCACCGATCCCAGCATCGAGTTTATTCCCCTGAGTAGTTTCGATTTGTCGAAGATGGAAAACGGTTGGAAGAGTCCCCAAGCCAACAAAAGCATCGAAGGAAATCCCATTCGTTTGGGAAAAACCACCTATGAAAGTGGAGTAGGGGTGCACGCCCCTTCGCGCATCGTGGTAAAACTCAATGGCGCAGTCACCACCTTCCGCGCTGTGGGAGGCATTGATGCTGAAGTGGAAAATCCCAACAATCCTCGCGACAAAGCCGCGATTCTCGATTACCGCGTAGTGCTTCGCGGACAGGATGGCAAAGACGAAGTGGTGAAAAGCGGTTCGATGAATCGTGATTCCGCACCCATCCAGCTCGATGTCGATGTGCGCAATGCCAAATATCTCATTCTCGAGGTGAACAACGGCGGAGGACAAGGCAACTGGGGCGACCATTTCGACTGGGCAAACGCCTATTTCATCTATCACGAGCAAAACTCCACGCGTCCCGAGACTGTTTCTCCCGATGTGTTGAAGACACCTTTAGCCTGCGCCACTGACATCTTCTCCCTCCCAGGTAAGCGCGTGTTGCACAAAATCGTCACTTCCGATCCCACGCTCAATATTTCCGTCATCGACCTTCCCGAAGGACTCACTTGGAATGCCAAACGCCGTGTTGTAGAAGGCACTGCGCCCGAAGCCGAAGGCGTATATCACTACAATATTGTGTCTACGGAAGGAAAGGAACAGCAGATTTTGGCTAAAGCCACTCTCACTGTCAAGAAAAATCTCCCCTTGGCAAAACCCATGATGGGATGGATTTCTTGGAACGTGGTGCAAGACAAAATCTCTACTGACGTGGTGAAGAAAGTGTCGGACGCCATGGTGAACCAAGGTTTGAAAGATGTAGGATACAACTACCTCATCATCGACGACCTCTGGCACGCTAAAAATCGTCATAGCGATGGTCGTCCCCAAGAAGACCCCGCCAAATTCCCCATCGGCATGAAAGCTACGGTGGACTATGCTCACAGCAAGGGTTTGAAGTTTGGTATTTATTCCGATGCTGCCAACAACACTTGTGCAGGAGCCTTTGGTTCGTATGGAAAAGAAACTGTCGATGCCAAACAATATGCAGCGTGGGGTGTAGACTTACTCAAATACGACTATTGTCATGCACCCAGTGATGCCGCCTCTGCTCAAGTGCGCTACAAGGTAATGGGAGATGCGCTCAAAGCATCAGGTCGCGACATCCTATTATATATGTGCGAATGGGGAGTTCGTGAACCTTGGAAATGGGGTTTCACCACAGGTTCTCCCGTATGGCGTGCCACTTACGACACACGCGATGGATGGAATGGAAAACAAGGAGGAATTGGCATCATTCAAAGCATTGCCAGTATGAAAGACCTCTGGGCTTATTCCGGAGTCAATCGTTTCAATGATGCCGACATGATGTGTGTAGGCATTCACGGCACGGGGAAATCCAGCAACGACCTCGTAGTCGGTACTCCTGGTATGACACAAGACGAATATCGCACGCAGTTTGCACTCTGGTGCATGTGGTCTTCCCCCTTGTTGCTCTCTTTCGACCTCACCAAACCCATCACGACAGATGACAAGAAAATCATGACCAACCGCGCGCTCATTGCGATCGATCAAGATGAACTTGGACAGCAAGCCGAATACATCGGTACTGTCGACAATATCGTTTATCTCATGAAAGATCTCGCCAATGGTGATGTCGCTGTTTCTGCCACCAATATGAGCGAATCCACCAAGGAAGCCGTTTTCGACTTCTCTAAGTTCTCAGCCCTAGATCCCACGGCAGACTACTACACCTACGATTGCCAACTCCAAAAGGCGGGTGAAAACACGGTGAAATCCGTGCTTCGCGCTCAAGTGCGCAAGCACGCCACTGTTGTTTTCCGTCTCGGTCGCAACAAAATCACTGGTATCTCTTCTGTTTCTTTCAAAAAGAACAAGAAAGCAACCGTAAATTTTGATCTCAGTGGGCGCAAAGTGGCACACCCCACTACTGGACAGCTTGTCATCACTGACGGACATTCTGAGATTGTGCAATAGTAGATAGTCTTTCTTTTTGCTGTTGCTCTCAAGCCACCAAACAATTTCACCGCTTGTATCAATCCTATTGATGCAAGCGGTGAATTCATTGAACAGTAGAGATCTCTTTTTTAGTCAATTATTTGGAACTTTCGCATTTTCTTCTTATTTTTGCAACGTGTAGAACTCGCCAAGCCTCTCAATGAAGCTCAAATCGGCGGGTCGTTTTTATTATGAAATGCACTTTTTGATTTCTATATTTTCAGATAATCCTCAATCGATCGTTATATTCTGAATATAGGAAGTTATCTTTTCAATATCGAATAACACTTTTACGGTCTAATGACCAATTTCGGTTGAAATCCTTGCACAACCGCATAAATTGCACTAACTTTGTAGAAAGATAATGTACACCATCATGAGCGCACGACTTCTTTGGGTGGATGATGAAATAGACCTCCTTCGCCCCCATTGCCTCTTCCTCGAAAAACGAGGATACGACATCACCACCTGCAATAATGGTGCTGATGCCGTCGATTTGTGCAAAACACAAGCCTTCGACCTCGTGTTGCTCGATGAAAATATGCCCGGTCTCTCTGGGCTCGAAACCCTGTCCGCCATCAAAACCCTGCATCCTGAGATGCCCGTGGTGATGGTGACGAAGAATGAAGCCGAAGATTTGATGGATCAAGCCATCGGAGCGCAAATCACAGATTATCTGTTGAAACCCGTCAATCCGATGCAAATTCTTCTCGCGCTCAAAAAGCACATCCACGCACAAGAGATTCGACAAGAACACACAGAAATCGGTTATCGACAAGACTTTTCGCGCATTGCACTGAGTATGGACGATGCGCAAGATGCCGAAGCGTGGAAAGAACTCTACAAAAAACTCGTGCACTGGGAGTTGCAACTTGAAGAAGCTCCTGACTCTGCGATGAACGAATTGCTGCGCACGCAGAAAGAAGAAGCCAATGCCGCCTTCACCAAGTTTATTCGCCGCAACTATGAGTCGTGGGTGCAACATCCCGATGCCGACGACACCCCCTTGCTCTCGCCTATGGTGATGCGCAAAACGGTGCTTCCCAAACTCAAAGCGGGAAAACGCGTGGTGTGGGTGGTGCTCGACAATTTCCGCTACGATCAGTGGCGCACGCTGGCGAAAGCCCTCGCCAATGATTTTGACATTGACGAACAACTTTATTATGCCATCCTCCCCACTGTGACGCAATATGCGCGCAATGCGCTCTTTGCCGGACTCATGCCGCTCGAGCTCAAACAGCAATATCCCCATCTCTGGGTGGATGAAGAAGAAGACGAGGGGAAGAACCTGCACGAGGAGGAATTGCTCCGCAAACAGTTGGAACGACTGCGCCAACCCACGGCTTTTTCCTACCACAAACTCAATGATTCTTCTGCTGCCGAACAAGCGTTGGCGTCTTATGCCGAATGGTCGAAGCATCCGCTCAATGTGGTGGTCATCAATTTTATTGATATGCTCTCTCAGGCGCGTACGGAGAGTAAAATGGTGCGCGAACTAGCGTCCAACGAAGCGGCTTATCGTGCCATCACGCTCTCGTGGTTCCGCCATTCTGCCATTCGCGAACTCTTTCGTCGCTTGGCGGAGGCTGATGCTGAAGTCATCCTCACCACTGACCACGGTTCTATTCGCGTGGATCGCCCCTGCAAAGTGGTGGGCGACCGCAATGTGAACACGAATCTGCGCTATAAGTTGGGAAAAAACCTCAACTATCCGCCAAAAGAAGTCTATGAGGTGCGCAATCCTGCTGCTTTGAAACTTCCTTCGCCCAATCTTTCCACTGCTTACATCTTTGCCACGGGCACGCGCTTCTTTGCTTATCCCAATAACTACAACCACTATGTGCAGTTCTATCGCGACACTTTCCAACATGGCGGACTCTCTATGGAAGAAATGATGGTGCCCCTCGCGACCCTGCGACCAAAATAGAAATTAGATGTTAGATGTTAGAAATTAGACGTTAGACGTTAGAGGGGGACTCCTTCTAGCTCTCTCTAACTCTTCTAACTCTTCTAACTCTTCTGGCTCTTCTAGCTCTTTCTAGATTTCTAGTTTTTCTAGATGCTCTAGTTCTTCTAGTTTTCTAGATGCTCTAACGTCTAAGGTCTAATCTCTAACGTCTGATAACGTCTACTCTCTACTCCGAGCCATGCTTGTTATGGCGAGCAGAAAGGGTCTGCGACCCTCTAACGTCTAATGTCTAACGTCTACCCTCTAATGTCTAAAATAATCATCGCCATCGATGGCCACAGTTCGTGCGGAAAGAGCACCATGGCCAAGCACTAGCCCAACAAGTAGGTTACATCTATGTAGATAGCGGAGCTATGTATCGTGCCGTCACCCTCTTCGCCCTTCGTGAGCAACTCTTTAATGCCGATGGCAGTGTGCAAGCCGAAGCACTGCAGGCGCGTATGCCGGAAGTCAAAGTGCATTTCAAACTCGATTCTGCCACTAATCTCCCTGTGACTTACCTCAACGAAGAGCGCGTGGAAGACGAAATCCGCACCCTCGAAGTCAGTCAGCACGTCAGTCCCATTGCAGCTCTGCCCTTTGTGCGTGAAGCTATGACCGCAGCGCAACAAGCCATGGGCGAGGAAAAGGGCATCGTTATGGACGGTCGTGACATCGGTACTGCCGTGTTCCCTCATGCCGAACTCAAAATCTTTGTCACCGCTTCTGCCGAAGTGCGTGCGCAACGCCGTTTCGATGAACTCCAAGCCAAAGGACTACCAGCGTCTTATGAAGACATTTTGAAAAACGTCCAAGAGCGCGACTACATCGACTCCCACCGCGAAGTCAGTCCCTTGCGCCAAGCCGAAGATGCCCTTGTGCTTGACAACTCCCACCTCACTCGTGAGGAACAAAATCAGTGGTTGTTGCAACAATTTGACACTGCCGTGCGCAATGCGCAATAAATGTCCTCCTCTTTGGCGTTCTTGGGGCTTTAGTCATCCTAGGTGATATTTTCTTTAAATACTCCGGATATCAAACCATCAGATTCCCACTTTTCTGATTGTTAGAAACTTTTATTTAGATTGCAGTAGGTATAATTGTACTTGCTGCTTTTTTGTATAGCCTACTTGTCACTGTTGAATACGTCATATTTACAATGTGTTTCTTCGTTTTACCTCTAGCCCCCTATAAGTATATGGGGAGATATAGCCCCAAAGAGTGAAAAAATCGCGGAAAAGTGACGAAAAAACTTTGTGGTATGCTTGAAATGAAATCTCCGCTTGTCAAAATTCGGCATTTTCGGTTTGTGTAGGATAATCAGCTGAGAAAGGCAAGAGAAAGAGCGTGTGAATTTGGGTATCTCCCTCACGCGCGTACGTGCGCGCGCCTTCCAACAGCGATGTCGATTTTTTGCTGTCACAAGTGTCACACGAGCGATGAAAATCGAACAAATGCTTGGCAAAATATCCGCCCAAATTTCCGATAAAAACTGCGTTGAGGAATTGTGTTTTGTGCCGATTTTCCAGCCTTTACACCTTGAAATGTTAAAGATTTTCCGAAGTGAGTTGTAATGGGTTGGAAATTAGTGATTTAAGAATAGACTGTGACACTTGTGACAGCAAAAAAGCAAAAACTCCTGTTATGTATGCGCGCGTACGCGCGCGTGAGAAGAATGGTTTTTAGAAAAGTTTGCACTCTCAAAATGAAAAAGTGAGTGAGACGGAAAAATGATTGGGTGCGGTCAGCGACGAGTGGAAAATTCTTCTTGCTGCGATGCAAGATTCTGTAGAAAAACGACGGGTCGTTTTCTCAAAAGTGACGGGTCGTTTTCATAAAAGTGACGGGTTGTTTTCATAAAAGTGACGGGTCGTTTTCATAAAAGTGACGGGTCGTTTGAATAGAGAGAGGAGGATACACATTCCTAGTCCTCTCAGAAAAAAGTGTAGGGGCATCGGCTCAACGGAGATGAAAGAGTGAAGTATTTGGCCACGTCAGCGGAAAAGCGTATTTTTGCACTGCATAAAGGCTCCGTAGCTTAGCTGAATAGAGCGTCAGATTCCGGTTCTGAAGGTCATGGGTTTGAATCCCATCGGGGTCACTTTTTCGGCGATTTCTCCACAAAACTTTGAAGAAAGGATGAAAAGTGAGGAGAAAACGGCAAAGTAAACTAGAAAAGGCGGTAAAAATTTGGTGGTTTCAGAAAAACTTCCTATTTTTGCACTCGCAAATGAGACGTGCGATCCATGAGGTGCCATAGCTCAGTTGGTAGAGCAAAGGACTGAAAATCCTTGTGTCCCCGGTTCGATTCCTGGTGGCACCACTCTTTTCAACGCAAGTCTTATTTTGCACGCTTGGTGCCATAGCTCAGTTGGTAGAGCAAAGGACTGAAAATCCTTGTGTCCCCGGTTCGATTCCTGGTGGCACCACACAATGAAGACGACTACTTCGGTAGTTGTCTTTTTATGTTTTTACATCCTTTTGTTGTGCAAGTGAAATGTATTTTCTATCTTTGCATCATAATAAATTTCAAACTCTGCAACTATGATGATCATCAGTCCTAGTGAATTTAGAGCCAATCAACGCAAGTATTTTGATTTGGCTTGTACGGAGCGAATAATCATTCGCAGAGGAAACAACCAGTCCTTTGCGCTCGTTCCTACCCATGATGAGGAGGTTTCTTTGAATCCTCGTTTGGCTGCGAAACTCGATAGTATTCGTGCAGAAATCAAGGCTGGGAAGTGCACGGTGCATCAAAGCCATGACGAAATAGACGAATTCTTTGCGAGTCTATGAAATATCTTGTCGTAACGTCAGACGACGTGAAGAAGGTGCTTAAGAAGTGGAAAAATCGAATCCAATTCTTTTAAAGAAATTTCAGCAGGTTTTGCTGAGCATCCTCGTGAAGGAATAGGACATCCCGAACCGCTGAAAGGGGCGGAAGGAATTACCTATTCTCGGCGGGTCTCGGCAAAAGATAGAGTCGTTTATGATATTTACGAAGAAAAGATCGTGGTGATGGTACTTGCTGTGGAAGGACATTATAACGACAAATAACACAACCGCAACAGGGCGCGTGCTCTGCTGCGGTTGTTTTTCTTGACAAGAACTACTGCATAGGAAAAAACAATGCCCACTAGTTTGTGCTAGTGGGCATTGTTGGCTGTAAATATGTAGTGAGGATTTCACCACAACAAGGCGATGCGATAGGCAATAAAAGCCATGACGTAGGCAAAGCCCGTGGTGTATAGCATAGAGATGACGGCATAACGCCATTGTCCACTCTCACCTTTGATGGCAGCAATCGTGGCGATGCAAGGGAAATAGAGTAGGGCGAAGACCATATAGCTCAAAGCCGCGGCAGGAGTGGACGACTGTTGGAGTGCTTGAGAGATGGCACTGTCGGCAGTGTCGTCTTGTCCTGTGCCAGCAGCGGCAGCCGTGTCTTCATCGAGCTGATAGAGTACACCGAGAGTGGACACCATCAATTCTTTGGCCGCAGACCCCGTGATGAGCCCTACTCCCATGCGCCAATCGAAACCGAGAGGAGCAATGACTGGCTGAATAGCGTGTGCCGCTTGTCCGAGATACGACTGTTCTTGTTGTTGCGAAGGCGTAAGATCGGCACTTCCTCGAGGAAAATAGCCCAACACCCAGATGATGACGGAAGCCACGAGAATCAATCCACCCATTTTGCGGAGATATTGACGTCCCTTTCCCATGTGTGGTGCAACACACTGCTGGCTACGGGGCGGCGATAAGGAGGAATTTCCATGACGAAATGGCTCTCTTCGCGGCGGCGAATGAAATGGCTCATCAACCACGCAGAACCAAAGGCGGAAAAGATGCCAAAGGTGTAAAGACCAAACATCACCCACGTGGCGTGGTGGGGGAAGAAGGCCAGGGTGAAGACCGTGTAGACCGTGAGACGAGCCGAGCACGACATAAAGGGCAACGTGATCATGGTGAGCAGGCGACTCTTGCGGTTTTCAATGGTGCGTGTGGCCATGACGGCAGGCACGTTGCAACCAAAACCGGTGAGCATGGGGAAGAAAGATTTGCCGTGGAGTCCCACGCGTCGGAGAATGGGGTCGAAGAGCAGGGCAGCGCGAGCTAGATAACCCGAGTCTTCCAAGATGGAAATGAAGAAATAGAGAATGAGAATTTGTGGCAAAAAGACAATCACTGCACCCACACCGCCAATGATGCCCGAGGAGATGAGGTCAGTGTACCAAGTGTTGGCAGGGAGTTGTGTTGAACTCCATTCCGTGAGCCATTTCACCCCCGCATCCATCCAGTCCATGGGGAATTGTCCGATGGTGAAAGTAGCCCAGAAGACGAGCCACATCACGGCAAAGAAGGCAAAATAAGAAAGTCCGTGGCGCACGAGCCATCGGTCTACACGATGAGTGAGACGCACGGCACGACCCTCTTTGAGGTCGTAGCAGTCAGAGAGATAGTGGTGCACCAAAGCATGAGGGTCGCTTTGCGCGTGTGGATCTTCAGCCAGTGATTGCGCAAAGGTTTCTTGCGAGTCGTAGGCTTCGATGAGTTGCGCCAGAAGTTGCTCCATCCCCTTCCCCTTGTTGGCAACACAAGGCACGAGAGGGAGAGCGATGTGTTCGGACAGACGGTCGATGTCGAGCGAAGAACCGCTTTCGGTGAATTCATCGTAGAGGTTGAGTGCACCCACCATGGGGAGTCCCATGCGGCGCACTTGGAGGGTGAGGAGGAGATTTCGCTCCAGATTGTTCACATCAAGCACATTGAGCACCACGTCGATGTCGCCTTTGCGGAGTTCACTCATCACGTAGGCTTCTTCGGGCGAATAGGCGCGGAGAGAATAAGTGCCAGGGAGGTCGACGAAGCGGATGGTGCGGCCGTTGTGGGTGATTTCTCCCACCACGCTCGACACCGTGACCCCAGCGTAGTTGCCTGTGCGCTCGTGTCCTCCTGAGAGTGCATTGAACACCGTGGTTTTTCCGCAGTTGGGATTGCCAATCAAGGCCACTGTGATGGTTCCTTCCGCCTTAGGTGCAAGTGGTTTGGAAGGGCCGCATGCTGAGCACCCTCCGCAAGAAGAAGAATCGCAGCTGGCAGGGTGGTCGGAGAGCGTTTGCGAGAGATAGGTGGCAGCGGTGTCGGTGGAGAAGAAGCGTTTGGAGAGCGTTTCTTCGGAAGCATAGTCAATGTCGGGTTGCTCCAGCGACACCTCGATGAGTTCGGCTTCGCTGCTGCGGAGTGCCACACGCTGTCCGAGCATAGCAAAGACAATGGGAGTGCCCATGGGAGTGGCAAAGAGTCGCGTCACCTCTTGACCCGGCACAAAACCGAGTTCTTCAAGGCGCAAGCGCAAAGATGGACTCCCGGTGGTGCGCCGCACAAAAGCCGTTTGGTGATTATGTAGATTTGAAAGATTCATTGGGTCATCTAGTTGTTATGTCATTGACTTGCAAAGATACGTTTTTCTGATGATTGTGTAAATACTCACATCTAGTGATATTGCAGTCGTGTAATCTCAAATAACGCTAACGGAGATGAAGCGTGTACGAGAAAAAAGACGCGGAAAGATAGGGCGTACTCCGTAAATTCTTCGTAAATTTGCAGCAAAGAATTATAGAACAGCATTTAATCCTCCTCCCCTAATGAAAAAAACTAAAATCGTTTGCTCCATCAGTGACTTGCGTTGCGATGAAAAATTCCTCCGTGAACTCTTCTTTGCAGGGATGAATGTAGTGCGTATGAACACTGCACACGCCGATGCCGAAGGTATCAAGAAAATCATCCGCAACGTACGTGCCGTATCACCACATATAGGTATTTTGATTGATACCAAAGGTCCTGAAGTGCGTACCACGCGTGCTGAAGCTCCCATTGCTTACAAGGCTGGCGAGGTGGCAACGGTGTATGGTCGTCCTGGTGTAGATACCACACACGATGAAGTTTGTCTCTCTTATGCCGACATCGCTCAAGATTTGAAAGTGGGCGACCGTTTGCTCTTTGATGATGGTGCTATCTCGATGAAGGTGACAGCCATTGAGGGAGAAGCCGTGCGTGTGGAAGTGGAAAACGATGGCGTCCTCGGTTCGCACAAGAGTGTGAATGTGCCTGGTGAACACATCGACCTCCCTGCGCTCACACAGCGCGACCACGAGAATATTCTTCTCGCGATTGAACAAGATATCGATTTCATTGCTCACTCATTCGTGCGTTCTGCTGCCGATGTAAAAGTGGTGCAAGACATCCTTGATGCGCACAACAGCGACATCAAAATCATCTCTAAGATTGAAAACCAAGAGGGTGTAGACAATATCGATGAGATTATCGAGGCTTCTTATGGTATTATGATTGCGCGCGGTGACCTCGGTATTGAAGTGCCCATTGAGTGCATTCCCGGCATTCAGCGCCAAATCATTAGAAAGTGCATCCAGGCTAAGAAACCTGTGATTGTGGCCACGCAGATGTTGCACACCATGATCAACAACCCACGTCCCACACGTGCTGAGGTGACCGACATTGCCAACGCTATTTACTATCGCACCGATGCTTTGATGCTCAGCGGTGAAACGGCTTCTGGTAAATATCCCCTCGAAGCGGTGAAGACAATGGCTGCGATTGCCGAACAAGCCGAAAAGGATAAGTTGCGCGAGAATGACATCGACCCCACTCCCGACTTTACCAATCAACGCGAATTCTTGGCACACGCTGCTGTGGATGCTACTTACAAATTGGGAGTAAAAGGTATTCTCACCGACAGTGAGTCGGGAGCAACAGCACGTATGTTGGCTTCGTTCCGCGGCACAACGCCCATCATTGCCATTTGCTACAAAGAAAGACGCAACGTTTGCTCAATCTGAGCTATGGTGTGATTCCTATCTTCCAAAAGAAGCCCGAGAGTGCGCAATATATGTTCACGGCAGCCGTGCGTATGCTTCGTCAAAAAGGTTTTGTCGACCTCGATGACAAGATTGCTTACCTGAGTGGTGTACTCGGTAAGGGTGGTGGCACATCGTTCTTGGAAATCAACAAGGTGCGCTCTGCCTATGATGAGTATTTCCGCTTCCATCTTCCCACCGATCTCGTGGAGAAAGGACAGAACAAGTAGTCCATCCCCTCTTTGAGCGGAGGAAGACGACTTTTGCTCAAAAGAAAATGAAAGTTTTGCAAAGGGGCCGCGTCAAAACAGATGTTTTGATGCGGTCTCTTTCGTTTTGCTATTTCGGCAAAAAAAAAGAAAAGTTGTGCGTTATACAACTTTTTAGGGAAAAGAGAATAGGTAGAAATCGGTGGATTTCTCCTTGTAATAAGGAGAATATGAACAACGTTTTGTGTTTTCTTATTGTTTTCGTGTGTTAAAAATGGGGGGGGGATATTAGGAAAATGTCAAGAAAATACATATTTGTTATAGGTTTGCTCTGTGAGAAAGGAGCATAAAGCCGTATTTTTGCCAACGTGAGTCATTGTGACGCGTGTGGATGAGGGGAAAAATCGTCATCCCACCTGTGGCAGCCTTATCTCGAGACAACTATGTTGCCCCTACATTTGAGATTTGGATTTTCAGATGAGAGAAAATCAACAGCTAAAGGCAGTCGATAGCTGTAATGCATCGTTTTGCGCCTGAAGATGGTTTGTTGGTGTTGCTCATTTGTAGCCGTTTTCGTCACACATAGTTCTTACCCTGAAAAGCATTCTGCGGAAGGGAAGATGTAAATTATCTAGACCCTAAAATAAATGATGAACTTGAAGAACTTTCAACTGTGGTGCTCTGGAGTAACCGCGCTCTGCGCGTTCACCACCTTAGCATTCAGCAGTTGCAATAGAGTGTATGAGGAAGGGGAACAAGCGATTCCCACTGCGTCCATAGTGAATAGGTCAGCACCTATTTATATGGCAACCTCTGTGCAAGTAAATCCTCCTCGAAGTTCGGTGTCGGCAGTAGAAGCTGCGGAAAACACCGTGAAGCAATTGCGCGTGCTGGCTTTTGATAGCCATACGCATCGATTGACAGTGAATAAGTTCTATGGTAGTAATGATCAAGGGCTCTTTTCGAACCAAACAGCAGATAAAGATGCTGTTTGGCACGGAGCTTTTGCTATTATTCCTGGAGAATATGACTTTTTCTTTGTGGCTAATGAAGATTCTTGGCCTGAGGTAAAAGCCTATTTGTCGGGATTGCAAGAAGGAGTGGCTATCACTGAAGCGATGTATAACAGTGTGTCCGTTAAGGATATATCCTATGGCAGTTCAGATGCAACGAAGAATAAGCAGATGCGCACTTTTTCTGATGGAACGGACGGTAATGCCGAACATTTGTTTTTGGCTACGCGTTCTTACAAAAACGTGGTGGTGAGCGAAGAGCGCAATGGTAAGGGGAGACAAGCCAGCGACCCTCAGCATTTCTTTGCAGAAGGTGACGAAAAGGTGGACTTGGTGCGCACGCTCGCTAAGGTGAAGCTGCACTTTCCGAAATCTGCCACTGTGGAAGCTGACGGAAATGGGAGCTATCGCCTCAAACAATTTCTGCCACCTCGCGTCAATCGATTGTTGGTGAAAAATCAAATGACGCATCAGTCGCTGTTTTTGAATCCGTTCTTTGAGAGCAACGTCTTTCCCGTTGCAGGCGCATTTGGTGCTGCCACTAAGTACACAACCGATTGGTACACTGGTGGTGGAGCCGACTATGTGGTGTATAATCGCAATGAAACGAACGATCTCACCAAAACAGGACTTGTTGACGGTGTGCAATGTGAAGTGAAAGTGCCTACCGCAGGAGAAGTAGATCTCAATCAACGCTATGATTGCGACCTTTGGTTTTATGCGCCCGAACGTTTGGTACAAGCTGCAGGCACAGACCCAGCACAACCGGGCTATGTTTCTGAAGCTACTTATCTGTCTTTTGAAAAGATGGATGGAAGTTTCAAGAAAGTCGGCATTTGGCAGCCTAATTTTGAGGATGGCGCGCAAAAGGTGTATGACAAGGGAGCGGATAGTAAGTATTTTATGCTCCCCAATACAGGCGATTATTCTAAATACTCTGTGGTGCGCAACAATGTTACGACATCACGGTGAGATATTCAGCCACAGAATTGCGCTTGAACTATAAAGTGCTTCCTTGGGGGGAAGGCGCGAAAACGGGAAATTATGTGCAAGATGGTTTCAACATCTTTGTTGCCGACCGCACTTTTGCTGAGAATCTTACAGATATTTGGCTCATCACCGCTTCATCGCGCTTGCTCAATGGAGAGCGAATCACGCTCAAAGCAAAAGCAGGTTACAAATTCATCGACACCGATGGGACGGAAAAAGACGAAGTGACCTATGGCAACGGCACGGATGAGAATAAATTCCGCCATCGTCGTAAGATTCAATTCAAATCCCCTGCAAACATTGCCGCCGGTACAGCACTTTTTGATGTGTTGAGCGGTGGTGAAGTGAAATATACAGTAACAGCTACAGAATAATGAAACTATTGAAATCTCTTTTTTCTAGCTTCTTTGTGCTCGTCATTGTGCTTTGCACCAATGTCGCTTGTCAGCGTTACGAGAGTGAAGAAAGCGCTAGAGCTTTGACCATTCATATTGCTCGCGAAGTCTATACCTCGCGAGAAGTTCGTGCAGCCTATTCCAGTGCTGAAGAAGACAACATTCAAACACTCACAGTGCTTTTTGTGGATGCAAATGGCAACCTCGTGAAGTATGGCGCAAACCACGAACTCACGTATAAGTTTGACACCAATGGAGCGTTTGGTCTTTCTCCCACTTGGAAGAACAATGACGTCGACTCTCATACCCTCGTTCTCAATGAAGTGAAGGATTATGTGCTGAGAGATGTGAAGTTGTATGTGCTCACCAACATCAAGCAGGAACTCTACAACAGGCTCCACAATGGCGCCATCACCACTACGGCTGCGCTCGAAGCGGAAGTGCACCACACTCTCGAAACAGACAAGGCAAACGAATTGCTCAAACCTTTCTTGATGACTGGTGTTTCCGATGAGTTCAGTTGGGATGGAGATACTGACAAAGAAGTACAAGTCAGTCTCAAGCGTGCCATTGCGAAAGTGACCCTCGTGTTGCACTATGATTGGGATAAACTCAAATACGACAACAACCTCTCCACCACGGAAGATCGTTTCTCGATGATGGATTTCGGTGCAGAAACTAAAGTTGGAGTGAGCGCAATGAGTGCATCAACGGTCAATAGCGCAGAATTGAAGTTTGAAGCTATGATGCTGCGAAGAAAACGGCTACTTACACCTTTTATATCAACGAATACGATTTGACGAAGGCTGAGGCTGCTCAAGCGCTACCTCCTTATCTCTTGCTCAAACTCAAATCTGTTGACGATCCCAACTATAGTTTGAAGAGTGGCGTTGCACCTGCTGCCACGGCTGCTGAGCTCGATACTTACTATCGTTTGGTGTTTCCCATGACGATAGAGCGTAACAATTTCTACACGTTCCACGCTTATATTAAAGAAAGCTGGTTCTGACGGAAAAGAAGGTGCGCGCACGCTTCATTTCAATCTCAAGGTTGAACCTTGGCACGTCGACAATATGAACTTCGCTCCCGGCTATCTTCGTGCTGATTTTGCAGAATGGCTAGAGGGTGACAACTTGTAGTTTGCTTATCTTGAGAATGCGCTTATATTGAATGCTCATTTGAATGTTCATTTGAAGGTTTTCATTTGAAAGTTCTTCCCAACAGATACCATCACAACGATGAAATATATCCTATCCACCTTAACCCTCTGCGCGCTCGCCGTGACGAGTTGTCAAAGTTATGACTCTCTCGACGAACCAGTGCAAGAGGTGAATGCTCGAGTGACGCGAAACGTATTTCGCTTAAAACCACTCAAACACGGAAATGCGCGACAAATCAACCAAGACACACAAGACGCTGAAGACAAAGTGGTGTCTGTAGTTATTGCCGGTAAGGCTGCCACGCATTATAATGCTGCTAAAGCTGAAGTCACAGTGCCTAGTGCCAACCGCACGCGCAGTTACATCTTCGTGGCGAATTTGAACAGCACAGATGCTGCGGCTATGACTGCTGCAGCCAACAACTATACCACGGCTGAATATAAAACTGTTGACTACCTGCGCAGGCTCAACAACAATGCTGCTACCAAGGAAATACCGATGGTGGCTACTTTGGAAATGTGCAACCTAGCCAGTTTCAACCTTCCACGGCTGCAGGAACTTCTGAATACGACTACGTCTACAATGCCGATGTTCCGCTCAAACGTGTCTTTGCTCGGGTAGAGTTTGAAACTTTCTCGCTTCCCGATAATGTCACAGTCACAGGGCTCAAAGTTGTGAATGTTCCTGGGAAGTTCGCGCTCGCAGCTCCTATTGAGAATTATGATCTGAAGAATGCTGCGGATGCTACGAATTATCCCTATTTGGAGATTCCGCTGAATGTTGAAATGGATCAGAAGCGTCGCATTAAACAGGTCTTCTATCTTCCAGAGCACGTGGTGTCTAGTCCTCAGTTTCAATATAAAGACGACAAGAGTATGACGTGCATCTCTATGACTTACACCCAAGATGGGGTGCAAAAGGAAGCGCGGTTGAAGATTGCCAGCACCGATGCGGGTAAACACGGAGCACTCCACGAGTCGTATAATGGCAAAGTGGTGCGCAATACCGTCTATCGCTGTTGGATTGACCTCGAACGCGTGCGCTCCTTCGGAAGCACCCAATATTGGTGGGCAAACTAACGCTCGCACAACGCATAGGTTGGATTTCATCCTTCCTTTTCTCGCCATGGCATAACTCGAGCAAGCTCGGTTCTGCTCATTTGGCTTAACGAAAATGTTCCGTTTGTTGTTGCAGACGATGAGATTTTCTTCGTCCTCATTTGCGAACTTGCGATGTGTTCCTTTCCGTCTTTTCCCCTTTCCCCTTTCAAATAACATCTATTTCAATCTAAAAACATATAGAGTATGAAACGAATACTCTCCTCCTTGTTTGTTGCGCTCACCCTTCTTTTGGTGGGAGGTGCTTTCACCACCTCTTGTAGCAACGAAATACTCTCCACTCAGCAAGTGGACAACACTCCACGCGCCTTCACCATCAAGTTGAGCGCGGGGTTTGAATTACCCGAAATCAAAGAACTAGATTCTATACCTGGCACGCGTGCTGTTACGGACAAGGTTGATTTAATTTTTCAGATTCAAGACAGTAAAAAGCGTAAAGTAACTTATGATGATGGTAAGCCGTCTAATACATCTGCTAAATTTGCGCATCTCAATAGTACTTTAGTTGTAGAGCGATATCAAACAATGAAGTTCTTGACGGTGATTCGTGCCAAGAATCGCAAAGAGGTCGTTTACTACGACTATTCGGAGTGGAAGTATGACAAAGCAACGAATTGCTGGATTAAAGAAGCTATCAGCATACCTTTATCAGCTGGTTTTGCTTTGAATGATGAAATCGAAGTTCGTCTTGCAGCTGGTGGTGAAATCACTGTTGCGGACGACCAAAAGAGTGCTGATATTAAAGTCGCAGTGAGTGTTCACCAAGAAGTGCATTTCAATTCTCCAGAGGCGCAAAAGATGGAGTTGCCGATTCCATATATCTCTGATTGGCATGATTTGGCCTATGACGACAATACGACTGCAATGATTTTGGCTTCAGGTCGAAACAATAAAATTCCAGTTAAGCCACAAGGTATTTTGATGCTTGCCACAGTGCGCAATAACATGAGTATTCCAGTCACACTTGGTGGTATCCGTTTCAAGAGTAATGCCTTAGAGTATGGTGGTACATTCAATCTTGCAGGTGATAATGTTCAGTTCACGGAAAGCAATGAGAATTTGCAGGTCGTTACGGCTAGAGCCACGAAAGATATTTACAAGAATGTGAAAATCATGTTTCGTCAGCCGCTTCACCTTCGTGCTAAAATGGGTACCGAGAGCGACATTGCTTTGATTCTTACATGGGCTTATCCTCATACGGAGAAATTTGTTGGAACTTCTTGGTCAGGAGTACCTGCTGGGGTGCAGAATAACAATTACAACCAACAATTATTTGGACAGGTTCATATTTACGCAGAGAATGTCTTAGATCAAAATGGTAATGAAGTAACTCGTCCTAACTATGAGATGGTACCTATTATGGGGACTTCCAACATCTTAAAGAGTGGGTATTCTTATACTTTTAACTGCGAATTATATGACCAACCTAATCTTATTTTAGGTTACTTTGGTAAGTACACAGTCAATGCTGAAGGAACTGGTTTTGATAATACGCATGACCATTCTAAAGTATCGTTAGTCAATTGGAAAGTTGCCAAAGAGTTTCTCGGCACGGGTAAACAACTCACTTCTGCTGATGGTATAACAGGTAACCACATGATGATGCCTTATGCTGGTGCAGCTATGATTCTCGGTGCAGGATGGGGTGGTTTTAATAGTCCTGGAAGATTCACCAGTGTTGGTATAGCAGCGCCTTATAATGGACGTCTATATTCTGCTCCTGGCGGAAACGGAGCTCTTCGCCCCTCTATGCAATTTGATTATAATGGATACACAAATGTAGTTGGCTCAGCGTTTCAAGCATATGTAAATGCTAGTGGAACTAGAGGGTATCGCATTACCAATAGAGCTACTGCTGTTACTAATTCATACAAAAGAGATTTACCTCAAGTTGCATGGAGGTATGAAATATCCAATCAGGTTAGTATTCCTGCAGATCCTTCAAAGTATGTTTATTACCCATTGATTTCAAGCATCTATGTTGGCAAGTACTTTGTTGGTAGTCTATTTACTCCAGTCTTCAGAGATTTGAGTTTAGTTGATGAGGAATTATGGCTATCTGAAATTGGTCGTCGTAATATCGTAGAAAGAAAATTTCCTGTTCCTGGCTTATATGCTTCTGTAACCGAGAATGAAGTAGATGATGTATATCCTGCTAATCTAGGTAGGGATAAGGCTGGGGTAAGAACTAACTATTGGATGATTTCTGATGAATGGTACACAAATAGAATTATGTCCTTGCTCAATAAGAATCCTCTACTTGATAAGACAGGTAATGAATGGGTGGCAGATATGATTGCGGCAGGTACGTCTGGATATCGTGCAAATTTGATGACTCCCTATTTTAGTGCCCCTTCAAATGGTGGCGAATTTAATGCAGGTAGACTTAGAACTATGTTGTTCCAACCCCTTATCACCTATTCAAATGTCTACCAAGGCGATTCTGCTGACTAAGCCCTTCGCTTCTATATCATACGCTAGTTTTAGCTCCGTGCTAAAACTAGCGTTTTGTTTTACAACCACATTCTCCATTCATCACTTCACACAAACATTGCGCCTACATTGCGCTTGCATTCCACATACATTACAACAGCACACTGACTTTTTTTA